>ENA-OUOG01000367-OUOG01000367.1-marine-metagenome-genome-assembly--contig:-NODE-367-length-59888-cov-4.276488_pt1 | contig 59888 bp, 56 predicted proteins | sample MGYA00248635_ERZ508505 | MGnify/ENA primary metagenome ERZ508505 (study PRJEB26176, sample SAMN06267871) | marine metagenome | isolation source: Saanich Inlet, British Columbia, Canada | place: Pacific...
GCAGATATCATGTTTGAAACAAAATGGTATATTAAGTATTAATAATAATTATGGGTTTTTAATTACTATTATTTTTGCATCTAAACCAAAAAAACATGGCTGCATCTCTTAAAGAGCCTGTCATTCGCTTCTTTAGATTACTCGAGAACGATCGTAAAGATTTATTCTACGTGTACACCTTTGCCATTATCAGTGGTATTGTAAACCTTTCTTTACCTCTAGGTATACAAGCGATCATTGGGCTCATAATGGGAGGCCGCGTCAGTAATAGCTGGATTATTCTGGTCGTTATCGTCTTAATAGGTATTCTAGCTACTGGAATACTGCAGATTCTTCAAGTACAGATCATTGAATTGATACAGCAGCGGATCTTCGCCCGATCGGCTTTTGAATTTGCTTTTCGCATTCCAAGAATTAAAACGGAGTCCGTATTCCGACGACATGCGCCTGAATTAGTGAACCGCTTTTTTGACACATTAACCGTACAAAAGGGGCTCCCAAAAATTTTGATTGATTTTGTAACCGCTGTTTTGCAAATCGTCTTTGGGCTATTGCTGCTATCCTTCTACCACCCTTTCTTTGTTCTGTACGGCATTTTTTTGTTACTCCTGTTGTTCATTATTTTCTATTTCACGTCGCCAAAAGGTCTGAGAACGAGTATTGAAGAGTCAAACTACAAATACGAAGTTGCTCACTGGCTCGAAGAGGTCGCCCGTACAATGAATACGTTCAAGCTGGCTGGACACAGTAAACTTCCTCAGGAAAAAGCAGATCTTCTGGTCACCAAATATCTGAAAGCGAGAAAAGCTCATTTCCGTGTCGTCATTTTCCAGTTTTCTAACATCGTAGCTTTTAAGTTTTTAGTCACGGGCGGACTCCTAATTTTGGGCGGTATTTTAGTTATTAATCGAGAATTAAACCTAGGTCAATTCGTTGCCGCGGAGATCATTATCATCTTGATTATTAACTCAGTAGAGAAGATAATAAACAACATAGAAACCATTTATGATGTCTTAACTGGACTCGAAAAAATTGGTGTTGTCACCGATCTGCCCTTAGAAAAAGACGAAGGGCTCTGTGCCGATGACATCCCTAATAAAGGGCCAATGACGCTTCGCACGGAAAGCCTTTCCTATCGGTTCCCCAATGAGAACAACTATGCCCTGAAAGACATTACGGTTGACGTTCCCTCACAGCACCACGTAGCGATTGTAGGGCCAAGCGGAAGCGGAAAATCGACTCTAATGGCCGCCCTTGCCGGTTTATTCGAAAATATTGAAGGCCAAATAAGTTATGAGCGAATTCCGCTAAATAACTGGGATTTGGAAAGCCTGAGAGCCATGATAGGCGACAACCTCATCCAAGAAGATCTCTTCCAAGGGTCTCTCCTAGAGAATTTAACCTTGGGTCGTGAAATGCCATTCCAGCAAGTCCAAGATGCTGTTGAAGTTGTTCAGCTTAGCAGCTGGATCGAGTCGCTTTCTCAAGGATATGACACTGAATTACAACCCCTCGGGAAATTGCTTTCAAGGGCGGTAACAAGAAAAATCCTGCTCGCTAGGGCGATTATATATCAGCCTCGGCTTTTACTCCTTGAAGATTTTGGGAGAATATCAATCAAAGAATGGAAAGGAACTATTCCGAAGTTTTTGGTTGCCCCTGATAGGCCTTGGACCCTCATTGTTAGTACTAAAGACGAGGACATGGTCCGCGTTTGTAATGAAATTTGGTATATGGAAAATGGGCGAATTGTAGATAAAGCTGACGGCTGGACCGACGCTCAAAAGAAAACCTGGTTTAAAGAAGTATTCCCGGACGTATTATGTTAAACATTAGCAGAAATTCTATTCGAGGAAAAGTCGACGAGCTTAAGTACTTGTCGTTTCGGATGACTAGTAGCAAAAAGGCGATCAAAATCTTTACCTATTGGTTGCTGGGCTTTTTCGGTCTCTTAATCCTTATGCTTTTCGTTCCATGGACTCAAAACGTTCGCGGAACGGGTAATGTGACGAGCCTTCTACCCCAGCACAGAATTCAAACACTTCAAAGTACTATCGATGGTAGAATTGGGGAATGGTACGTAACGGAGGGAGACACGGTTCGCAGAGGTGATACTTTGGTTTTTCTCACTGAGATTAAGGATGCCTATTTTGATCCTGAACTTCTTGAGCGTACTCAAGAACAAATCACCGCGAAAGAGCAAAGTTCTGAAGCCTACAGCGACAAAATCATTGCTCAAGAAGAACAAATTACTCAGCTTACGCGATCGAGAGATTTAAAACTTCGCCAATTACGACTAAAGGTACAATCGGACAGTTTAAAAGCCGATGCAGCCAACATTGAAGCGGAGCTATCGATGATCCAATATGTTCGAGCCGACACTCTTTTTCAACAAGGATTAGTTTCTCGTTTCGAAAAAGAAAAGAGATGGCAAAAACTACAAGAGGCAAATTCAAAATCGCTTGCTGCCCTGAATGACTATGCAAACCAGCAAACGGAATTAGCCAGCACAGCAGCTGAATACGGAGAGAAAATTGCAAAAACACAAAGTGAGCTTTTTTCCGCTCAATCGAATCTACAAGATGTTCAAAGTCAAATCGCAAAACTTAGAAATCAGCTTGAGAACTATCGGATCAGACGTTCGTACTACTATGTTCAAGCTCCACAGGACGCCTTTGTTACCAAAGCGCTTATTTCTGGTATCGGAGAAAACATAAAAGAAGGAACGCCCATCATAGAGCTTATGCCCCTCGATTATGAACTAGCCGTTGAGATGTACGTTCGGCCCGTTGATTTGCCTCTTTTATCCAAAGGGCAGAAAGCACGTGTCGAATTCGATGGGTGGCCGGCAATTGTATTCAGCGGTTGGCCAAACACTTCCTTTGGAACATTTGGAGCTGAGGTTTTCGCCGTAGACAATTCGCTGTCAAAAAACGGAAAGTATAGAGTTCTCTTAAAGGCTGACCAATCTGAAGAGGAGTGGCCGGAGCCTTTGCGTTTTGGCGCCGGAGCCAACGGCATACTCTTGCTCAATGAAGTTCCCGTGTGGTACGAGATATGGCGACAACTCAATGGGTTCCCGCCAGAATATTATTCCAATCAGGAAGTACTGGAAAAGGGCGATAAGAACAAGGGATTCATGAACGGAGAAAAGAAATGAAACCTGTAGCTCTCAGCTTTTTTCTTTTTATCAGCAGCTTTGTTTTCGGTCAAGACACGATCCTAGCCCCTGAACAATTCATCGACTGGGTATTGAATTATCACCCGGTGATAGGACAAAACGAACGAGCTCGAAGCATTGCTGAAGCTGAAATTAGAAGGAACAGAGGAAGCTTTGATCCAGTATTAAGCGGCTCCGTTCAAAACAAGAATTTTGATCAAAATGAATATTACTTTTTAGGAGGCGGAGCTTTGACCGTCCCAACGAATTTCGGTCCGCAATTCGAAATGGGTTATGATCAAAACCGAGGAGACTTTTTGAACCCGCAAAATGACTTACCCGATTCTGGGCTTTGGTATCTCGGAGTTGAAGTCCCGTTGCTACAAGGACTCCTTACCGACGAGCGACGAACAGCGGTTCGAATAGCGGAATCAGAACAAGAGATTACCGATCAAGAAATAAGACAAGCAGTAAATGAATTACTGTATAAAGCCCAAAAAGCTTACTGGGAATGGTCTTCTTCCTACGCAGTTTGGATTACACGGAGAAATGCAGAAGTCACCGCCTTCGAAAGGTATTCCAACACGATTCGATCTTTTGAAGAGGGGTTTAAACCCGCAATAGACACCTTAGAATCTTCCATTCAATGGCAAAACCGCAGGTTGCTCAGGCAGGAAGCACAAAAGACCTACGTATATGCACAGCTCGAGGCCAGTACTTTTTTATGGGACTCCTTGGGAACGCCTTTAATACTGGCTGATTCTATTCGGCCTGTGACCTTAGAGTCCATGTTTTATGAATTAACCCGAGAGGAGTTAGCGCTCAATATTGACAGCCTCCAGGGCATTCATCCTCAATGGCAAGCTTTCGGGAGCCAACTCGATTTATTGCGGTTTGAACAGCGGTTAAAAAAGCAGGGAATCCTTCCTAAGGCAAACCTGCGATACGACCTTCTTCAGGATGCTCAATCGCTTGGAAATGATGGCCCGGCATGGGATTTTGGATCGAATTATTGGAGTTTAAAGGTGGAGATTCCGATCTTCTTGCGAACAGAAAGATTTGCCGCAAATCAAGCCCGTTTTAAAGTGGAACAAACCGATCTAAAACGTAATGAGTCATGGAATAAAACCAGTAATTACTGGCGTGGATTAAGAAATGAACTCATCGTTTTGACGGATCAAATTTCGCAGTATAGCATCACTGTAGAGGGCTATTTGAATCTTCTTCAAGCAGAATCTGTTTTGTTCTTCAGCGGTGAAAGCAGCTTATTCATTGTTAATTCTCGAGAACTTAAATGGTTAGAAGCGCAAGAAAAACTAATTGAATTGCGACAAAAATATAGAGTAAAGAAAGCTCAATGGTATTTAACAGGGGGGCTTGCACCCTTGCAGCCGTAAGTCTTTTTATTGCTACTTTTGTATTGCTGAAATCTTGACCACCATGAAAAAAGAACACTTTGTATTCTCTCTAATCGCGATTGCCGCATTAAGTCGTTTGATTCCGCACCCTGCGAATTTCACGGCAATGGGCGCCATTGCTCTCTTTGGTGGCGCAAAACTGGCTAAAGACTGGAAAGCCTTTTTGATTCCTGTGGCAGCCTTGTGGTTGAGTGATTTAGCAATTAACAATATCCTTTACGCTCAGTACTACGATTCGTTCGCTTTCTTTACAGAAGGTTTTATGTACATGGCGAGCGCGCTTATATTAGCCGTTATACCTGGACGGTTTATTCTTCAATCCCCTTCGTTCTTAAAGGTGATTGGAGCTTCTCTCGGATCTAGTGTTTTGTTCTTCCTAATTTCTAACCTCGGTGTATGGGCAAGCGCGACAAGTCCTTATCCCGCCACTATACCGGGCCTCCTACTCTGTTATGAGACGGCCATTCCATTCTTCAGAAACGAGTTCTTATCGACATTGCTTTTTTCAGGAGTCCTCTTTGGGGCGTATGAGCTCGCTTTAAGAAGAAATCTTATTCTCGCAAAGGCCTAATGCCCTTCTCCTACTGGGAAAAAGCGCATTTCATTAACGATATTGATTTATTGATTATCGGTTCGGGTATCGTAGGACTTACGAGTGCCTGGTACTACAAAAACTTGTTCCCTCACCATAAAGTAGTTGTACTAGAACGAGATTTCTTACCAAATGGAGCTAGTACAAAGAATGCGGGGTTTGCCTGCTTGGGGAGTCCTACCGAAATTCTTGATGATCTCAGTCGCAGAACAGAAGCGGAAGTTCTTGAGACGCTTCAAATGCGCTGGAATGGATTAAAACGACTCAGGAGCCTAGTTGGTGACGAAGAAATGGAATACCAAGCTTGCGGGGGCTTTGAATTATTCCGTCCGTCGGAAGCATCGGTCGTATCCGAGGTGCGTGACTCTGTATCGGATTTAAATGCTCTTTTTCGCGAAGCCACAGGCGAACGAAATGCAGTGACCTTAATTACGGGTGTCCCTACTCCTTCTTTCCAAACACAGGCAGCCTTGCGGCTAGAAGGAGCTCTAAACCCCGGGCGCATGATAAAGGAGCTATTAAAAAAAGTCCGGAAAGCCGGAATTGACGTGTGGAATGGAGTATCCGTTGCTTCAATAAATGAAGCTGGAGCAAAGGTCGAAGTGAATTCAAATCGCGGAATGTTTCAATCGGATCGAGTGCTTATTTGTACCAATGGATTTGGTAATGACCTTGTCGGCAGTATAGACCTTAAACCTGCACGCGCACAAGTACTCGTCGCTAAAACAGAAAAGAAGCACGGCTGGCGCGGAACCTTTCACTTAAATGAAGGCTATTACTATTTCCGTGATTTAGATGAACACCGCCTTTTATTTGGTGGCGGCCGACAGCTTAATTTTAAGGGAGAAACCACCACGCTATCCGAGACTACTAATTTGATTCAAAATAATTTAGAGAAACTACTTAAAGTAGATTTACTTAATAATTCCCCCTTTGAAATTGAAGCACGGTGGGCCGGAATCATGGGTGTTGGAAGTGCGAAACAACCCATTATAAAGCGATCTTCTGATCGGGTCGGGATCGCCTTAAGGATGGGCGGAATGGGTATCGCAATTGGGTCAGAAGTGGGTTATGAAGCCGCCCGTTTATGGTCGTAGAATGTATCGAGGGATGAACCCCATGCGTACCGAATCCTCGGTGTGATTGTACTCTTCGTCGACCCGATACAACCAGCCTTGTGAGGCGAAATCAAGTACATCCGTATAATACCAATTTCGATCTAATGGATCTAAATACAACCCACCCACGTTTTTATTACCGGTACGGAATAATGTATCCGTCTCTAGTGCCCAGTCATTCAAATTAATTTGAAAAACTCCACCACCCGACCAGAAATAAAGTTTGCCGGAAAAAGCATCGAACCGCAGGTGCATCGCATCAAATGGCACTAAACTCAATTCTCGCGTTCGCTCACGGGTAATCGGATCTATTTCGAACAATCTACTTCCGACAGCCATGGCGATTAGTCCGTATATTCTCCCATTGGCTGACAACGTTGAATTGGGTCCGCCCGAAATCGGAATCGGTGCTAAGGCTGAATCGTTCTTCAGATTATAGGGAAGCAACTCCTGACTTGAATAACATTCAACCCAAAGAAGAGTATCGGTAACGAGAACTCGCTCCGTCCAGCCCGGCGTGGGCCATTTCTCTATTAGCTCACCAGAATTTGCGTCAACCACCCAAATATTCGGATCAAAGAGTTGAGAAATGAAAAGTCGATCTCCATAACGAACTAAATATCGAGGTGACCCCATATTAAAGAAATCCCGCCGAAGGCGGAAATTAACTGGGTCGACCACTGAAATGCGAGACGAATTATTCACCACTAGATAAAGGTCCTCTTCGTCTAAATAAATCGATTGAAGCACATCACCCAGTGGCAATTCGTTTTGGCGTTCAAACACTTGCGAAACGGAAACCCCGTTCTCGGGCTGGTAGTACGAAACAGAAGCATTGCTGAAATTGAAGGTTCCCTCATTTACAATAAGTAAGCCGTCATTGTACGCAAAGACTCCGGAACCGCTATCAACGGTGCTTTGCGGACCTACCTCTTCATTTTGGCACGCCATCAACCCCGCCAATAAAAGGATCGGAATTAACTTGATTTTTGGCCACTCCATTTGATTCCAATTTGAAAGGTTCTGCCCGGCATTGGTCGATAGGGCAACGATTGATACTCGGTATTAGTTAAATTACTCGATTGAACAAAGGTGCTAAACTGTTGCTTCGCCCACGAAAAAACATAACCAACCCGAAGGTCGGCCGTTTGATACCAAGGCATATAAAAGGCGTTATCAGAGTCCGTATAGATCTTTCCTTGATGCACAAAACTCAACACAGCCGTCCAACCATTAACGCTGCATATTGCCTTTGCGCGGAATTGGTTCTTAGGTATAAATATAAGCTGATTTCCTTCCACGTCTTCACTTTGAGTATAGGCATATGATCCGTTAAATTGAGTATGAACCATACCCAGCCTCTTACTCAAAACAAAACCGATTTCAGACCCCAAGACTTCAACGCGCTCAATGTTTTCTGCTTGCCACGACAAATCATTCTGAGGAAGCCATAGTATGTAATCATCGATTAGCTGGGTGTATACTGTTCCTGAAACTTCCAGCGAAAATAGATCAAAAGCCCGGCTAAAACGCTGCGACAACTCCGATTGCTGATTGTGCTCAGGGCGAATCGCCTCGTTCTCTTCCACACCCCAAAAAAGATCGTTTAGCGTTGGAAATCGAACTTGCTTTCCAAAACGTACTTTCGTTTGCCATTGCTCTTGATTTCCGTAATTGAGCTCTCCGCCTAACTGATACTGAATTGGGGCCCACGCCCCTCCTACTATTTCCTGTTTCGCTTGAAGTTCAACTTTGTTTTTTCCGATGGTTCTATTTCCTTCTCCAGCTGCGGCGATTCGCCATCGATGTGCATTTTGCATGGTGTACTCCTCTGCTCTTCCTTCTTCTCGATCGACCCGAACTGTTGATCTCCACTGCATTTGTTCACTGGGTTGATAAACCGTTTTCCATTGGTTTTGCCATGATTGAGCGGTGGTTTTGTTTTCGTCGAACTGAATCCTCCATGATGAAATCCCCGATCGAAAAACCGATTGAAAACGCTCTTTCCTATGAGTCCATTCGACCTGACCGCGTTGCTGAATATCTTTTTGAACAGATCGACTTTCTGGATCTGGATCGCTAAAAAGCGTCAGTAAAGAGGGAAATTGGCGATTTGATTCTTGAATCCAAAGTCGAGCAACCACACTATTATTCCGGTTTACGACGTAGCCCACTTCTTGCAACCACATGTTCGTTCGAACTTCCGCATGCTCATTTACGTAGGTAGGACTCTCCTCATTTCTGGGGTCTGTAAATTCGAAATCGTTTAACGATCGATCCCAAATAAGCTTTGTCCGCCATACAAATCGGCCATTACTGGCCGATAATTCGACCCCCGTATGGCTCGTTTGATAACTTCCAAGGAAAACATCCGCACCGTATTTCACGTGCTTTGAAAAATCCAATTCATTTTTCAAGTTTAGTGCGCCTCCAAATGAACTTGCTCCGGAAATTAACGACGCTCCCCCATAATGGAAGTCAATGGCCTCAAAGGCCGTCGGACTAGCGAGGTTTAAATCGTACAGCCCAAGCATAGGACTGTTCATTGTAAGACCGTTCCAAAGCACATCCGTATGTTGTGCCCCGGTTCCCCGAACCGAAAAAGTGGCTATCGCCGAAGGTCCGTACGATTTAACAAAAACGGGTAAATCCAGATGAATGCTCTGTGACAACTGAAGGTATCCCGATTGAAAAACAGAATCAAGCTCAATGGTTTTGCTGCCTACGGCAGGATTAAAAGACTCTGATTTTAAATCAACCGTGGGTAAAAGCGAGGTATCCATCTGGCCGTAGGCCGACAGAGAAAACAACAATACCCATGGGAGTAATCGATTCAAAATTTATTTGATCACTTTATAAACCTGTTCGCCCGAAGTGAATTCAACAACCACAGAATATAAGCCTTTTGGCCATGAAAATGCATCTATTTCAATGAGTCCTGAAGCACGGTCCTCAGCAACCAATTGACCTAAGGCATTATATACGCGTACATTCGCCGGAGAATCCAATTGTACATTCAGCAAGTTGGAGAAAGGAACCGGGTAAATAGACACGCCGAGCCATTCATTTTCAACCATACCTATTGAGTTTTCTGCCGCTATGGCAAGACCAGGCTCGATGGACGGACTGAAGTCCATATAGCTGAACCCAAACCAAGTGCCGGAGGGCACATAAGTTGTCAATCCTAAGTTCGAGGTCCACGTAGTTGGGCTACCCGACCAGGTACCCCAGTAATCGGGACTCCCGCCTATTCCCGATAAGTTTTTGGTTGAATAAACAACATCGTTCAAAAAGCCATTCGTCACCGAAAAGCTCAATGCCGGATCAGAGCCAAGGGCGTCAACTACCCCTTGTCCGTCGATCGAGTCATTAAATAAAACTCCCCAAGCAAAAGATGATTGTTGTGTTCCATCCAAGAAGTCGATCACCGCACCAACGGTATCGGAACCTGAACCAACGAAATAAGATAAATCTGAAAATTGAGATACTTGTGCAATAGTCGATAAGCCCAGGCCGCACAAAAGCCCAGCTAAGGTCTGTTTTAGTCGCATACTTTCTTCCCGAAGTATTAAATTAATAATCCATAAAGCAGCGGGCAGGTATTCTGACTCATCCTCAAGGGCAGTGCGCCTTCCCATCGAACCGCTAGGTTCAAAAGTGACATGTTGACTGCCTGATTACAGGATTTACAGCTGCGGGTACAGTTCCAGATTTTCACTGGATTCCCTTTTCATTTACTGTGCCTAACGGCACGATAAAACCCAAAGCGGAGCAAAGCTAGACAAACAAATCGAATACACATCAGAACGCCCTACCTTTGCACACTCTTGGAAACGCATACCGGAAATGAAGAACACACAACGATTAATTAAAAAATTGGGCATTGAAAAACTCAATGAAATGCAAGGCGAAGCACACCTAGCCATTACTGAATGCCCGGAAGTAGTGCTCTTATCCCCTACCGGAACAGGGAAAACACTGGCTTTTGTTCTTCCTCTTCTCGAGCTTATTGACCCGAAACAAGAAGACGTTCAAGCCCTTATTCTTGCACCTTCGAGGGAATTAGCCCTTCAAATCGAACAAGTACTGCGCGACTTAGGAACAGGCCTGAAAGTAAACGCAGTGTATGGAGGTCGGCCCATGACCAAGGACAAAGCGGAAATAAAACACAGACCTCACATTTTAATTGGAACTCCGGGTCGCGTTGCGGATCACCTTAGAAGACAAACGTTTTCTGCACGATCCGTGAAATATTTAGTTTTGGACGAATTCGATAAGTCGTTGGAAGTCGGCTTTGAAGACGAAATGAGTGAAATCGTAGGTTCTTTGAAAAGACTTCAACGCAAAGTCCTTACTTCCGCCACGCAACACGCTCCTATTCCTACTTTTGTCGGCCTCAATGAACCTATGGTCGTTAACTTTACCCGTGACGAACCGACAAAATTAAAGGTGGTTACGGTTGCGTCCAAAGCCAAGGACAAATTACCCACTCTGCTCTCTTTGCTCAAGCATCTCGATGGACAACCGGGAATAGTCTTTTGTAATTTCAAAGCAAGTATTGATCGAGTCAGTGAATTCTTGCACGAGAATGAAATCGATCACGGAATCTTTTACGGCGGTATGGAGCAAATCGATCGGGAACGATCATTGATTAAATTCAGAAACGGAACCTATCAGGTACTTCTCGCTACTGATTTGGCTGCACGTGGACTGGATATTCCGGAAATGAAATTCATTATTCACTATCACCTTCCAATGAAAGAGCACGAGTTCATCCATAGAAATGGACGTACCGCGCGAATGAAGGCAGATGGTTCCGCTTATGTCATTCAATGGACCAAGGAGCCTGTACCCGGATTTATTCACGCCGATGAAACGCTCGACGTAGAGGGAGTAACGCCAAAATCAGAAGACGCTTCACTAGAAGCCGCTGTGGCTGCGGTAAAAGGTGTGTCCGCTGAACCAAGCACATCGGGCTGGAGCACGCTTTATATTTCAGGAGGACGAAAAGACAAGGTTTCTAAAGGCGACATCGTCGGGTTTTTAATCAAGGTAGGACAACTTGAATCGGATCAAATTGGATCTATTGAAGTAAAAGTAGATTGCGCCTTCGTTGCTGTTTTAACCGACGACGTAAAAGGATTAATCAATCGCGTGAACAATGGGCGATTAAAGAAGATCAAGGTCCGTGTAAACGAAATTTAAAAGAAGAAACTCAATGAATAAGGAACTTGAAAACAAAGCCTCTGCTTTCTACTCGTCGTTCAAGGATTTGAGGAGCGATGATATGAATGCGCTCTAAAGCGATGATGTGGCTTTTCAAGATCCCGCTTTCGGCCCCTTACTTGGGTCCGATGTGAAAGCTGTGTGGTCGATGCTTTGCTCGAGTCAAAAGGGAAAAGATTTTCGGGTTGCCTTCGAAATCAAGGGCGCAACAGCAAATTCAGTAAAGGTATTTTGGGAAGCCTGGTATACGTTCTCCATCACCGGCCGAAAAGTGCACAATCAAATCAATACTACCCTTTATTTCAATGAAGATGGTTTGATTTTTCGACAGGTAGATCGATTTTCACTTCATCGTTGGTCGCGTCAAGCTATGGGATTAACGGGTATGCTATTGGGTTGGACTCCCATGTTTAAGAAGAGTGTTCAAAAGCGATCTAAATCCCTATTAGCTAAATATAAAACGAGCCTAGCGGCTCGATAATCAGGCGGGAAACGTCTTGAGTGCCTCATTATAAGCCGATTCGAAAGACAAGGGGTTAAGGCCGTGGTCGAGCTTTCGTTCGGTCGCAAAAGAAAGGAGCTTTTCGGTAGGCATATTCCCCGTAAGGCTATCTGTGGCCATAGGGCAACCGCCAAAACCTTTAATAGCTCCGTCGAATCGGCGGCATCCGGCCGCGTAGGCCGCATCTATTTTTGGCCTCCACTCATTGGGAAGCGTATGCAAATGTGCCCCGAACTCTACTTCTGGTAAAGCCGGAATCAAATGCGAAAACAATTGAGATATACTTTCGGGATTCGCTGAACCGATGGTATCGGATAAAGCCAAAATACCGATCCCCATTTGGCTCAAACGTTCTGACCACTGAATAACGATTTCTGGAGACCACGGCTCTCCATATGGGTTTCCGAATCCCATCGACAAATAAACAACGAGTTCTTTTCCATGTCGGAAGGCTATTTCCTGAATGCTTTCGACCCGATGAAGCGATTCCTCGATAGTGCTGTTGGTGTTCCTTTTTTGAAACTCTTCTGAAACGCTGAACGGGTAACCCAGGAAGCTGATTTCCGCATAGCTCGCTGCATCGTTTGCCCCGCGCTCATTCGCCACTATGGCCAACAATTTAGAATTGGTATTGTCTAAATCGAGCCGATTCAAAACGTCTGCGGTATCCGCCATTTGCGGGATCGCTTTGGGAGATACAAAACTCCCGAAATCAATTACTGGGAAACCTACTTTTAAAATGGCATTGATGAAATTCACCTTCTGATCTGTGGAAATGAATGTCTTGATGCCTTGCATGGCATCGCGCGGGCAATCGATGATTTTTATGGATTCACTCATAACTCAGCTTTCAAAATTCCCTGATTGATCTTTTTAACCATTGCCGGCCCTTCGTAAATAAATCCAGTATAAACCTGAAGCAGACTCGCGCCGGCCTTTAGCTTTTCAATTGCATCTTCGGCAGTATATATCCCTCCCACTCCGATAATTGGGAATGCTCCATTACTTTTTTCGTGTAAATAGCGAATTACTTCCGTTGATCTGGAACGCACCGGCTTCCCCGAAAGCCCACCCGCTCCAATAGATTCGAGTGAGTCTGTAGTTTCGTTTAAACCACTTCGGTCAATAGTGGTGTTGGTTGCAATGAGTCCGTCAATGCCCGTATCCGCAACAATGCCCACGATATCATCGAGCTGTTCATTTGTTAGGTCCGGTGCAATTTTGAGCAGAATTGGCTTGCTTTTCTCTTTGGCCTTGTTCTCAACTTGCAGTGCGTTGAGCAATTTAGTCAGCGGCTCACGGTCTTGTAATTCACGCAGATTTGGAGTATTGGGCGAACTTACATTGACTACAAAATAATCAACGTAAGGAAATAGCGCTTCGAAGCATTTCAGGTAATCCTGTGTAGCTTCTTCGTTGGGCGTTATTTTGTTCTTACCTATGTTTCCTCCTACGATTAGATCGCCCCGTTCGGCTTTTAAACGAGTAATCGCTTCTTCAACACCTCCATTATTGAATCCCATTCGATTAATGAGCGCCTCATCGGCGCGAAGGCGGAAAAGTCGCGGTTGCGGGTTTCCGGGCTGACCTTTAGGGGTAAGTGTACCGATTTCAATAAACCCAAAGCCGTAATTTCCCAGTTCACGGTAGAGTTTAGCATCCTTGTCGAATCCGGCCGCTAGGCCGATTGGATTTGGGAAATCAATTCCAAAGAATGTTCGCTTCAAGCGGGGATCGTTTACCTTGAACAAAGCGCGATTAATGGCCGCGACACCGGGAATTTTGTGCAAGATTCGTACTAGAGAAAAGGTGAAATGATGTGCTTTTTCAGCAGGCAAAAGAAAAAGAAGCGGGCGAACAAGTAACTTATACATGCAGAAGGTTTGCGCAAATTTAAGCGAAAATCGGCAGTTCTTCAGACGAAAACAGGAATTGGTCTTTAGGTATTATGCCTTTTGATTCGACGAACGAAAACGGCCTTTTGAAAAGGGGCGCAAAGAAGCGTGTTTGGCCGAACGCCCTTTCACTCGCTCACGCCATATCTCAAAAGATCGACGCTTCATATGCTTCCGCATGAGTCTCCGAACGTCATTCTCCTTCAATCCAAATTGGTATTCAATCGCTTCAAACGGCGTGCGGTCTTCCCAAGCCATTTCAATAATCCGATTAATCTCCTCTTCTGCGAAGTTTCTTTTCATGACCGTATAACCGTTTCGACCAAGACATTGTTTCGCACAATCCATGGCTTGTAGGGCTAATAGATTCCTTAACTTTGGCGCCCATGTCAAAAGAGCGAATCAATATTGTTAATCGACGGGCTCGATTCGAATACGAATTAATCGACGAGTATACGGCGGGTGTGCAACTTCAAGGAACAGAAGTTAAATCGATCCGTGCAGGTCAAGCCTCATTAGGCGAAGGTTACGGGGTTTTCATTAACGACGAGCTATTCATTCGGGATGTTCATATCGCAGAATATAAGTACGGCTCGTATGCGAATCACGAGCCAAAGCGAATGAGGAAGCTTTTACTCCAAAGGCGAGAACTCACCAAAATTCAAAAAAAGCTGGGCGAAAAAGGGCTGACGATCGTCCCGACGAGACTTTATTTTGATGATAATGGTCGGATCAAAATGGATATTGCCATCGGACGAGGAAAGAAAAAATTTGACAAACGCGAGTCCATTAAAAAACGTGAAGACAAAGTGCGAATTGATCGGGCCATGAAACGATAGTCTATTCTTTGTCCTTGAGCATGGGCACAAACCGGAAACTTCCGTATTCAATAACTTCAAATTCCGTTTCGCTCTTCCTTATAACGGCAGTCATTTCCTGTTCTTCAAACCCAACGGGGACAATTAAAACGCCGCCAATTTTAAGCTGAGTTTTAAGTCTTTCCGGGATTTCGGGTGCTCCACAAGTCACTATGATTTTGTCAAAAGGTGCATAGGCATGTAGCCCTTTGTAGCCATCTCCATAAAATGACTTGGGATAATAACCCAATTGCCGGAAAAGAATTCTCGACTTATTATACAATTCAATCTGTCGCTCGACGGTATATAATTTAGCACCCATCTCCAGTAAAACGCAGCTTTGATAACCGGAACCCGTACCTATTTCGAGCACCTTCTCCCCTTCATGAACGTCGAGTAATTCAGATTGAAAAGCGACCGTATACGGCTGTGATATGGTTTGTCCGGCCCCTATAGGAAAAGCTTTGTCTTCATAAGCGTGTTCTAAAAATGAAGTGTCGAAAAAGACATGGCGAGGTACTTTTCTCATGGCGGTTAAAACACCTTCATGATGAATGTCTTTCGATGCTAAATGATCGATGAGTTTAGAACGCAGTCCTTTATGTCGAGGGCTATCTTGCATTTCCTTAAATATGCCTGAAATTGGTTACTTTTGGCCTCAAATCTACGGATATGAAGTTGAAAGCAGGCGTTCTTGGAGCAGGACATTTGGGTAAAATTCACATTAAACTTTTGATTCAAAGCGATCGCTACGAAATGGTCGGTTTTTTTGATCCAAATCCAGAGAACAGCGAAAAGGTTTCCGAGGAATATGGAATACCTTCTTTTGACTCCATTTCAGCCCTTATCGATGAAGTGGATGTTGTGGATATTGTAACGCCCACGCTTTCTCATTTCGATTGCGCTGCAGAGGCTTTGAGAAAGTCAAAGCACGTATTTATTGAAAAGCCGATTACCAATACCGTCGCTGAAGCGGAAGAACTGATTCAGCTGGCTAAAGAGGCAGGTGTGAAGGCACAAGTGGGACATGTAGAACGGTTTAATCCTGCTTTTACGGCAGCCTCCCCGTTCATCAATCAACCCATGTTTATTGAAACGCATCGATTGGCGCAATTCAACCCCCGCGGAACAGATGTTCCGGTGGTTTTAGACTTGATGATTCACGACCTCGACATTGTGCTTAGCATTGTAAAGAGTCCGGTAAAAAGGGTTTCTGCAAGCGGGGTAAGCGTAGTTAGCGAAAGCCCCGATATTGCAAATGCGCGGGTGGAATTTGACAACGGCTGCGTCGCGAATTTGACGAGCAGTCGTATTTCGATGAAGAACATGCGGAAGACTCGGATTTTTCAAAGAGATGCCTACATCGCGGTCGATTTCTTGACGAAAGAAACAGAAGTAGTTCGCATGAAGAATGTCGAAGGCGATCTTGAAGATTACGCCATGGTGCTCGATTTAGAAAATGGCAGCCAAAAGCAGATCTATTTCGAAAAGCCTGAAGTATCGCCAAACAACGCAATTTTGGATGAATTGAATGCTTTGGCCGATTCAATCAACAACAACACCGAAACTGCCGTTACTTTAGAAGATGGTCACGCAGCATTAAAGCTCGCGCACGATATTGTGGCCAAATTCAACGATAAGTTAACGCCGATAAGTGAATGAGAAAGTATCTACTACTTTTAATTACGGCCTTCACGGCCGGATGTGGTTTCAATGAGAAACCAGAACAAATACCAGCTTACGTCAAGGTAGACGATATCTCGGTAAATGTTTCGAGTGGCCAAGGAACGGCATCGGACAATATTTCTGATGTATGGCTGTATTATGAGGATCCCCAATTGGGATATACCCTGCAAGGAGCCTACGAAATGCCCGCCACTTTCCCCATTCTAGCTGAGGGTGCTACGAATGTTCAAATTCGAGGAGGAGTGCGAATATCGGGATTGAGCTCCCTGCGGCAGTTGTACCCTTTTTACAAATCTTATTTCGATACCATTCAACTCACTGCCGATGGAAATACGGTTCTGGAACCGGTTATGGAATATTTCGAAGGCGTTACCTTCGGTTGGATCGAAGATGCTGAAGATCCAGGTCTCAGCCTAGAAGAAACGGAAACCTCCGATACCACTGTTCAACGCGTTTTCGGAGCGGATGCTTTCGAAGGAAATGCCTCACTCGCGTTTTACGTGGATACGGTGCGCCCTCTTTTCGCAGGATTCTGCGTTGAAGAGTATGATTTACCAAAAGGCGGTAGTCCCGTATTTTTAGAAATCAATTACAAGTGCAATCAAGAATTCGTTATTGGTGTTTTGGGCAATTCTCCAGACGGCGTTACCGATTTGGTTTCACTCACGGTCCTTCCGAAGGAAGAATGGAACAAACTCTACGTTCAATTGACCAATCAGGTAAGCAATATTCAAAACGTAAACACGGTAGCCTACAAGGTTTATTTTGCTTCGCTTTTAAACCCTGCCGTTCAAGATGAAGGCTATGTTTTCATTGACAACATTAAGCTCGTTTATTAATGAATAAACGGCTACACGCGCTAAAGTATATAGTGTTCGACGTGCTTGCAGCTGCGGGAGCATGGACTTTGTTTTTCGCCTATCGGAAAACCGTTATCGAATCCAATAAATTCGGAATAAAAGTCCCGTTAGATTACGATCAAAAATTCTTCATTGGGCTTATTGGTGTCATTTCCTTTTGGATTCTATTGTACTGGACCTCCGGATTTTATAAAGACATTTATCGCAAAAGTCGTCTCCAAGAACTCGGACAAACCCTTTTGTACGTTCTTCTGGGAACTACAATCATATTCTTTGTGCTCATATTGGATGACACCATTGTAAGCTATAAGAGTTATTACAGTTCCTTTCTCACCTTATTCGGCCTTCAATTTATATTAACTTATATACCCCGGTTTGCCATTACATCGAACACTGCGGGTCGCATTCACCGGCGTGAAATTGGCTTTCCCACTCTTTTAATTGGGAGTAACGAAAATGCCGTAGAACTCTATCAAGAGTTGGAAGGAGCCCGGAAGTCGAGTGGAAATCGTTTCGTTGGCTTTGTCAGTGTAAATAATAATATTCAGTTTTTAGCCGCAAAGGAGTTAGATCATATAGGGCCCTATACCGCATTGCCCAAATTACTGGAGGAGCATCAAATCGAGGAAGCTATTATTGCCGTAGAATCCACGGAACACAGTAAAATTGAGGAGATTCTAAATTTACTTGAAGAAGCGCCTGTGGTCATAAAAATGATCCCGGACATGTACGATATCCTTTCCGGGAAAGTCCGAATGCAGTCTATTTTTGGTACCGCGCTCATTGAGATACGTCATGAACTTATGCCCGTTTGGCAATTCACGATTAAACGCTTGATGGATATCTTTTTATCCCTTGCTTTTCTAATCGTCTTCTCCCCTATTTTGCTTTTTACAGCAATAATGACGCGATTGTCATCACCGGGCCCCATACTATTTAAGCAAGAACGCATTGGCCTGAATCGGAAGCCCTTTTCTATTATAAAGTTCCGTTCCATGTTCCAAGATGCGGAAAAGATGGGACCTCAATTATCTAGCGAAGAAGATCCCCGTATTACAAAGTGGGGAAGAATAATGAGAAAGTTCCGATTAGATGAACTTCCTCAGCTCTGGAATGTACTCAGATCAGACATGTCCTTTGTTGGCCCCCGGCCCGAACGACAATTCTATATAGAACAAATAGAAAAAGAAGCGCCGCATTATCGTCATTTACACAAGGTGAAACCAGGTATTACCAGCTGGGGAATGGTAAAATATGGCTACGCGGAAAATGTGAAGGAAATGATTCAACGGATGAAATACGATATCATCTACATCGAAAACATGTCTTTATTTATTGACATTAAAATTCTCATTTATACCATCTTGATCGTTGCTCAAGGTCGTGGAAAATAAAATAACATGAAGAACATTACAGTGATTGGAGCGGGAACCATGGGAAATGGAATCGCTCACGTATTTGCTCAAAAAGGATTTAAGGTCAATTTAGTCGACTTAAGTCAAACCGCCTTAGACAAAGGAATGGCAACTATTTCGAAAAACCTCGATCGCCAAGTGGCAAAAGAACTTCTTACTGAAGATCAAAAGGCTTCTACCCTGGCGAATTTAACTCCCATAACCGACCTATCGGTCGGATGTTCTTCTGCGGATTTGGTTGTTGAAGCAGCCACGGAAAACGTTGAATTAAAGCTTAAGATTTTTGGTCAGCTCGATTCCATCTGCCCGGAGGGCACTGTACTCGCTACAAACACCTCTTCCATTTCAATCACAAAAATAGGAGCTGCAACACAACGCCCGGATAAAGTGATTGGCATGCACTTTATGAACCCGGTTCCAGTGATGAAGTTAGTTGAAGTGATTCGCGGATACGCCACATCAGATGAAGTGACAAACGACATTATGGCCTTATCTGCCGGACTTGGGAAAGTGCCTGTAGAAGTAAACGATTACCCGGGATTTGTGGCGAACCGAATTTTAATGCCAATGATAAATGAAGCTGTTATCACGCTTCATGAAGGCGTAGCGGGTGTTGAGGAAATTGATACTGTTATGAAATTGGGAATGGCACACCCCATGGGACCGCTCCAATTGGCTGATTTTATTGGCTTGGATGTTTGCTTGTCTATTATGCGCGTTTTGTACGACGGATTGGGAAACACAAAATATGCGCCCTGTCCACTATTAGTGAATATGGTCACGGCTGGAAAACTAGGAGTGAAATCAGGAGAAGGCTTCTACGACTACAGCGAGGGGATTAAGAATGCGAAGCTAAGTCGTCAGTTTTCAAAATAAACTCGTCTTCTTCGTTTTGCGGTGGATACGTGTAATTGTATACATGTAGAAACATGACTACGTAAAATACGCTGAAATAAGCTCCCACAGCTGTAGACAGGATAAACGAAACCATATTCGGAGCCCAGAATAGTAGTGTACTCAGGATAATCCCCATGAAGGCGGTAATGAGTATGGCTACGAAAAACAGCAGAAATACGGTCCACCAGTTTTGAATTACCATGTTATAACTGGCTTTTATTGCATCTAGGAAAGTAAGGTCTAAGAATACTACCAAGTATAAAGACATGGACCAACAAACCAGCAAAAATATCCCGGGAATAACAAAGGCGATAAAAGGAACAATCAAAAGTATCACCAGAAGTAGACCGGTTGCGAGTACCCAAGGCCATTTTCTCAGTGAAACTCGTAAAATTTCGCTCCAGGAATAAGGCTCGCCGCCCCATTGACGAAATACAGCCCAAGCATTGACGCAAAAGAAGTACATCGTTACGAGTCCGAGAAGCCAAGAAACGATTTGAAAATCTTGAAACTCTTCACTTATCGCAAGCACCTCTTCAAAATCACCCTGAACCGCCAATTGAACTATTTCTTGCGCATCTGCTGTGACGTACGATTGTATAATGGCAAGCGGAACGTAGTACACAAAGAAGAACTGTGCCCAGAATTGTTTATGCTCTCGAATTAAATCGTTCGTATCGGCTAAGATTTCAGAAAAAGACAAACGTGTAATTAAGCGCATGGATAAGAGGTTTGCCGTCAAAAGTATTATTCCACTGCCCTACCTGCAAAATTTCAGATGAAAAAGAATTGATTCCGCAAAATAGTTGGCTATTTTCGAGGTATGGATTTCAGCATTCTATTTACTTCTGAGGGTTTAATCGCGCTGGCAACTTTATCGTTTTTGGAAATCGTATTGGGAATCGACAATATTATTTTCATTTCCATTCTAACCAATAGACTTCCAAAAGAAATGCGGCCAAAAGCACGGGCCGGCGGAATCGGTTTAGCATTGGTAGCTCGAATAGTTATGCTCCTCGGAATTACCTGGATCATAGGCTTTACAGAGCCTTTATTTGAAGTGATAGGTCATGAAGTTACCGGTCGCGATTTGATTTTGTTTTTCGGTGGTTTATTCCTCCTCGGAAAAAGCACATTTGAAATTCATCACAAAATGGAGGGCGACGACACCAGTAACCCTGAAGAAAAAGAATCTGGCGCAGAGGCTGTCAAAAAAGGGTTCATGGGCATCTTAGTGCAAATCGCCGTGCTGGATATTGTATTCTCGTTTGACAGTATTTTAACCGCAATCGGCATGACCGAACATGTTTCGATCATGATTGTTGCCGTAATAATATCCTTAATAATCATGCTCATATTTTCCGGAGCAATTGCCGGATTTATCGAAAAACACCCTACTCTTCAAATGCTTGCTCTCTCTTTTTTAATACTGATTGGGTTCTTGCTTATTGCGGATAGTTTTCATTATCACGTGCCCAAAGGGTATGTCTACTTTGCAGTATTCTTCTCGCTTTCAGTGGAGTTACTCAATATTCGAATTAGAAATAGAAAATCAAATAAAAATAAGATTCATGGATAAGCCGTATGTGAATGGAATGCTCAGAGAAGACGCTTTGGCGGGGAAACGCATTGTGGTAACTGGAGGCGGAACCGGACTTGGTAAAAGTATGGCTACGTATTTTTCAGAGTTAGGAGCAACAGTAGCTATCACCAGTCGAAAGCTGGATGTTTTGGAAAAAACGGCTGAGGAAATGAGCAGCGCAACAGGTAATAAGGTGTATGCACTTGCCTGCGACGTTCGCGAATACGATCAGGTTGAGGCCATGCGCGATGCGGCCGTGGAAAAAATGGGCGGAGTAGATATCCTATTGAATAATGCAGCAGGCAACTTCATATCGCCAACAGAGCGACTATCCCACCGAGCGTTTGACACGGTGATTGATATCGTCTTAAAAGGAACAAACTATTGCACGCTTGCTTTCGGTAAAATGTGGATTGAAGCGAAGCAGCCAGCAACGGTTCTTAACATCGCAACTACCTATGCATTTACTGGATCTGGTTATGTAGTTCCGAGCGCCACCGCCAAAGCAGGTGTTTTGGCTCTTACACGCTCCTTGGCTGTAGAATGGGCCAAATACGACATTCGATTTAACGCAATTGCTCCGGGCCCATTCCCGACAAAAGGCGCTTGGGATCGATTGCTTCCGGGCGATTTAAAAGATAAACTGGATGTAAGTCAACGAGTTCCCTTGCGCCGCGTGGGCGAACACCAGGAATTAGCCAATTTGGCGGCCTATTTAGTTTCAGACTTCTCCGCTTATATGAATGGCGAAGTCGTGACTTTAGACGGCGGCGAATGGCTTCAGGGTGCCGGGCAGTTCAATATGATGGACTTAGTACCTCAAGAAATGTGGGACCTACTTGAGCAGATGCGTAAAGGGAAATCTTAACCCTTGTTCACTGGCTCTGGTGCTCTTTTTTGCGCATAGCGCTCAAAGTAAAGCGTGCGGACAATTCCGTCTGCAAGTCCAATTTTTGGTACATGTACTTTCTGCGCCTGACTGCTTTTCATTACCGCTAAGAATATTTGAGAAGCGGGGACAATAACGTCCGCACGATCGACATTTAAATCGAGCTTTAATACGCGCTCTTGCAGAGTCAGCGCCTCTAAACGCGCCATAGATTCATTCAAGTATTTTAAGTCGATTGGCTTTCCCAATGACAAACCCGACATCTTAAAAAGCTTATTGATATTACCACCAGATCCGATAATCTCCACATTCTTGAACTTCTTGGTGTGCTTTTCGATCCATGTGTGAAATTCCTTCCAGTGCTTTGGCTTAACGCGTTCTGTCAAAATTCGAATTGTGCCAATATTGAATGATTTGCTGGCTGCTTTATCTTGACCACTAAAAAGGGTTAACTCCGTACTACCCCCTCCTACATCCACATATAGATATGTTTTGTTTGGATTTAATAATTGCTCAATATGAGTCGAGTAAATAATATCCGCTTCTTCTTTACCGCTGATAATATTGATATCAATACCGCTTTCCTCTGCTATTTTAGCTATTACCCCCGTGCCATTGTCGGCTTCTCGCATCGCTGATGTAGCGCAAGCTTTGTAGTCGATCACTTCATTGACGAGCATAATATGCCGAAAAGCTTTCATGGCGTGTATCAATCGCTTGACATTTCGCTTTCCAATTTTTCCTTTCGTAAAGACGTCGGCCCCCAGTCGAATAGGCATCCGAATTAGTGAGGACTTTCTAAACAAGGGCCCTTCGGATGTTTCAATAACATTAGTAACCAACAATCGAACAGCATTCGTTCCTATATCAATCGCTCCAATTCTCTTATACTGCATAATTCCTACTCCTGATTCTCGAGGGCTTGATAATGTTCTTCAAATACAACTTGAGACCGGTGGCTCTCCAAAGACTCGGTACGTCTGTATTTGTTGTCATAGTCTAGGTCGTGCCACCTAGATTTAACATTATCTGACCATCCAACATTCAAATTTTCAATAATCTCTTTTTTACTCTTCTCATCGTATACAGGACAAGTTACCTCTACTCTACTATCGAGATTTCTCGTCATTAGATCCGCCGATGAAATATAAACAAGTGCATCTTCTCCATATCCAAATTTGTAGACGCGGGCGTGTTCCAAGTATTTGTCGACAATAGATATGGCTTCCACATTTTCACTAATGCCTGGCACTCCCGGAATTAAAGAGCACATACCCCGAATATTCAAGCGAATTTTCACTCCCGCTTTCGAGGCTTCGTACAGCTTCTCGACCATTTCTGGATCCACTAAGCTATTCATTTTGAAATGGAGCTGGGCCTCACGGCCCGATTTCGCCTTTTCAATTTCTAAATCAATGAGTGCGGTAAATCGCTCCCGCATATAATGCGGCGATACAATGAGATGCTTATAGGTCGGGACAAAAAAGTTATTCTGGAAAAACTTGAAGGCCCAATTCACTTCTTTTGTGATCCTTTCATCCGAGGTGAACAACCCATAATCACAATAAAGCCGCGCCGTCTTTTCATTAAAATTACCCGTGGAAACGCAAGCGTAGCGTGTTTTGGATCCTTCTGAATTCCATCTGTTAATTAAAACAAGCTTACTGTGCACTTTCAACGAAGGCACCCCATAAATTACATTTACTCCCTCATCTTGAAGCCTCTTGGTCCATTTTATATTCGCCTCTTCGTCGAATCGCGCTTGCAATTCAATGACCACGGTTACTTTCTTCCCGTTTTTGGCGCCATTTACCAGTGCATTTAGAAACTGTGAGTTTTTCGCAGCGCGATATAAGGTGGCCTTAATCGATGTGACTTGAGGGTCAATTGCGGCTTCACGAAGCAAACGAATTAAATAGGCAAAGCTTTGATAGGGATAATGAAGCAGAACATCTTCCTTATCAAGCACTGCGAACATACTTTTTTCCCGTTCGAAGGAAGGCACAGTGCAAGGCTTCGGATTTCGATATTCCAAATGTGCGCCACCGACATTTGGAAAACTCATGAGGTCCTTTTTATTGTGGTACCGTCCGCCGGGAATCAGGCTATCGCTCTCGGCGTCTGCGCCGAGGCCTTTCATTAAATACGCCAATAAATCTTTGGCCATTTCCTTGTCGTAAACGAATCGCACGGGTTCACCCTTTCTCCTGGCTTTTACCGACCGTGATATTTTATCAATAAAAGAACGAGATACATCATTGTCAATATCCAATTCAGCATCTCGTGTAAGCTTAATTGTAAAGGCACTTATTTCATCAAACTCAAAGGTGGCGAAAATTCGATCTAAGAAATAGCGAATCACATCGTCTAAGTAAATGACATACTTTTCTTCTCCTCGATTCGGCAACACTAAAAAACGCGGGAACACTTCCGAAGGAATCTCAATTAACGCGTATTCCACTCGAGAATCAGAACCTTTTTTAATCAACTTAACTGCATGATAAATTGATTTATCGCGCAGCATCGGAAAACGGTTCACATAATTCAACATAATGGGAACGAGTGCCGGACTCAGTTTCTCTTCAAAATAGGACTTAATAAAAGCTTGCTGATTCTTGTCGAGATCCGTTTCATTAACTAAAAAGATCCCTTCCGACCGAAGGTCGCTTTTGATATCATTAAATATCCCTTCAAACGATTTTTGCTGATCTAAGACAATTTCATTCAGTTGATTCAGTAGTTTCTTCGGCGAAGTACCGGACAATAAGTCAGCGGCTTGCTTCCCCAACACTGAAAGTCGACGAACTGTAGCGTATCGTACACGAAAAAACTCATCTAAATTATTTGAGAAAATACCGAGGAAATGCATGCGTTCAATGAGGGGAACACGCTCATCCGCAGCTTCTTGAAGTACTCTGCCGTTAAATAAAAGCCAACTTTTTTCTCGGTCTAACAGCGGGGTCGGATCCATTATTCTTTTTGCTTATCTCGTTTACGTGGGTAATCAAAGAAAACTAATTCCGCGTTTCGATCTAAATCGGACCAAGAAGAAATTTCGAATTTTAAACAAGCCACCCCCGTAGTAGGCACATGATCAATGTGATGCTCAATACAGTAATTGACCAATTGGGTAATGGTCGGATTATGCCCAAAGATCATAGCCGCGTCGTATTGATCATCGATATCGGTGATCAATTCAACAAGCGTTTGCACACTTGCCCCGTAAATAGACTCGTTAATTTGTACTTCCGAAAATGGAATGCTCAATTTCCGAGCGAAAATAAGCGCGGTATGCAGAGCTCGAGTAGCTTGACTTGAAATAATAAGATCGGGAACGTCGCCCTGTTCTAACATCCATCCAGCAGTACTATAAGCATCGCGCACTCCACGGCCTTTTAAAGGTCGGTCCACATCGGCTAAGTCAGCCGTTTTCCAGCTGCTCTTAGCGTGTCTTACGACGAATAACTTCTTCATTGTTTAGAGTAATTCATTGGCCAAATTCGCTAACTCCGATCGCTCTCCTTTTTCTAAGGTTATATGCGCAAAAAGCTTGTTCCCTTTTAGTTTGTCAATAAGATACGATAATCCGTTACTCTGCGAATCCAAATACGGAGTATCAATCTGATGAATATCTCCAGTAAATATAATCTTGGTGTTTTCTCCAGCCCTTGAAATAATCGTTTTCACCTCATGTGGAGTGAGGTTTTGCGACTCATCGACTATGAAAATGACGTTCGAAAGGCTTCGCCCACGTATATATGCCAAGGGCGTCACTATGATCTTTTCTTGATTGACCATTTCGTCAATCCGCTTATATTCTTTGTCTTGTTCGTTAAACTGGTTCTTAATAAACTTCAAATTATCCCATAACGGCTGCATGTACGGATTGATCTTGGACTTAATATCTCCAGGAAGGAATCCAATATCCTTATTACTCAAAGGAACAATTGGACGAGCTAAGTACACCTGCTTAAAGTTTCTGCGTTGTTCCAAACTACCTGCGAGTGCAAGCAGTGTTTTTCCTGTTCCAGCTACGCCCTGAAGAGAAACCAATTTGATTTCAGGATTCAATATTGCGTGCATAGCGAACGTTTGCTCTGCGTTTCTGGGCTTTACGCCGTAGGTCATTTTCTTCTCTACGCGCTCAATTGTATGCTCGAACGGATTATAGTAGCACAGTGCTGAACTTTTCGAGCTTTTTAAGATGTAATTGTGGTTATTGACAAGCTTGAAATATTTCTCCGCTTTATCGGCGTCGACGGTCGGACTCTTAAACAAAGAATCTATAAACTTCTGGGGCACGCCATCTACTACAGCCTTTCCGGAGTGAAGGTTCTCAACATCTTTTATTTTCCCCGTTTCATAGTCTTCCGCATGCATATTTAAGGCTTTCGCCTTCAAGCGAAGATTCACGTCCTTTGTTACCAGAATGACCTTCTTATCCTTTTCTTCTAGCGTCAAACTCAGAGCGGCATTGAGAATTTTATGGTCCATTTTCTTACCAACGTACACCTCTTCCGCATTGATTTTGAGGTCCGGCATGTTCATGATCACCTTGAACTTACCTCTTTTTGGGCCATTTATTGCCGTCCATTCTTGAAGGCTATTCGTTCCAGAAAGGGCGTCGATATACCGAATAAACTGTCGTGCTTCGTAATTCTTGGTATCATTCCCGCGCTTGAACTCATCCAATTCTTCTAAAACTGTAATCGGGATGGCAACATCGTGCTCATCGAAATTTAGAATGGATCTGTGATCGTGGATAATCACAGATGTGTCGAGAACAAAGATTTTCTTTTGTTTTTTCGCCCGAGTCGTTTTGGCCATGTATGTATCGATTTTCAGCTATAATAAGTATCTTTCATTAAGAGCGAGTTACGGCCGCTTCATTATTATGAACATTTTATTAAGACCAAGTGCCTAACGGCACGATACATATGCTCGTTCCATTTTCCAAAATTCACTTCGACCTTATCATCGATTGGGTCGACTCTCCAGAGCTTATGATGCTCTATTCTGGACCTGATTTCGAATACCCCTGGACCAAAAAAGTACTTTCTGAATATTTAGAAAATGTTAAGGATCGCGAGCGCTTTATTTATGTGGAAAACGACGAGCCTATCGGGTATGGCGAAATACTTTACAATGGCGAGTATCAGCCGCGATTGGGTCGATTGCTCATTGGCGGTTCTCAGAACCGGGGAATAGGCCATGGCCAAGTGCTGATTCGAGAGCTCATTAGTTATATCCGCGCCAAAAACACAGACCAAACCGTTTATTTATAAGTGTATTCAGACAATGCTCGGGCGCTCCGCGCTTACGAAAAAGCGGGCTTCAAAAAAGCAATAACGTCACCGTTTGCCTTACCCGATATAAACAAAAGAGTCTGGCTGATGAAGTACGATTAATCAGTAGGCTCAAGTTCGAAGAGGTTCTCTACAGGCATTTTAAACAATGCGGCCATCTTAAGTGCCAATACCGTGGAGGGAACATACTTTTCCCCCTCTATGGCATTAATCGATTGCCGACTAACCCCTATTTGTGCCGCTAATTCAGCTTGTGTCATTTTAATTCGAGCTCGCTCAATTCTTATATTATTCTTCATTTCCCATAGCTTTTTGCTCTGCTCTCAAGCGAACTCTGAACCTTAATACAAATATCAGAAGTAAAGAAAACAGGTTAATTGTCATCACCGTGAAAAAAGGAGATCCATAAATGAAAATAATGGCCAGCAACAGAATGCCGTAATTCCAATAGAGTGCCCACACCAATGACTCGAGTCGAAGCCGTTGAATGAATTCATCTTCCACGGGCTCTTTTGACAAGGCCACGAAAACGCTTCCCACTAATAAGGCTATTCCAATCAGCTCATCCGTCAAGTCATTTTCAATAAACTTGAAAAAGACCGTATCGAAAAAGTTCTCTTCACCCCAAATGGCGAAAGCTGTTCCTTCGATAAATCCAAGGTCATAATCCATGATCATATATATGATGCCAAATAGTAAGCTCGGAACAAGTAATATCCATCCAATCTTTCTGAACGAATAGGGGAATAAATAATTTGATTTCATAATGTATGTTTTACTTTACCAAAAGTAAAATATACTTTACATTATGCCAATAAAACTTAACATTTATTCCAAAAAAAAAGCCGACCCTTATGGATCGACTTTTCAATTCTAGTGACGGCGATTATTTCTTCTCGTCGTCAACCTCTTCAAACTCCACATCGGTTACGTCCTCTGCTGAGTCATTCGATTCAGGCGCTTCTCCTGCATCGGCTCCAGCATCTGGGCCTTGCTCTTGTTGCGCTTTATACATTTCTTCGGAAGCATTTTTCCAAGCCTCATTGATTTTCTCCATGGAAGCATCAATAGCGGCGACGTCTTGTGATTGATGAGCGGCTTTCAATTCAGTCAAGGCAGACTCAATAGGCTCTTTTTTATCGTCAGAGAGTTTGTCTCCAAACTCAGAAATTTGCTTTTCCGTTTGGAAAATCATGGCATCTGCACCATTGATTTTATCTACTTTTTCTTTCGCAGCTTTATCTGAATCAGCATTTGCTTCTGCTTCTTTCTTCATGCGTTGAATTTCGTCATCGCTCAAGCCACTAGAAGCTTCAATTCGTATACTCTGCTCTTTATTTGTAGCCTTATCCTTTGCAGAAACATTCATAATACCGTTTGCATCGATATCAAACGTTACTTCGATTTGAGGGATACCACGCGGCGATGGTGGAATACCATCTAGATGGAATTTACCGATAGACTTATTGTCAGAAGCCATAGGTCGCTCCCCTTGGAGTACGTGAATCTCAACACTAGGCTGATTATCGCTCGCTGTTGAGAAGGTTTCCGATTTTTTAGTTGGTATCGTTGTATTCGACTCAATCAAACGAGTCATTACACCCCCCATGGTTTCAATACCCAAAGATAGAGGTGTTACATCTAAAAGAAGAACGTCTTGTACGTCTCCAGAAAGAACACCTCCTTGAATACCGGCTCCTACTGCCACTACTTCATCTGGGTTAACTCCTTTCGACGGTTTCTTTCCAAAGAACTTTTCAACGACTTCCTGAATCGCTGGAATTCTCGTTGATCCACCCACAAGAATTACCTCATCTACTTCAGACGTTTGCATCCCCGCATCTGAGAGAGCTTTCTTACATGGCTCTAAAGAACGCTCGATTAATTTCTGCGCTAATTGCTCGAATTTTGCACGAGATAAAGTGCGCACTAAATGCTTGGGACCACTCGCTGTAGCGGTTACATATGGCAGGTTAATTTCCGTTTGCGTGGAGCTCGACAATTCGATTTTCGCTTTTTCGGCAGCGTCTTTCAAACGCTGTAAAGCCATTTTATCATCACGTAAATCCATGGACTCTTCAGCCTTGAATTCTTCTGCCAACCAATCGATAATAACCTGATCAAAATCGTCACCACCTAAGTGGGTGTCTCCATTGGTCGATTTTACTTCAAATACGCCGTCTCCTAATTCGAGAATAGAAATATCAAAAGTACCTCCTCCTAAATCAAAAACAGCGATCTTCATGTCTTGATCTTTACGGTCGAGCCCGTATGCCAGAGCCGCTGCAGTTGGTTCGTTGATGATTCTACGGACTTTTAATCCGGCAATTTCTCCCGCTTCTTTGGTTGCCTGACGCTGTGCGTCATTAAAGTATGCCGGAACGGTTACAACCGCTTCTGTTACTTCTGCCCCAAGATAATCTTCAGCCGTTTTCTTCATTTTTTGAAGAACCATGGCTGAAATTTCCTGTGCAGTATAATTTCTATCGTCGATAGCAACACGCACTGTGTCGTTATCTCCTTTAACCACATGATACGCTACACGTTTTGCTTCTGTTGAAACATTGCTGAAACGCTCACCCATAAATCTCTTAATGGAATAAATAGTTTTCTCCGGGTTGGTAATGGCTTGGCGCTTCGCCGGATCCCCGACTTTACGCTCTCCACCTTCTACAAAAGCAACAATAGATGGCGTAGTACGCTTCCCTTCGCTGTTTTGAATCACCACCGGTTCGTTACCTTCCATCACCGACACACAGGAGTTAGTCGTTCCCAGGTCAATTCCGATGATCTTGCTCATTATATTGAATTTTAATTATACGCTTGTTGAACAGCGCAGTTAGGTCAATGACCGTGCCAACGGTTTAGGCATAAAGAAAATGTCAGTTTCGCTACCTTGAAATGGAGCGAAACTGACATTTTTGCTGACATTGCGTCAGAATATTAGTCACAGAAAAAAGTATCTACCTGATTATTCGCAGGTAATACATCGTACCATGCAAACCTTAAACCATTGGTGATTTGACTGCAAGCTAAGGAGTCGTTCGTCCAATTTCGATCTTGAGGATTCGCGGGATTTCTCAATATACGTTCTGTATATACATTCTCCGAGTGGCGCGAACTAAACAATCCTACACCATTAATCACATTTGTATAAGGAGGGCGGTCTTGAACAATTCCCGTTTGAGGTTCGTAGATCTGCTGATATAGAGCGAACTCTTCGGTTGAAGCCGATACATAGAAACGAATTCCCCTTAAATAACGATTCACATTTTCGTTTACTGGAACCACTGAGGACATAAAAGTGAAAAAAGAAGGATACTGAATTTCGTAATCCATGTCTTCGGTTCCTGTAATACCTCTCGATTCAATGTCATTTTTAATTCTCCACTGAACCGTTTTCATTGTAGAATCCGCAATGTCAAAACGATTTGTTTCAAGATAAGTCACCTCCGCCCATAATTCATAGGTCTTACCATTTACAGCTGACTTCCATTCTACATTAAAACCATTTGGGTTCGCTAAATTCACAGCTTGCAAGGTTGTAGGACGCACAATTCGGTACCCTTCAACCAAATTAGTTTCAGCCTCCACAGGCGGTTTATTCTCAGCGGTCACAATTTGAAGTCGGTAGGTGTGCTCTTCATCTAAATCGATGTTCGAGCGATACAATACTTGATCGGGGCTAGCGAAAATGCCACCCGGCTTATTATTGTCAATAAAGTATTCGAAAGGAAATACGTCCCCCGTCGTTTCATCCGTTAACGTTACTTCAATCGTGTCTCCATAATAAAGAGAATCAAACTGTTGGGCCATATCAAAAGCATTCGCGTCGCCCAAAAAGGTGCGCCCGATTTTTAATATGTGCGTAGTGTCTGAGAAATCGAGTAATCCGTAAACAACGGTATTCTCTTCATAAGGCGCGTTGATATCGATGTCCGAAGTACATCCAGTCACCAACGCTCCAACAACGACAAAGGAGAGGAGCCAGTTTTTCATAAGGAGCAAAGATAATTAAATTTGTACTTTTATCATCACCGCAAGTAGCGGCTAAAAAACACCGCATGTATAAGAGTTTTTGGGCGATTCTGGCTCTTGCCTCCCTTTCATTTTCTTCCCACGGTCAGCAGCGAATCTACGGCGAATTTTCTGCACCCGTTTTTGTTGAAGATTTCTATCAATCGAAAGGGTCATTTCCGACGATTACAACCGTTGAAAATTATTACACGGTGGATGACAGTACCTATTTCATGAACAGAAATAACCCGGTCAGCCCATTCGCCGTTATGGCTAATTTCCCAAATGAATTAAACGCCTTTCACCTTTCGACAAATTTAAAACTGGGCCCTTCCGAAACGAAAGAACAAACGGTCGGACTCATATTCATGTCGCAACGCGACAGCAATTCGGCCTACGTTTTTGAATTCAATAGAAACAAGCGCTACAGGATTAGAAGAATTCGAAATGGAATCATTACTTCCATGGGCGAATCTATTGACGGATGGGTGAAATCAAATGCCCTGATGGGAATAGACGAATACAATAAACTTGAGGTCAAAACAACGAATGGCGACTTCGACTTTTACATCAACGGTTCTTTTGTGACCTCTTTCTACGACAATACTTTTGAAAATGGAAACATGGGCTTTTTCATCGGCCCCATGACCAAAGCTCGAGCCGAATACTTTCATGTTTTTACGACCGAGCCAAGCATTGAAGACGTTCAGAAATCTGAAAACGAAATGAGAATTGAACAGCTCGAAAAAGAGAATGCCGCATTGAAAGCGGAACTTTCCGAGAGTTTAGATGCTAAAATAGTCGAACTGCAAGGAGTTATTCAAGTATTGGAAACGCAATTGGTAACGACCAATAGAGACAATGAAGTGCTGCGTCAAGAAATTGAACAGTACGAAGAAATTCGATTCCTTGTTGGAAACATCGACAAGGAGCTAATCCTAACGTTAAGTCGGAATTTACGAGAAGAAATTCTTAAAAATCAGGCTCTAACCAATGAGAACGTTCAGCTAAAAGATAGTATTGACATTCTTTCTGAAGAAATGGCAGAATTCAAAATGAACGTATTGGATAAAATCGTTGACGGCACCTACTTAATTGACGAAACTGGAAATCGGGCCGTGAACCCCGAAGCGGGTGAAGGCCCCAAACAGAATAAAGAAACGAGTCCGAACGGAACGCCCGAAAAATCGGGTCAAACTGAATTGCCAAAAAGAAAGGCTAAAAAAAGAGATTAATATGTCTGTCCATAAAGTAAACGCCAAAAAGGTAACCACTCAAACGCTTCAGGAAATGAAGCGCGCCGGAGAAAAAATTTCAATGCTTACCGCTTATGACTTCACCTTGGCGAAGCTCATTGATAGCGCAGGTATTGACGTTATTCTCGTTGGTGATAGCGCATCTAATGTAATGGCGGGTCACGAAACCACCTTACCCATCACCCTAGATCAAATGATTTACCACGCCAGCTCTGTCATTCGAGCGGTTGATAGAGCGCTTGTGGTAGTCGACCTGCCGTTCGGGTCATATCAAGGGAATAGTAAAGAAGCCTTGAGCTCATCTATTCGCATCATGAAGGAATCAGGGGCCCACGCAGTTAAAATGGAAGGTGGATCTGAAATAAACGAAAGCATTGAACGTATTCTTACCGCCGGAATTCCTGTAATGGGTCACCTAGGGCTCACCCCTCAATCGATCTATAAATTTGGTACGTATACTGTTCGAGCCAAAGAAGATGAAGAGGCTGCAAAGCTAATAAGCGATGCAAAACTTCTCGAAGAAACGGGCTGCTTTTCAATTGTCCTTGAAAAAGTGCCGGCGCATCTCGCAAAACGCGTAGCTGAGGAAATTGATATTCCGGTCATCGGAATTGGCGCTGGATCCGGCGTTGACGGTCAAGTACTTGTTTTGCACGACATGCTTGGCATGACTCACGAATTTAATCCGAGATTTTTGCGCAGGTATCTCGATTTGAATGACGCTATTACTGGAGCTGTCCAAACCTATGTAGAAGATGTAAAGCGCCTCGACTTTCCCAACGAAAACGAATCCTATTGAAAACGATAGCAGCCCGAGTACTTTTTGAAGACAACCACATTATTGCCGTCAATAAAAAAGCTGGGGAATTAGTTCAAGGCGACAAGACCGGTGATAAAACGCTCCCCGATTTAGTCAAAGCCTATCTCAAAGAGAAATTCAATAAACCGGGAAACGTCTTTTTGGGAGTGGTGCACCGACTCGATCGACCTACCTCAGGCGCTCTCGTATTTGCTCGCACGAGTAAAGCGTTAACGCGGATGAATGATTTATTCCGAAATAGAGAAACAAAAAAAGTGTACTGGGCACTAACAGAAAAAGCACCCGAAAAACCCGAAGGTACTTTAACGCATTTCCTGGTTAAAAACAGCCAAAAGAATAAAAGCTACGCCGTAAGTGAATCGGATAAGCGGGGAAGTAAAGCTATTCTCGATTATAAACTCATTGCGTCCTTAGACAAGTACTATTTAATTGAAGTACTGTTGCACACGGGCAGGCACCATCAAATCAGAGTGCAATTAGCAAGTATGGGCTGCATCATTAAAGGAGATTTAAAATACGGGGCTAAAAGATCCAATCCGGATGCGAGTATTTCACTTCACGCAAGACATTTGACTTTTATTCATCCCGTCACCAAAGAACCCGTAACTGTAACTGCGCCGGTTCCCAGTGAGCCTATATGGCAAGCGGCCGAAAAAAGCGCTTCATAAATGGCAACCATTGTGCTCGTAGTCTTGAATGTACTCCTTTCTATCAAGGGCTTCAATGACCGCCTTTTTTTCGAAAAGTATTTATTTCAAGTGGGCAGTATTACGAATGGCAAAGAATACATTCGTATGCTCTCGAGCGGCTTTTTACATGGCGGATGGGCTCACTTGGCATTCAATATGTTCGCATTGTACTCATTCGGAGGGCTGGTTGAGAATCAACTCGGAATCATCTCCTATCTGGTGCTCTATTTCATCGCCCTAACGGCCGGAAACCTCACCTCTCTCTATAAACATCGAAACAATCTTTATTATCGTGCCGTAGGCGCTTCTGGAGCAGTAAGTGGCGTGGTTTTTAGCAGTATTATTCTATTCCCTCAAGGTTCTGTATTTGTGTTCCTTATCCCCTTTGCCATTCCATCGTGGCTTTTTGGAATCGTTTATCTACTTATTTCTATTTACGGAATGCGTCAACAATCGGGAAACATTGGACACGAAGCTCATTTTGGCGGTTCATTGGCCGGTATTGTAATGACCCTTTGGTTTATTCCTGGGTCGGGACAACGATTCGTTAACTACTTCTTGGCTTAACGTCGAATCACCCGTTTCACTCCTACTTCGCCGCGGGCGTTTTCAAGGTAAACCAAGTACAAGCCTGGGGTAAATGGAAGCTCCAAGTAGTCATCCCAAGTGAAATCACGGTATTCACGAACAATAGTTCCTTCCAGCGTATAAATAGCAACCCGTGCGAAACGTGCTTCAGCTCCCTTAAAGAAGAGTCTCCCGTCTTTATTTGGGTTCGGGTATAAAACGGCATCGATTCGATCTTCAAAGAATTCTGTTTGACTTACACTTGGGCCTTCGAACGCCGCCGCAACTAAAGAAGGAGTTTTATCGGCTTGTTGATACATGTTTCGAAAGGTATCAATCGCGGCACTCGAATAAGAAAACATTTCCGTCAAATACCGCGGAGGAACTGGCTGATAATAAACAAACACACTGACATTCAAATCATTTGAGTAACCGTTCAAAGGGATATGATAAAACACATCATCCGAACCCGATCCTTCAATTCCGTTCTGATAATTGAAGTTCAAATCGCTTGCCGCCACACCCGAAATCTTCACGCTGTCATATGAAGCATGCAGAACGGAAAATCCCTCCGGAGGAATTCGATTGTCTTTAAGCGCCGTTTTTGCTCTTTCAAGAACCGTCGTAACATCATCGTTTACATCGCCCATGACCTGTTCATAAATCTGAACTTGATTTTCATTTCGGATAACTTGATGATGTGGTTCATAGGTCGCGTCAATTCCTTGCAATTCGTAATTCGCGTCTAATAATCCGCTCGCAAAGAGCGTATCCATTTGCTCGTTCTGCACAATAAACTGAATATATGCCCTGCGCGCTGGGTAGCCACTCGGAAACTTATGTCCGGCCAAATTCTGAAGACGGACGCTGTAAATGGCGGTATCCATTGTTCTGGAAACTGCGTTTAAATCAATTTCCAAAGTATGTTCTCTTAGAAGTCGTTCTGTTCGAGCGATGGTAGAGTCGAACTGTTCGGTAGTAGCTGTTATGCCTAGCGGCACGATGTTATCTTGCAGCAAACGCAACATAAACGTGTTCCCTCCTACTAAATGGTGCAAACCATAGGGCCGCCGTGGCGACAAAAACGCATAATTAGCCGCGATAATTATATTATCGTCAATACGCGGGATGTGGCACGATTGACATTCGATTTCATTTTGGTTGAAGTTGGAATTCAACCATTCGTGATAGGTCGCTTGTTCGACAAAGTAATCCCCCGTATAATTCCCTTGGAGATCTACGGTCTGCGTTACCAGTGAATGACAACTGGCACACACTTCCGAATCGTTGATATGTTCACTCCACTTAACGGTAAATCCTATAAATGAAGACATTGGATCCGCAAAGGGGTTTTTGTAAGGCCCGTAAACTGTTTTATCCGAAGAGTAATCAATTTGCCCGCTAAAGTCTAGGCCAAGAGAATCGGGTGGCAGAACCTGATGGCACGCACCGCAATTCACGCCGTCTAGGCCAATAGTATCTACAAGCAACTCGGCCATGCTGTAATGAGGCAGATTGTTAAAATGAGCCGTGTAGCGGCCAGCTGGGGCGTGACACGAGGTGCAAACGGATTCCAACTCTTGTTTGTGCGCTGGATTTACTAATCCCTCATGACTCACCTTTGCTCGCCACAGAGGATCTTTCGCGGAGTTTGCCATCATCGTCGCGCGCCAATCATCGGCAATATTGACGTCATGGCCATTCGAATCAACCATGGCTAAACCTGCTGGGTCAAATCCATGACAACCGGCACAAACACCGCTCGTTGCAAAATAATTATTTGTATCAATGGGCAGGTCCGTAGAAAGGGCCATAAAGGCGTTCATTTCTTCCGGACTATGGAACGACTCTGTTTTCTCAGGGGCCAGGCTACGCGCCATGCTCATCGTCAAAACGATCAACGCCAAACCAAATACCCACTTTAAGTGTTTCATTATCATTCCTTTCATATAGAAGGTGCGAATTTCACACTAATGCGCAAAAAAGGCTAATTTTACTGCTAAATTATTCACATTACAGATATGAAACATCTTATCCTTCTGCTTTTGTTCACGAGTTTATGCACGGTTTCGCTCGGTCAAGCCGGTGGAGAAGATTGTGCGACGGCAACCGTTATTACTTCGATCCCCTTTGTAGGAACAGGTTCGACGGCAGCAGCATTAGATGATTACGCAGAAAACTGTCCGGATGTAGGTAATCAAGGGGGTGCAAAGGACGTCGTATACAAATATACAACCGGATCTTCAGCAGAATACGTAACGCTCTCATTGTGCATTGCCGCCACCAATTACGATTCGCAGCTATACGTTTATCAAGGAAGTTGTTCTTCGGGGACCTCTTATGCGTGTCAGGAAGATGGTTGTACGAGCCCAGCCTATAACAATCCGTACAACAGTGAGATCTTTAACTTGATGCTTCAAGCAAATACAGATTATTACTTCGTTGTAGACGGATATTCTTCTGGGGCATCCGGAAATTATCAATTGAATGTTGACTTTGGAATCGCTCCCCCAACAACTCAGATAACTTTTGGCGACAGCTCTCATCTTTTACCGACAAGTACCGTTGCTGCTCGATCGGGTTCTCCTTTGGCTATTAGCGATATGAACAATGACGGACTCGACGATATCATTCGGTTACATAATTCTCAAACCGTACTTATCGCCTACCAACAACCCAACGGTACGTTTACAGAATTGAGTTTAGGGAATATTGCGCCATTTAATAAGGTATGGGCAGTTTGTATCTCAGACGTTGATTCTAATGGGTACAACGATATTGCTACAGGAGATTACAATGGAATCAAACTATTTACTGCAAACAGCACAGGAACAAGCTATGGTCAAAGCACGGTGAATAGTTTGAGTATTTTTGCGCAAGGGATGAATTTTGTCGACATAGACAACGACGGCCAATTAGATCTTTTCGCGTGTAATGACGTAGGGGAAAGCCAGCTTTACGTTAATTCTCCAACGGGCCTTTCTCTGGATGTTACAGCGCTTGATTACACTACTACACCTATTAGCGATAAATCAGGTAATTATGCTTCGTTATTTACGGATCTCGACAACGACGGAGATCTCGATTTATACATTACCAAGTGCCGACAAGGGGTTACGAGTACTTCAGATGGAAGGCGAATCAATCAATGGCTCGAAAACACGGGAGCTGGAGCATGGGCAGAGAACACAACGACTCTATTGCGCGACAGTGCTCAAAGTTGGGTGACTGATTTTGGCGACATCGACAATGATGGGGATTTTGATGCCTTTGTCGTAAATCACGATCAGGTTTCCCGATTCTACAGAAACATAGGCAATGGCGTGTTTGAAGATTTTACAGCGTCATCCGGACTCACGCAAACAGGCTTTGCGGGAATTCAATCTTATTGGCGCGATTTTAACAATGACGGTTGGCTTGATCTGCTTGTAACCGGTTCCGAGCATAGGTTGTGGATAAATAACCAGGACACCTCTTTCACTTTAGACGTAGACCCTTTTAGCATTTTAAATGACTGGATGTTAAGCGCAGTGATAGGAGATTTGAATCACGACGGATTTCTCGACATCTATGGAAGTTATGGAAGTATTTACAACACGGCTTCCACTTCCGCCGCAGATCGCCTATGGATTAACCAAGGTGCTTCGGGGAATCAATTTCTTCAATTGGACCTTACAGGAGTTGTAAGCAATACCAATGCCATAGGCGCGAAGATTTTGGCCTATGGCCCCTGGGGCGTTCAAGTACGTGAGGTCCGTGGCGGCGAAGGTTATGGAACTCAAAACTCGTTCACACAACATTTCGGTCTTGGTGCTTCAACGAGTATCGATTCCCTTGTAATAAAATGGCCTTCCGGTATTTCAGATCACCTATATAATGTTTCGAGCAATCAATGGCTCGCCGTAGTCGAAGGTAGCAATCCACTACCACCGGTAGTTTTAACAAATGGAGTCAGTTCGAACATAACGGACTCGTCGGCTTCCATTGCCTTAGACTTTTTATTGCGAGAAGATTTTGATACCGATATACTTTTCGACTATTGGCCTGAGGGCGGGTCGTCCACAACGGGAAATGGCGGCACCTTCAATTTAAGTGGCGGTGGCCCTCAAAGTTTCAATCCTTCTTTGAACCTTTTCAACTTACTTGAGGATACTACATACTACTGGACTGCCAACGCAATTTTTGACCCTAATGGATCCAATCAATTATTCCTTTTTGATACATTGACCTTCAATACCCTCTCCTCTTTACCATTCGACTCTATACCAGTCGAACTAAGGAATTTTGCAGGAACCAATGTTTTTTGGTCAACAGCTACTTTATCCGTAGATACGAGAGTCCGAAAAGATGGCCCGGTATTACTGGAAGCCCATTATTGGCCTGTTTCTAGTCCGGGTTCGGCGCTTGTTGACTCTTTAGACACCTACGACTTATTGGGAGGCAACGCTACGACTTTTTCAAGCACAGACACCATTAACGTCGGCGGAAGCGGAGAATACGATTTCTTTATGAAAGCCACCTATTTGCCAGATGCATCGGCCGAAGTGTTTTACACGGATACTATTCGCTTGTTCATTACCAGTTCTGTTGATGAGTTATCCGAAGGTTTACTTACGATTTATCCAAATCCGACGACCGGAACTATTTTAATCGAAACGACTTCAGAACTCATGGGTATGAAGCCTTCTTATCGCCTGTTTGATTCAAACGGCAGACTCATTGAGAATAGGAATAATCCGGCTCAATCGGAGCGAATGAAGATCGAACCACCCGCAGGTGTCTATTTCTTGGAGGTGTCGACAAAGGATGGTCGACAAAGGACCTATCGAATTGTAAAACAATAAGAAAAGGCGCCCAATGGGCGCCTTTTTCTGTTCTTATCGGGCCGTTAGGCCTTATTCAATTACCATCGCATTAGTGCACTCGCCCAAGTAAAACCGGAGCCAAATGCAGCCAAACAGACTAAGTCACCTTCTTTCACCTTGCCTTCTTGAACAGCCTCAGATAAGGCTATTGGAATGCTGGCCGCAGTAGTGTTTCCGTAGCGCATTATATTGTTGTAAACATTGTCTTCGCCCAGACCCATTCGCTTTTGAATGAATTGTGAAATTCTCAAATTCGCTTGATGTGGTACGAGCATGTCAATATCCGAGGGTTGAAATCCATTGGTTTTTAAGGCCTCCATGATTACCTCTGCAAAACGAGTAACCGCGTGCTTGAACACAAAATTTCCGTTCATGTAGGGGTAATACGAAGTATCCTCGGGATCATTTTCTTCCATTATAGTATCCACCCAGCGAGAAGTCGCCGGACCGATTAGAGCAAGCTCCTTGGCATGTTGCCCTTCAGAATGCAAATGAGTGGATAGAATTCCGTGATCATCTCCGTCATATGCCTGTACTACGGCAGCTCCGGCTCCATCGCCAAAAATTACGGAAACGCCTCTACCACGGGTCGACATTTCGAGTCCGCCCGAATGATATTCCGATCCGATCACCAGGACATTCTTGTACATCCCTGTTTTGACGAATTGGTCGGCTACAGATAGCGCGTAAACAAACCCTGAACATTGGTTTCGCACATCTAGCGCTCCCACTTCCTTGATACCGAGTTGTTGTTGAACTAGTACGCCCGGTCCTGGAAAATAATAGTCTGGACTCAAAGTGGCGAAAACGATAAAGTCTATATCCTCTTTTGTAATTCCGGCGTTTTCAATGGCCATCAAGGCGGCTTTCGTGCCCATGGAGCTCGTTGTATCCTCTCCGGGCACAACAAAACGTCGTTCTTTGATCCCAGTGCGCTCCGTGATCCATTCGTCATTGGTATCCATCAACTCGGACAGATCGTTGTTGGTAACTACTCGTGGTGGCAAATAATGACCCATTCCCACGATTCGTGATTTCATCATAAAAATCTTGTTTTGGTTCCTGATCTCTTTCAAAGTAAATGGCCCAATTAGCACCTTCACTCAGGTTAGTGTTCGAGATCGTGTCGAATATACATAAATTCCTAAGTCTTAAAGTACGTCAAATTGACAGCAAAATGTCAGTCTCTTCGGCTTGGCACAAGAATTGACCTTTGCCAGTCAAACAAAATTGTACGTAAAATGGCTAAAGGTAAAATCAACGTTCAGTCGGAAAATATTTTTCCTATAATAAAAAAGTTCTTGTACAGCGATCATGAGATCTTTGTGCGCGAACTAATTTCTAACGCAGTAGACGCCACCCAAAAACTGAGTACGCTCAGTCGCTTAGGGGAATTTAAAGGCGAGGTTGGAAATACAACCATCGAAGTATCCATTGACCAAGAAGCAAAAACGCTCACTTTCAAAGATCGCGGTATCGGAATGACTGGCGAGGAAGTAAAGAAATACATCAATCAAGTAGCCTTTTCTGGAGCGAAGGAATTCATGTCGCAGTATGAAGGACAAATGGAAGGAAAAGGGATTATTGGAAACTTTGGGCTTGGATTTTATTCCGCGTTTATGGTTTCGGATAAAGTGGAAGTCCATTCGAAATCGTTTAAAGATGGTGAGGGCACAGAGGCTGTAAAATGGGAATGCGAAGGTGACCCAGAATACAAATTGACAAAGAGCAAAAAAGAAGACCGCGGAACTGAAATTGTTCTTCACATCAACGAGGAATCAAATGAATTCCTCGAAGAAGCGCGGATTCAAGAAATTCTGAACAAATACTGTAAGTTCTTGCCCGTTGAAATTCAATTTGGCACGAAAGAAATTACAGAAGGTGAAGGTGAGAATGAGGTTAAGGAAACAGTTCCTAACATCATCAACAACCCCACACCCGCTTGGACCAAGTCACCTAGTGAACTTGAAGACAAAGACTATAAAGATTTCTATCGCGAATTGTACCCCATGCAGTTTGACGAGCCTTTATTTCATATACATCTGAATGTAGACTACCCTTTTAATTTGACCGGGGTGTTGTTCTTTCCGAAAATCAAGAACAACATTGAGGTTCAAAAGGACAAAATTCAACTCTACTCTAATCAAGTATTCGTTACCGATTCCGTTGAAGGTATCGTACCTGATTTTTTAACGCTTTTGCAAGGGGTTATTGATTCTCCGGACATTCCCTTGAATGTCTCGCGTTCGTACCTGCAGAGTGATAGCAACGTAAAGAAAATTTCCGCTCATATTTCTAAAAAGGTGGCGGATAAGCTAGAGGAGCTCTTTAAAAATGACCGCGAACGACTCGAGTCGATTTGGGAAGATATCAAGGTCATTATCGAATACGGTATGCTTAGCGAAGAGAAATTCTTCGACAAGGCGAATAAATTCAATCTCTACCCCAATGTTGATGGGACTTATTTCACCCTTGAAGAATACACTGAAAAAATAAAGGAGTCGCAAACAGATAAGGATGGTAAATTGGTTTACCTCTACACCAATAACCCCGAAGAACAGCACGGATTTATAGCCGAAGCAAAAGAGAAGGGCTATGATGTACTCCATTTGGATAGCCCAATTGTCGGCCATTTACTGCAGCGACTCGAAATGAACGGTGAAAATATTCAATTCGTTCGCGTGGATAGTGATCCAATAGAGAAGTTGATCGCCAAGGATGATGAAATGCCAAGTAAGTTGTCAGATGAGGAAAAGGAGGCGCTAAAGCCGATAATTGAAGAGGTAGTTCCTAAAGAACAATTCACCATTTCTCTTGAAGCACAAAGCGAATCGACACCCGCATTTACGATTACGCGACCCGAATTCATGCGTCGAATGAAGGAAATGAGCATGACGGGCGGTGGTTTTATGGGTGCCGGAAATCTGCCCGACAGTTACAATCTCATTGTAAATGTGAATCACCCGTTAGTTGGAAAGATACATGAAGAAAAAAATGCCGAAGCGCAAAAGGCCTTGATAAACCAAGGTGTTGATTTGGCAAAGCTTTCCCAAAATATGCTAAAAGGTGAAGCGTTAACTGCGTTTATTAAAAGAAGCTACGAGCTGATTGACGCCTAAGCAAATTCGAATTCTATTAAAAGAGCCACTCTAATACTGAGTGGCTTTTTTTTGATACTACTGCGGACACTTCCGATAGGGTTTCAATTTTATCTTTTCAAAAAAACTAGATAAATACTATGAAAGAGCTGGGCAAATATTCCGAATCTGCAATCGATTATATTATAACGAACGGTCCTAAAGTAATATTGGCCATTGTCGTTTTAATTATTGGTCTTCGAATTATTAAAGTCCTAACGCGTCAGTCGGCCCGGATAATGGAGAAAAGAGAGGTCGATGAAACCCTTCGTCCCTTCCTTCGCAGTTTGGTGAGTTGGGGATTGAAAGCATTGCTCTTTATTTCCGTGGCCGGAATGGTAGGTATAGCCACCACTTCTTTCGTGGCTGTATTAGGTGCGGCTTCGTTGGCGATTGGTTTAGCTTTCCAAGGCACTCTTGCTAATTTTGCAGGCGGCGTGCTCATTCTAATGTTCAAACCTTTTAAAGTGGGCGATTTAATTGAAGCTCAAGGTCACAAAGGAGTTGTTGAGGAAATTCAAATTTTCGTAACAAAGCTCGTAACCCTTCAAAATAGGGTTGTCATTATCCCCAATGGAGTATTAAGTAATGGGAGTTTAACGAACTAAACCGCTAAAGAGCACGTTAGAGTAGATATGACCTTTGGTGTTTCTTATGATTCAAATATAGAGCAGGCGAAAGCTGTACTCATGAAAGTAATATCGGAACACCCTTTAACCCTTGACGAACCGAAGCCGTACGTCGGTGTTAGCGAATTGGCCGATAGCTCGGTAAACATGATGGCGCTGCCCCATGCGAAACCCGAACATTACTGGGATGTGTTCTTCGATTGCAACGAAAAAGCGAAAATAGAACTTGAAGCCGCCGGATTGGTTATACCTTTCCCTCAACGGGATATTCACATTCATCAAACAAACTAATTATGAAGGCTATTTGGAAAGGAAAAGTAATTGCGGAAAGCAATGATACCTTGGTTCTTGAAAACAACCACTATTTTCCTCTATCGTCTATAAAAACCGAGTTTTTCACCGACAGCGATTACCAAACCGTATGCCCGTGGAAAGGGACAGCCAGCTACCGGAATGTGGTTGTAGATGGTGTAACGAATGAAAACGCCTCGTGGTACTACCCAACTCCGAAAGATGCGGCAAAGGAAATCAAGGACTACGTTGCCTTTTGGCGCGGCGTTGAAGTAAGTGAGTAGTTGCAAACGGAGCTTCCAGATTTTTTTATAAATCGCCTTCGGCGCGATATTCCCGATAGAGCCAAATCGATTGAAAGGGCCCTAAACGAACCTCCGGTTTCGTCTGTGCGATGGAATTCAAAACATGCACCCCCCAATAATCTACAAAGTATCCCGTGGAATGATCACGGGTTTTATCTTGACAAAAGGCCTGTATTCGCCTCCGACCCGCTATGGCATGCGGGTGCCTACTATGTGCAAGAGGCGAGCTCTATGCTCATCGCGCATGCGATCAAAGCGATCAAAGACAATCTTCCAAAAAACTCGATAGCTCTGGATCTTTGTGCGGCACCCGGTGGTAAAAGCACTCTTCTCGATCAAGAACTCCCCCCCGAATCACTCATCATTGCGAATGAGATTATTCCAAAGCGCGCCCATATTTTGCGCGAGAATGTATTGCGTTGGGGAAGCCATCGCATTCGCGTCACGAATAATCATCCGGCCGAAATAGGCCGTTTAGAAAGTACTTTTCAATTTATTCTTGTCGACGCACCTTGTTCTGGTGAAGGTATGTTTCGCAAAGATGAAGTGGCGCGAACCGAATGGACCATTGAATCTGGAGCATTGTGCAGCGCCCGTCAATCAGAAATATTAGAAGACATTTGGCCCGCCCTCGCCCCGGGCGGATACCTACTCTACTCCACCTGCACCTTTGACAGACTAGAAAATTTAGATGCCTGGGAGAACTTGGATGCCGAGGTCATTAATTTGAAACTGCCAGAATCATGGGGCGTTGAAAAAATAGGTCGGCCCAACCAATTTGGATATCAATGCTTCCCCGATCGAGTAAAAGGTGAAGGGTTCTTTTTCACCTTGCTGAAAAAACCGGGTTCCTCAGAAGAAACAGGAAGTTCAGCCCTTTCCATCCAAAATAAGCAGGTACTGCCGTGGTTATCTCCGGAAATTCAAACCACAGCCTTTGGCGATAAGCTATTTGGTTCGCTGGCCATGTTTGACAGCCCTGAAATGCGCAAGGTAAAGCAGCTGAACTACCTTTTGCGAGAAACGCCTCTTGCCGTTAAAAAAGGAAACGACTGGAAACCGGAAACACCCTTGGCATGGTCAGAGAGCTTACCTCTATCCTTGCCTGAATTCGAATTGACCCGAGATGAAGCGCTTGAATATTTGCACGGTCAGGATATTCGAAATGACTTTGGGGTCCGCGGGTATGTCGTTCTTACTTATCGAGCCGTGAGGCTCGGATTTGGAAAGCAAGTGAACGGACGAGTCAATAACTTATATGCCAAATCGTTCCGATTGAGAAAATCTCCGAACGAATTAAAAGGCCTCCCTCTTCCCTGGTAAAAATTAACATTGGCTAAGAACTGCGCTTTCAGGCTTTTAGTCTCGGGATGAAAAACTTAACATTAGGTTCTCATTAGTTTCATTTAATTTTAACCCGGAACAAATTTTAAAGCTCCCTGCAGGACAAGCATGAAACTTCTAATTTTTGACATTGACGGAACTATAACGAAAACAAACCCTGTAGATCAGGAGTGTTTCCGCCGAACATCCGAATCTATTTTCAAACAAGAAATAGAACAAATCGATTTTCACGAATTCCGAAATATAACGGATAGCGCGGTTGTATTTGAACTGTATCAAAAGTACCTTGACCGGAATCCAAGCAGAGAAGAGTACTTTGAGTTCCGGAAGCTTTTTAAAAAGAATCTAAAAGCCTTATTTCGTTCGGAAGCGGATGGTTTTGAGGCGGTTGATGGTATTCAAACTTTGCTGCGCGATCTTAGCGAACACGATAAATGGACCTTTACTATTGCGACCGGTTGCTGGAAGTTTTCGGCAAAATTCAAATTGGAAAGCTCCGGTTTTTATGTGAAAGATTTGGATATAGTCACCGCCGATGATGGTCTTACACGTGATCGTATCATTTTAAACGCTATTGAGCAGGCTACTAAAAAGAATAAAGGCATTCCCTTTAAGCGTATTGTATACGTGGGTGATGCCGCTTGGGATATTACAAGTTGTTACAATTTGAAAATCCCCTTTATTGGTATTGATGCCGAAGAAAACGAAAAGAATAAGGGAGTATTGGGGAATTTCTTTACCCTGCGTAAGTATCCGTCAATAAAGAAATTTCTGAAAATCGCTAAAGAAGCCGAAGTCCCTAGTCAGCCCTTTGCAAATCCTCTATTTAGAGCTAGTGAGAAAGAGGCGAAATGAATTCCGATTACAAGAAGCACATAAATCTAGCTGCTCAAGAAAGCAAAGTAATCCGCAAGACTTTTCAGCATTGGAAACGTAAAGCCCCTAATAAGCTCGACGAGCATTTCCATAAAGCGCACGATGAAGCATTTGAAAACATAGACTGCCTAGAGTGCGCCAATTGCTGTAAAACGACGAGTCCCATTTTCATTGATCGCGATATCGATCGTATAGCCTCGCACCTGCGAATGAAGCCTTCTGCCTTTGTGACGCAATATTTACGGCTCGACGAAGACGGCGATTATGTGCTTCAAAAATCGCCCTGCACGTTCTTAGGGGAGGACAATTACTGCTCAATTTACGATGTTCGTCCGCGAGCTTGCCGCGAGTACCCGCACACCAATCGGAAGAACATGCAGCAGATTCTAGATTTGACGCAAAAGAACACAGAAATCTGCCCCGCTGTTGCTAAAATCGTTTTGCAATTGAAGTCCTATCTTTAGGACATGCCAGAACCGGAGAACGAAAAGAAGATTTATAGTCTTGATGAAATCAGCAGCTCGTTAGAGCGTATGATTCAGCAGTTCTACGGCGAAAAATTATTCTGGATTCGGGCCGAAATCTCTGAATTCCGAATCGCCCCCAGTGGCCACGCCTATTTGAATTTAATCGATGCCAACGAGGAGGTTGTAAAAGCCGAAATGCGGGCAATGATCTGGAAGCGTTCCCTAGAGGGAATCCGAGTCGATTTAGGCGATGAGTTTGAGCCCTTACTTAAGGCTGGAGCGCAAATTGTTTTTCAGGCCGGGGTTCAATTCAGCAAGCGCTACGGCATTAGTTTAAACTTGATCAAAATCGATTTAAGCTCTGTTTTAGGCGATCTTGAAAAGAAAAAGCAAGCGACTATTCAGCGCCTGCGGCGCGATGGATTACTCGACAAAAACAAAGAGCATAAACTCCCTTTCGTTATTCAAAGGATTGCAGTGATTGGCGCTCCCGACAGCTCTGGCCTCAAAGACTTTGAAAAGCAGTTGACTAATAATGAATGGGGAATCGATTTCCGCATGACCGTCATTCCTGTATTGGTTCAAGGCGAAAAGGCTACAGGTCAAATCACAAAAGCCCTACAGCAGGTCGACAGCGATCATTTTGAAGCGATTGCATTGTTGCGCGGAGGTGGATCAAAAATCGATTTAGATACGTTTAACCAAGATGAACTCTGCCGTGCCATTGCGCATGCAAAATTGCCTGTATGTACCGGAATCGGTCACGAAACCGACTTTTCAGTTGCCGACATGGTCGCGCATAGCTTCTTAAAAACGCCCACTGCCCTAGCCTACTTTTTCTTGGAGCGCGCCGGCGCTTTCTTAAATGAAATTGAACAAGGAAGAGTGACCTTGTCACATTTGGCATTACAGAAGGTTTCATCGGCCCGTGAGGGCCTAAACAGGAACATAGAACTCATTGGACATGAATGTTTGAGGCGGTTGCAGATTGATGAACCTCGAGAACTTCAGCGACAGCAAAGCGAACTCGTTCATTGGTCTGGTTTAATGCTCCAACGGCAGTTCGATCATATTCAAAATTTGAGCCTGCGGCTCGATGTACTCTCACCGGAGTCCGCTATGAAAAACGGATACACGCTGACTAGAGTAAATAATGAATGGCTCAGAAAAGGCGCGGTAATTACTCGAGGCGACTTGCTTCTGACAGAAACAGAGGAATTACTCATTAAAAGTGAAGTAACCGAAGTAACCCAAAAGAATAATACAGTTTAACCGAATATGTCTGAAGAATTAAATTACGAAAGTGCTTACAGTGAATTAAAAGTAATCTTGAGCGATTTGCAGAACGACCAAGTAACCGTGGATGTGCTCACTGAAAAGGTGAAACGCGCTAGGGTATTGCTGGAGTTCTGCCGCAAAAAATTAGCCGATGTAGACGCTGATGTTAAGGATTTACTGAGCGATTTAAAGGAGGAATAACGCCGAATACTATTCGTCCAAAATCAAGATCTACCTCAGTCTAAACTTATGTTAACCACCATTTTACTCGATCCACTTTTATCAGATCCGGCAACAACTGGTTTGGTAAACAAACTTATTCAACACGATACTTCGTGGCTGAAAGCACTACTCATTGTGCTCGTACATATTCGCGCTACGTATAATCGGCCACTCATTAAAAAGTACGCACCGCAAATAAGCTCTTTCAGCGGCGGTTTAGCGGTCACGTATATTTGGCCATCTGCTTCCGGAAGTCAATGAAGGGCATGACAATACCGGCGATCTTATTTACTTGGTTACTCTTCTCGGCTTTCTCGTATACTTTTGGCTTGAGCGTTTCTTGAAAAAAAGAAATCCGCATGAATCGGCCGGCCACCACAAATCGATGGCTTGGCTATCCATAGGTGGCTTTTTCTTGTATAACTTTTTGATCATTTTCGGAATGCCTGACAGCTACACCATGAGTACGCTGCACGTGGTTTTTATGTCCGTAGCGGTCGGACTCCACATTATGGTCACAGATTACGACTTAGGAACAGAATACCCAAAGATCTTTGATAAAAGGGGTCGGTTTGTTCTGGCTTCAGCCGCCCTTTTCGGGCTGATGTTTCGCTATTTGCGTCCCGATGGTGAGCTATTTCGAGACTTGTTTACTGCCTTCTTGGCCGGATTTGTTATTTACCAGGTCTTTAAACGCGAACTCCCTCACCCCGAAAATGTAAATATGCGTTGGTTTACGATCGGAATTTTAATCTACGGGGTTCTTATATAAATCCTTTATTTTTCCCATTAATTTGAAGTTGAACGGCCTTCAGCAGCAGTTTTCACGGTCTTTACACTACTTTACAAAAGAGCCTTTGAGTTTTGTACTCCATCGTTTACGTTTGTCCGGAGTTCATTAAGCACCAACAACCTGTTCAATTAAAAATCAAGCCATGGGATTGTTCATTCGCCTTGTTTTCTTAGTTATCGCCTGTACCTCATTTTCTTGTTCAGTAGGTCAAACGCCTGAAAAAGAGAACAAGGCCCTTCGGGCCGATAAGATTCCCAAAGAAAGCCTTGTTAAAAAGCCGAAAAGAAAGGCATTACACCCCTACGGCGGTTGGTCATGTCCGGATAACCTATTCGGATTTCCACCCGTAAATGCGGCAGAACTCAACAAAGTGCCGGTTGTCGTAGGAAGATTACCAACAAAGGAGGAAACGCGGAATGGAACCTCGTTGATGTATTTTGACACTGCGGAAATTCCTTCAGCGGAACCCTTAGATATCACCTTGCCACAATTAGCCCGCTTCTACTCTACGCATACCAAAAAAAATGAATGGGTCGTTGTCATTCAGGCCGTTAGGGCTGCAAACGATACCGTAGTCGGATTTCGCTATTTGAATGGAGGAAATGGATCGGCTTGGTACGATGAAGTCACTTTTGCTTCCGAAAAAGAAAGAGAGGCATTAGGGGCCACGCCCTTTATTTCTGAAAAGATAAAAATCGAGGCTTCCAAAGAACGTATTTGGTCGATCATAACAGGTCAACAGTATGCCAAGGTATTGGGAAATGAGTTCGACGAAGGCGCTTTTTACCGTTCGGAATGGAAAAGGGGAAGCGCTATTGAATTTGTTTATGAACCTGATAGCGTGGCTGCTACTGGCGAAATCACCGCCCTCTGGATCGACACCTACTTGCAAATCGATTATGACTTCGATGGAGTTCATTATGCCGAAAAGTACTTAGTTACCAAAGACACGAATACAGATAAAACAACCTTGACTGTAGTGGCGGGACCTTATGGCAACGATTTCGAGGGTCAGCAAGTAGCTTGGGGCCATTGGATGAATAAAGTAAAAGAGCTAAGTGAAGAGGCGTTTAATCTGTATCTGCCCAAATAGGGCTTAGAATGCGCTGCCATTGTTTTATATTGCAGGAAATTAAAATTAATTGAAATGAAAAGAATTGCAGCTATTCTCTCCTTTGTATTCGTACTCGGAGGATTAAGTACTACAGCCCAGAATAAGAAAAGCCCCTTCCAAACAGTACAGGGAAAAATTGGAAACGTGGGTGTCACCATCACCTACAATGCACCATCTATGCGCGATCGTGCCATATTTGGAGAGCTTGTTTCTTACGATAAAGTTTGGCGAGCGGGCGCTGACAAAGCAACAACTATCTCGTTTACAGAAGACGTAACGATAAACGGCACTGAGGTTAAAGCTGGTAAATACGCATTCTTCACAATGCCAAAAGAGAAAGGGAATTGGCCCATTATGCTCAACTCCGCATGGGACCAATGGGGAGCATATGACATGGATGCATCAAAAAACGTTCTTGAATCAGAAGCGAAGGTTTCTAAAATCAAACCGGTTGAAACGCTTACCTACAGTATATCTGACGGAATGATTCACATAGAATGGGAAACCACTCGTATTTCATTCGCAGTAGAATAATTGAACTTTAGTTGAAAGAATAAAGGCGTGCTATTTGCTTAGTGCGCCTTTTTTTTCTCTGTTCGGATATTGTTAGCAAAACTTAAAAGAGGATTCACACTATAAAAAATGGAATGTGATAACCAGCGCTTTTCACTACGCTTTTAAGGTGAAGGACATTGAATCTACGCGCGCATTTTACGCTGATATACTCGGATGTGCAGAAGGCCGCTCCACGGAGAGTTGGATCGATTTCGACTTCTTTGGAAATCAGTTATCGGCCCATGTAAGTGTTGAACTGTCCGAACCGGATTACTGCGGATTAGTAGACGGTGTTCAAGTACCTATTCCTCACTTTGGATGTATCTTGAAGCAAGACGATTTTAAGCGTATTCAAGAAAAATTGCTAACTGCGGAGGTTACATTCATTTTGAAACCACAACAACGATACGCGGGTCAAGTAGGCGAACAAGTAAACATGTTCGTATTGGATTACAGTGGGAATGCCCCGGAGTTTAAGTCGTTTCGAAACACGAACGAATTGTTTTCGGAGCAAGGCGATGTTTAGGACTTAAAGACCGATCGAAAGAACATGCAGATATTCATTCACTACTTTTTACACCTCGGCTTTCCACTTCTTATTGCCTACACGTTTTTTAGGAAGAATTGGAAAAAGGCATACCTCATTTTCTTGTTGACCATGCTGGTCGATATGGATCATTTATTGGCCGATCCCGTGTTTGCGCCGAACCGTTGCAGCATCCAGTTTCATCCGCTCCACACCTACGTCGCTATGATTGGGTACGCCGCGTTGCTCTTTTTCAAGAAGCCTTTTAACCTCATTGGCATTGGGCTCTTGTTTCATATGCTCACTGATTTAATTGATTGCATAATGATGTACGTCTCTTGTTCCAGCTGCTTTAATGATGATCCAGCCTCCGGCTTACTGAAGTTCATTGCTGAAGCAATGGGGATTTGAGGCATCGAGCCGTTAGGCTAGAAAAACAAAATATAGAAGTTGATTGCCAAGAACACTCATGGGGCACCGTAGCCAAGTTTTTGGACCCAGATGGTAATCTATGCGCCTTCAAAGACACCGTGACGTTTAACGAACAAGTGACAGGCCATAATAGCGATAAATGAAAACACTCTAAAAATCCCTTGGGCATATTAAACGCCGAACGGAAATGCTAACTTTCCAGTTCTTACAATCTTTATGTTCGAAATAAAGATCAATCTATTTAGGATAAAATGACGCATCAAGGAATAATTAAAAACGGTGAAGGCGAAAACTATAATTACGCTCAAGATCACTGTTTCGTAAAACTCTCATCACACCACACCAATGGTGAGTTATGCTTTGTAGAGGATACCTTAAAGCCCGGGTTTTATCTGGGACGCCACCACCATAAAATAATGACCGAGGTGTTTTACATTCTCGAAGGCACGGTAGAATTGATTTTTGATAACGAAACCGTTTTAGCCGGTCCGGGCGACACCATTACTGTTCCGCCGAATGTTTGGCACGCAGCGAAATGTGAAAAAGGCGGCAAAATGCTCACAATATTCAAAAATGGTCAGTTCGATCTGTACTTAGAGCGATTGTCAAAAATGACGGATGCCGACTTTGCAGATGCTGAATTAATGAAAGCGGTCTCAGCCGAGTTTGATATTTACGAGGGATAATAAGCACATGTTGAGTAGCTTTTTTCAGCGAATTCAGGCTTATCCCAGGAATCTCTTTCTTATTGATGCTCTCGGAGCGCTCTTGTCTGCATTTCTATTAGGGGTAGTTCTTGTTCGTTTGGAATCTCTTTTTGGCATTCCTGTTCCGACTCTGTACTTTCTTGCCTCCTTCCCTGTTGCATTCGCTTTTTTTGATGGAATCGTCTTTCTATCCAAGGCAGCCCCGGTTGCTCGCTACCTAAAATGGCTTGCTCTTTTTAATCTGCTTTACTGCTTACTTTCACTAACAACCGCTTTTTACCATTCCATTTCCGCTCTGGGTTGGATCTACATACTGGTTGAAGTATCCATTGTCGCTGTTATCGCCGCTTTGGAGCTGCGGGTAGCCAATTTATTAGGTAAATAGTTGTTGCCTGCGCCGCGCCGCGCTTCGGCATGATGGGGCCCTTGCCCACACCCTCAGCAAGAAGGTATGGTTTTCATACATTATTGGCTCATAATAGAATACGCGTTAAAAAAGCTACCCTTGAATTTCGCCTTTAATTATAAGGCGGATCATCGGCGTTCTAACTAACTTCGCGCCTCAATTTTGGAATTACCTAATCAATTCCGCCCGTCCACAAAACTGTTCAATTAAAATGGCCAACGACAAAGAAAAAACGGAATTGAGTTCCGATCAAATTGAGCAGTGCATTGCTATCCTTGAAGCCTTGAACAACGACGCGAGTCAGATCTTTGAGATTCCGAAAGATCGGCGTATTGAGCTAATTACCCAAGCGGGCCGACTCTCACGGCCAAATAGAGACGAGTTCAAGAAAAGAAAAAAGGACGCAAAGAAAAACGCCCGTCGTAAAGCGCTCGAACGGGATAAGCATGCCCGAAATAGAACGGGAATACGAAGTGCCCGGGAAGAAGTAGTATTTGTGGCGCCCAAAATGATCGGGCCGCGAGGCCCCGAAGAAAAAAGAGAAGAAACCAAGGTAGCTCCCCGGAATTGCTACGTATGTAAAGAAGTATTTACCACGCTCCATCACTTTTACGACACCATGTGTACCGAGTGTGGAGACTTTAATTATGCCAAGCGCTTCCAATCGGCCGATCTTACCGGTCAGGTTGCATTGGTTACCGGATCAAGATTAAAAATTGGCTACCATATCACCTTAATGATGCTTCGGGCCGGAGCAACCGTAATTGCCACTACCCGATTCCCGGTCGATTCTGCCGCGCGTTTTTCCAAGGAAGAAGATTTTGCCGATTGGGGCCATCGACTTAAAATTCACGGGCTCGATTTACGCCATATTCCGAGCGTTGAAATCTTCTGCAATTTCATTGAGCAGCAATACGACCGACTTGATGTACTGATCAACAACGCCGCGCAAACGGTGCGCCGACCGGCCGGATTCTATCAGCACATGCTCGAATTAGAAGAGCGCCCGTTTTCGGAACACCAAAAATTGGTTCAAGAGCTATTATCGGACCACGCCGCTTGTTTGAATGAGTTGGGTGCAATTAGTTCCATGATCGGTGATCAGAATAAAAACCTACCCGTTAGTTGGCACGGAAAGCAAGTGGGCATTGGATTGAGCGCGTCGGCGCGTTTGTCGCAAATAGAATACACGGTCGATCAAGCCTTGACTACCGATGAGGTTTTTCCCACAGGTAAATTGGATGCAGACCTTCAGCAGGTCGATTTGCGAAAAACGAATAGTTGGCGTTTAAAATTGGGTGAAATACATACCAATGAAATGCTCGAAGTACAGCTCGTGAATTCCGTCGCTCCCTTTGTTCTGTGCAATCGGCTCGTGCACCTAATGAAAAAGGATAATACGGGTAAGAAACATATTATAAATGTTTCTGCAATGGAAGGGAAATTCCATCAATATCACAAAGAATCACGCCATCCGCATACCAATATGGCCAAGGCCGCATTGAACATGATGACGCTTACCTCTGCCGGCGATCTGGCTCAGTACGGTATTTTCACGAATGCTGTAGACACTGGTTGGGTAACGGATGAAGATCCGATCGAACTGGCAAAACGCAAAGAGAAAATCCACGATTTCCAGCCCCCACTTGATATTGTGGACGGCGCTGCGCGCGTGATGGATCCGTTGTTCGACGGAATAAATACCGGTAAACATTGGAATGGAAAATTCCTAAAAGACTATCGGCCGATTAGTTGGTGATGGTTGGTTGAGGGCGCTTTTCTAATTACACTCTTTTTTGTGGGGAACTAAAACAAGGTAGCTTATTTCATGTGAAATAATGCATTTCACGGCGAATGCTGGAGCAAAATCTAAAGCAAATACCGCTCTCCTTGAGCAAGCTCCTTTGATCTGGTTGAAACCGATAAACAAGTTGAATATTTCTTCGCCGGATAAGCCTGAAATTTTCGGAAACGAAAAATGACAAGCAACTATGACCTTTTCGCTACATATTGCGAATAAAGCTTGAAGTCTCGCGCAATTCTGGAAACGTTAATGCTAGTGCTAATGCTAATACCCAGGATTTCGCCTGCGTCGCGCGGCTCCTCGGCGAGATCAACGGGGGCTCCTAACAAGCAACCCGCTCGCTTCGCTCTTTTTTGCTCATGCAACGCTCCTCGAGCAAGCTCGATCGCCTCGCCTGAAACCAAAAACGGATGGCTTTCGCCGAGTATATTAAATTGATTTGTGTGGCACAGGATTTCGCCTGCGTCGCGCGGCTCCTCGGCGAGATCAACGGGGGCTCCCAACAAGCAACCCGCTCGCTTCGCTCTTTTTTGGCTCATGTAACGCTCCTCGAGCAAGCTCGATCGCCTCGCCTGAAACCAAAAACGGATGGCTTTCGCCATCCGCGGGTTGCTTGTGATCCCTACAGGATTCGAACCTGTGACCGTCTGCTTAGAAGGCAGATGCTCTATCCAGCTGAGCTAAGGGACCCGTTTGGGTTGGCAAAGATAATTGTTTTATCAAGATTTTCTCCCCTACTTTAGCAATGAACTTTCACACCACCATACTTCTTAATGCTTCATGAATAAATTTGATGTACTCATCATTGGGGGCGGCCCTATTGGAATGGCTGTCGGAATTGAATGCGAAAAGGGAAATCTGAACTACCTAATTCTCGAAAAAGGGACCCTGGTCAACTCTATTTACCGCTATCCGCATAACATGACCTTCTTTTCAACATCCGATAAACTTGAAATTGGAGCGGTTCCTTTTATATCACACAATGCCAAGCCAACTCGGCCCGAAGCACTAGAGTACTATCGTCGCGTAGCAGACGCATGGAACTTGAAAGTGAACTTGTACGAACAAGTTCTTCAGGTAAACCGGACCACCGACGGATTCGAGGTGGAAACAAATAAAGCCGAGTATCACTCGAAGAACGTTGTTCTTACAACCGGATTTTACGACGAACCCCATTTAATAGGGGTCCCCGGTGAAGGGCTACCTAAAGTGCATCATTATTACCGCGATCCACACCCTTATTTCAGACAAAATATTGCCGTTGTTGGCGCAGCCAATTCGGCCGTTGATGCTGCCCTCGAAACCTATCGGAAAGGAGCCAAAGTAACCATGATTGTTCGCGAAAAAGAAATCTCCCCCAAGGTGAAATATTGGGTCCGCCCCGACTTAATTAATCGGATCCAAGAGGGAAGTATTAAAGCTTATTTTAATGCTGAACTCTTAGAAATCGGCACTAACCAAGTACGAATTCAATCAGGAAATGAAACTCCTTTTGAAATAAAAAACGACTATGTTTTAGCAATGACGGGCTATGAGCCAGATTTCAAACTCATCCGAAGCCTGGGTGTGGCTATTTCGGATGAAAAAACGAAAGCACCGGTCTATGATGAAGCTACAATGGAAACAAATCAGCCCGGAGTATTTGTGGCTGGTGTGGTCTGTGGCGGTCTCGAAACCAACAAGTGGTTTATAGAGAATAGCCGAGTGCACGCCCAACGTATAGTGAACCACTTAGCCAAAAAATAAATGCGCTGCTCGCCGCTTTATCTTCAAACGAAACCCGTAAACAAGCTTTACAAACCCCTATAAAACATCACAAGTAGTTGGCCTCAGGATTACCTCCCTTCGGTCGGTGATCCATGGCGGGTGGATTCAACCAAAATGAAGGAAGCCGCCCTTCGGGCCTTTTTCTTTTTGCAAAGTCCGAAAGCAAGCTTTGCACACCCCTATAAAACGTTACGCAGTGTTGGCTTCGGGATTACCTCCCTTCGGTCGGTGATCCTTGGTGGGGTGGATTCAACCAAAATGAAGGAAGCCGCCCTTCGGGCCTTTTTCTTTTTGCAAAGTCCGAAAGCAAGCTTTGCGAACCTCGTTTACACATCGTGCAGTGTTGGCCTCAGGATTACCTCCCTTCGGTCGGTGATCCTTGGCGGGGTGAATTCAACCAAAATGAAGGAAGCCGCCCTTCGGGCCTTTTTCTATTTGCAAAGTCCGAAAGCAAGCTTTCTGACTTCACACCTAAGAAAAAGCCCGCAGTAAATACTGCGGGCTTCCTTCATTTTGGTTGTCGGGGTAGCAGGATTCGAACCTGCGATCTCCTGCTCCCAAAGCAGGCGCGATAACCGGGCTTCGCTATACCCCGAACGAGGAGTGCAAAAGTAAACGATAATTATAAAATACCAAACACGGATTTGAAAAACTTTCGCTTCTATTCGAGCTTTTTTTCTATCACGCATTCTATCGGTTGAAACGCCTCGTAAACTCTTCAAAATCATATGGATTAATCGCGGTAAACCAGGGTAAGAGGTCTCTGAAAAGATTGGAGCCTGCAATCGCTTCGCTATTCCGCGTCCTTTTTCTTGTCGTTTTCGCAAAAGAACCCGATTTAAATTCAGTCAAACGGCGATTACCTGATGGTGATCCCGAAGGGGAGGCTTGCAAAAAGAAAGAAGCCTGTCAAGCACTCGCGTGCTTGAACGATTTTTTGTTTCTGACTTCGCCCAAGCAAGCTTGGCTCAAAGGCAACAAAAAACCCGTCACGATAAATCGCGACGGGCTTCTTTCTCTTTGCGGTGAGAGGGGGATTCGAACCCCCGGTACGGTTTAATCCGCACGCCAGTTTAGCAAACTGGTGGTTTCAGCCACTCACCCACCTCACCTTGGCTGTTCCGATTCTTTTGAAACGGACGGCAAATTTAGGTAATAAGTTCAATGTAACAAACACTCACCTGCGCTTTTTCAAAATACCTCCCGCGTATCATTTTGCTATCTTCGTTTTTACCTAAATACCTCTCATGAAACAAGTTGTATCGGCCCTCATCGCACTTTTTCTATTTCTGAGCTGCGTTGAATCAAACTCGAACCAAAATCTCGAGTCGGATTTTTCCGTGGTCATCCACACCAGCTACGAACCTAATGGGCTCCATCCAGTCAACGATTTTTCGAGTATGCGCTCGCATATATACCTCTACACGCATCGCCCGTTGTTAAAAATAAACCTCGAAACCTTTGACCTCGAACCCCTTCTAGTAACCGAACCGCCCACTACCGATGACGGAGTCAAATACCTCTATACCCTGCGCGACGATATAACATGGGATGATGGCTCCCCATTCACCCTCGCAGATGTTCTATTTACCGTGAAAATGAATCTTCACCCATTAGCCAACAACCCAGCGCTAAAGCCCCTTTACGGAAGCGTAATTGCCGGTTTAGAAGCGCATCCCGACGACGCAAACAAATTCTACCTCATCTGCAAAGAAATGCACGCGGGAAATAATCAAATCCTTACAGAAGCCAATATTCTTCAAAAGACTGCCTGGGACTCAACAGGAATCTTCGACACGGTCACATTGGCCTCCATTCTGGACGACTCCTTCCAACGCAGCGACGAAGTCAATTCCTTTTTCGAACGTTTCAACGACCCTTCCAATCAATTTGACCCTTCAAAAATAAATGGTTTAGGACCCTATCAATTAACCGAGTGGGAAAAAGGCCAATACCTTACTCTTGAGAAAAAAATAAACTGGCACGATGCAGGAAAAGAGGGGTTATACAATCAAAATTATCCGGAGAAAGTCGTTTTTAGAATAATTAAAGACGACAACGCCACCCTCCTCGCTTTTCGCAATCAGCAAGTCGATGTATCCAATAGACTTGGAACAGATGAACTCCTTCGCCTCCAAGAAAATGACGATTTTAACGCACAATACGAAAGCGCCTTCGTCGACCAATTTGCTTATTCCTATATGGGAATGAATTGTCGCCCGACCAAGCATCAACGAACTCCATTTTTTACTGACCCTATTGTTCGCCGAGCGATGGCGCATGCCACACCTGTAAAATCAGGCATTGAAGACCTTTTGCATGGAAAAGGCGCCGCGGAACAAATTACTATGGTCTCCGCTCTTAAAACCAAAGAATACAACGATACACTCCCGTTTATCGCGTATGATTTAAACAAATCTGAACAGTTACTCACTCTAGCCGGTTGGATCGATAGTGACAACGACGGAATTCTCGACAAATCCATAAACGGTACCAAAACGCCCTTTTCTTTCCAGTTAAATTACATTTCGGGTAATCAATCAACGGAAGATATGTGCCTTCTAATGAAGGAGTCTTACGAACAAATTGGTGTCGATTGCCAATTGAACGCGCTCGATTTCTCCGCTTTCTACAAAGAAGCCTATGACCAAAATTTCGACGCGCTCATGGGTGCTTGGAGCGAAAGCGCTGGCTATACAGACCCAATGCAGTTGTGGCACACAAATTCATGGACAACGAGCGGATCCAATTTTTGTGGATTCGGAAACCATTATTCCGACTCGCTTATCTCGCGCTATAATCGTGAAATGGATGAATCGGAACGGATTAAATACATGAAGGCCCTCCAAGCCGAAGTATATGCCTTTCAACCCTACGTATTCCTTTATTCAACCCGAAGAAAGGTAGCCATGCATAGAAAGTTTGCGAATAAAAAGGTCTATAATGAACGCCCTGGTATTGTAGTGAGCGAATTTACCCTTGATCCTAATTACGTTTCTGCGATTACTACTCCAGAGAACACTGAATAAAATGGCATGAGTCGATATTTAATCAGACGACTACTCTGGGTATTTCCTACTCTGTTGGCCATTGCTCTATTCAGTTTTTGGATAAGCATTGAAGCTCCCGGCGACCCCGTAGAACGAATGATGCAGTTTTCCGATGACGGCACGCGAGCAAGTGATCAACAGCGAACGGCCGAACTGAAGGCGCAATGGAGGGCTCGACTCGGACTCGACAAACCCTTGTTCTATTTTTCTATCCAATCGGCTTCCTTACCCGACACCTTGTACCGAATAACGAATGAGCAACAACGAGCCCACTTAAAAATGCTCGCTCGACAAAAAGGCGATTGGTCACTCATCGACAGCTACTTCAAGGCATTAAAAAAGGATCCAAACGCACTCGCTATTCTCGCTTCTGAAATAGAGTATAAGCAATGGCTCAAGAGCTCCGTTTCTTACCCATCATCTCCAAAATTGAGTGAATCGATTAGCGCCATTAAAAATGCTTCAGGCTCCTTCTCTCGTCATCTCCCAAAAATATCTTTCTACGGAGCCAACAATCAATTCCATTTCTGGCTACGAAGAGCCATTATCGGCGATTTTGGTTACTCTT
>ENA-OUOG01000370-OUOG01000370.1-marine-metagenome-genome-assembly--contig:-NODE-370-length-59697-cov-6.920127_pt1 | contig 59697 bp, 59 predicted proteins | sample MGYA00248635_ERZ508505 | MGnify/ENA primary metagenome ERZ508505 (study PRJEB26176, sample SAMN06267871) | marine metagenome | isolation source: Saanich Inlet, British Columbia, Canada | place: Pacific...
AATCGTTGAGTGGTTTATTAAAAGAATAGTTATTTGATACTATATAATCATAGGTTTGTTTAGCAAGAGATGTAGTTGCAGAGTAGCGTAGTTTAGCAGGATATGAATTAGGATTAATAGTAGATTCAATTAATCTACCTCTAAACAACCTATATCTCTTATTGTTGAGTTTAAAATCAATATAATATTTACCGTCTTTTCTTTTGCAAACTTTAGGATAGGATAGTGTGTTTTTTGGCAATTATTTGGCAATTAGGGTTAAACATAATTTAAATGTTAAGACTAATTGGTTGACAGTAAAGGTTTAGTAGTTAATTTATAGATTTGACCAACTGATTATGAGTCAGCTACTCTAACCAACTGAGCTATAGGACCTTGCTGAATAAATATTGTTGTTCAAGTTGTAAAATTAAGATTTTTTGTGCTCTTTATTCGTAAATCATTTTAAAAATTCAGATTAAAACGCTACTAAAACCCTTAAAATTAACTTTTGTTAAATTATTGTGTTTTAAGGTAAATCAGCTGCTCTAAAAACAATCTCGTTTTAATTATTCCAAAGAACCCGTACCTTTGTAAAAAAAGATGAAGGAAAAGAAACCTGATGCCGTTGTGTGGGATGAAACACATGAAACCTACTTTGCAAAGTTATTGCCTTATGCAAGTAGCTTAAGTGGTCCTATCATAGATATCCCGAATGTAGATGCCTTCAAGAAAAAAGGAGTCGATAAGGTTTCCAAACAATTCCAGGCCGAACTCAAGGACCTCCAAGATCGTATCAAATCCTTTGTCACTCTTGCTTCTGAAACACAAAAAGTATATGAAGCCCACTTTAAATTTGAACCCATTGTTGGGGAAACCTACCATTTGTATGAAGGAAAAGATCAAAACTTTCTCTCGTTAGTAGATCCTTCAGAATGGAACAAAAAACACTTGGGCAGCTTTCGTTTAAACAGTGATTTTAAGTGGGAACGTCAATAAGCCCTTTTTTCTGCCTATTTTAGATCCATGAATAAACAAGAAACTCCTCGTCAACAAAAAATTAATACCGTGCTACAACAAGAAGTTGCAACGCTTCTTCAACAGGCAGTACGCGAAGGGGCGGTCACCAATCTATTGGTTTCTGTTACCAAGGTCCATGTGACTTCTGATTTATCCATCGCTAAAATTTACCTCAGCATTTTTCCTGCGAAAGGTTCTGAAGTCTATCTAAAAACGCTTCAGGAAAATAGTTATCAGTTACGTCATGACTTAGCTCAAAGAATGAAAAATCAACTGCGAAGGGTTCCAGAACTGCATTTTTATCTAGACGATTCTCTAGATTACATAGAAGGTATTGATCAAGAACTTAGTAAGGGAATTAACCCGCTGACCAATCCTGAGACACTAGCCGCTAGGCAAAAAAAATAAGACAATCTTTTAGTCGTATGTTTGCCTACTCTCTTAAAATAGCCTTACGCTACTTTTTTTCAAAAAGCAGTCAAACCGTGATTAACCGAATCAACGGTTTCGCCTTTATTATGGTCGTTGTAGCAACAGCCTCTTTATTTATTGTGCTCAGTGCGTTTGGAGGGCTCAAAGACTTTGGTTTATCCTTTTCAGAATCCTTTGATCCTGATTACGAAATCCAACCACAAAAAGGTAAATTTTTTAATGTTTCTGATCAACTGTTGCAAGAAATTAAATCCGTTCCCGAAATCTTGGCAGTTGCCCCCCAAATTGAAGAAAAAGTGTTTCTGTCTTACAGTGAAAAAAATCAAGTTGCATACTTAAAAGCTGTGGATCACACCTACACTAGTGTTGTTCAAGCAGATAAACTTATTGCACTAGGCGATTGGCTCTCATTTGATGGTGCAGATGTTGTTTTAGGTTTTGGTATCGCAGGAAATTTAGGCGTTGGAGTCTATGACTATTCTACGTTTTTAAAACTCATTGTTCCAAAAATAAAAAAGCAATCCCTGCTTGATCAAAGCCCGTTTAAAGAAGTCTCAACTATCGTTGTGGGCTTATATCAGATCAACGAAGACTTAGATAAAAAATACGTTTTTTCACGTATAGAAGTAGCCCAAAATTTACTTGAACTCAACCCTCAAGAATATTCTTCATTGGTGTTGAAAACATCTTCCAAAATCTCAAAAGAAGAGTTGTCAGCTAAACTTGTCTCCAAGTTTGAGCAACCAATAAAACTTGTTTCAAGAGCAGAACAAAATGCTGCATTGTATAAAATGCTGAATGTTGAACACCTTGCCATTTATTTTATTTTTACGCTAGTCATGTTCATTGCTCTTTTCAATGTGGTTGGAGCATTAATCATGATGATTTTAGATAAACAAGATCAAATGAAGACACTATTGTCTTTAGGCGCCACCGCTCAAAGTATACACCGTGTTTTCTTTACTCTTGGTTTGCTAATTTGCAGTATCGGAGGAGGAGTTGGTCTCCTACTTGGAAGTATATTGATACTGTTCCAATATTATTTCCCTTTTATTTATGTGCCAGGGACCAGCCTTTCATACCCTGTTGTTTTTCAAATAGAGAACCTGTTTATTGTAATGGGAACTTTAATGGTCTTGGGAACTTTGAGCACCGCTTGGGCGACGAGAGGATTGGATAAAAAAATAAAATCCTATGCTGTTTGATTGAGCGTTACCTCATCCAAAATTTCGTCTAAAACTTCAAATACTCCCGCTGAGGCGTCTGAAGTAACCATCCGTGTACGAAGTGGTTTGAAATTTGGAATTCCTTTAAAATAATTGGTGTAATGTCTCCGGGTTTCCAAAACTCCTAAGGTTTCTCCTTTCCAATCGATTGCCATTTGCAGATGGCGTCTAGCTGCCGCAACTTTTTCCTCTAAACTTGGGGCGGCAAGATGGGTTCCTGTATTTAAAAAATGTTTTACCTGATTAAAAAACCAAGGGTTTCCAATACTTGCCCTTCCAATCATCGCTCCGTCAAGCCCGAAGTCATCTCGCATTTTTTTAGCTTGTTCTGGCGTATTTACATCCCCATTTCCAAAAACCGGTATGTTCATTCGAGGGTTGTTTTTTACCTCAGCAATCGGATACCAATCAGCATCTCCTTTATACATCTGTGCTCGTGTTCTTCCGTGTATAGAAATAGCAGCACAACCCACATCTTGTAGCCGTTCGGCAACTTCCACAATGTGAATTGAATCGTGATCCCAACCCAAGCGTGTTTTTACAGTGATAGGAAGATTGGTGTGTTTTACCATAGCTGCAGTCAACTCAACCATTTTAGGGATGTCTTTTAATATTCCTGCACCCGCTCCCTTGCATACCACTTTTTTGACTGGGCAACCAAAATTAATGTCTATAATATCAGGGTTTGAGGCTTCAACAATTTCAACAGAACGCAACATCGAATCTAAATTAGCACCAAATATTTGAATCCCAACTGGTCGTTCTTTTTTATAGATGTCAAGCTTTTGAACACTTTTTGCAGCATCGCGAATGAGTCCTTCACTTGAGATAAACTCGGTATATACCACATCAGCCCCATTTTCTTTACAAAGCGCTCTAAAAGGAGGATCGCTGACGTCTTCCATGGGAGCCAACAGCAATGGGAATTCTGGGAGTTCGATAGTGCCTATTTTGACCAAAAGATTATTTTTTTACAAAAATAAGCAAAAAAGCCTCCCCCCAAAGCCTTATATTTGCATGCTATGAAAGAAGGCGCCGTATGAAACAGTTTCGTAATTTTTGCATCATTGCCCATATTGACCACGGAAAAAGCACTTTGGCTGACCGTTTGTTGGATTTTACTGGAGCCGTAACCGAACGCGAAAAGCAGGACCAGCTTCTGGATAACATGGATTTGGAACGCGAACGAGGGATCACTATCAAGTCGCATGCCATTCAGATGGAATATCAACACGAAGGAGAAACTTTCGTATTAAACCTGATCGACACTCCAGGCCATGTGGACTTCTCCTACGAAGTTTCTAGATCTATCGCAGCTTGCGAAGGTGCCTTGTTAATTGTAGATGCGGCACAAAGTATTCAGGCTCAAACCATCTCTAACCTTTATTTGGCTCTAGAAAATGATTTGGAAATTATTCCTGTTTTAAACAAAATTGATCTGCCCTCTGCAAACCAAGAAGAAGTTACAGATGACATCGTTGATCTTTTGGGGTGTAAACCAGAAGATGTAATTCCGGCTTCTGCCAAAACTGGACTTGGGATTCAAGAAATTCTTAATGCCATTATTGAGCGTGTCCCTCCACCCAAAGGAGACCCTGAAGAGCCTCTCCAAGCCTTAATTTTTGATTCGGTTTATAACCCCTTTCGTGGTGTAGAAACCTATTTCCGTGTTTTGAATGGTTCCATCAAAAAAGGGCAAAAGATTCAATTTATTGCAACCGGTAAAACATACTTTGCAGATGAAATTGGTACATTAAAACTGAAGCAAGAACCCAAAAAAGAAGTTACTGCTGGGGATGTTGGCTATTTAATTACGGGTATCAAAGAAGCAAAAGAGGTCAAAGTAGGTGACACCATTACCCATCCCGAAAATCCTACTCAAAACGCCATTGACGGATTTGAGGAGGTAAAGCCCATGGTTTTCGCAGGAATCTACCCTGTTGATACCGAAGAATACGAAGAACTGAGAGCCTCTATGGAAAAATTACAGCTCAATGACGCTTCCTTGGTCTTCTTTCCTGAAAGTTCAGCTGCACTTGGTTTTGGATTTCGTTGCGGCTTTTTAGGCATGCTTCACCTTGAAATTATTCAAGAGCGCTTAGAGCGCGAATTTAATATGACGGTAATTACAACCGTTCCCAATGTGTCTTACCGTGCATACACTAAAAAAGATCCAGACCATTTTATAAGTGTCAACAACCCATCTGATCTGCCCGACCCATCCATGCTGGATCGTGTAGAAGAACCCTATATAAAGGCCTCTATAATCACTAAATCAGATTTTGTCGGCAATGTAATGTCGCTTTGTATTGAAAAAAGAGGGGAAATAACAAATCAGACCTATTTGACACCAGAACGTGTTGAATTGAACTTTGATTTACCTTTAGCAGAGATTGTCTTTGACTTTTACGATCGCTTAAAAACAGTATCAAAAGGCTATGCCTCTTTTGACTATTCTCCAATTGGGATGCGAGCTTCAAAATTAGTTAAGGTAGATATTTTACTTAATGCGAATCAAGTTGATGCGCTCTCTGCTTTGATTCACGCTGACAACGCCTATTCGATAGGTAAAAAAATCTGTGAAAAATTACGCTCTTTAATTCCTAGACAACAATTTGATATCCCCATTCAGGCGGCTATTGGAGCAAAAATAATCTCCCGTGAAACCATTAAAGCCTTACGGAAAGATGTAACTGCAAAATGTTATGGTGGAGATATCAGTCGAAAACGAAAACTTCTAGAAAAACAGAAGAAAGGAAAGAAAAAAATGCGTCAGATTGGGAACGTTGAAATCCCACAACAAGCATTTATGGCCGTTTTAAAGCTGAACGATTAAATCTTTGTCAAAAAGCGTTGTTTGTTGAGGTGTTTTTAACTGTATTCTATTTTAAATAAAATCCTTCATTGTCTATCATCAAACTTGTTTTATCAACCCAATATTGCCGTTTTAAATTGAAACGTTTAAAGGAAGTGCTGACAATGAAGTGCTGGTTGAACTCCATTTAATTCGTTATATGTTTCTCTGTTGAGAAACAAGAAAAAATTGATCTCGTACCCTAGTTTGATCTTCAGAAATGCATTATATTGGTTTGAAACAATTTTTGATTTCAATAAAATAAAATGGAATTAAAACTAAAAACTGGAGTTAAAGGCTTATTAGAGAATTTCCAAAGTGATCTAATCGCTGCCATTAGTGTATCTCTAATTGCGCTACCTCTTTCTTTAGGTATTGCTTTGGCTGCCGGTGCGCCTGCAATGGCCGGTATACTTTCTGCTGTTGTAGGCGGCATAGTGACCACATTTTTTAGAGGGGGGCATGTGTCAATTAACGGCCCCGCTAAAGGAGTAATTGCAGTGATCCTTCTCGGTATTACCCTCATGGACGACGGAACAGGACAGGCATTCAATTATGTGCTCGCTGCGGTAGTTGTTTCGGGTGCAATTCAGACCGTGTTTGGGTTGCTAAAACTTGGTCGCCTAGCAGATATTTTCCACTCCTCGGTCATTTTGGGAATTTTAGCAGCCATTGGAATCATCATTTTTGCAAAACAAATTCACGTTGCTTTAGGAACTCATTCTGACAGCCCCAACATTGTACAGAATCTAATTGATGCTGTTTTGTTTCTCCCTCAAGCCAATCCTTTTGTGGTTATCATCTCTCTAACGGGCTTAATCATCTTGTTGTTTCATTCTAAAGTCGCTTTTCGTTTTTTTCAGTTCTTTCCTGCGCCAATTTGGGTAATTACCCTTTCCATCCCCTTTGTCTATTTTTTTAATTTCTTTGACGCACACAACATTAATTTTTTTGGTAGATCCTATGAAGTTGGACCGAAACTTCTATTGGAAATCCCAGAAAATATTATGGACTCCATCATGCACCCAAATTTTTCAAAAATCGATACTATAGAGTTTTGGACAACCGTTTTTTCTTTATTGATAATTACGAGTATTGAATCACTAGCAATTGCAAAAGCCGTAGATAAAATAGATCCTTACAAACGAAAAACAGACCTGAACAAAGATTTAACAGGAATTGGGCTTAGCACTGTAGCTGCTGGTTTGATTGGAGGATTGCCAATTATTGCTGTAATCATTAGAAGTACTGTAAATATTCACAATGGAGCAAAGACAAAATGGTCCAATCTCTACCAGGGTCTATTATTGCTCGTTTTGATCGTTTTGTTGGGGCCCATCATGAGGCAAGTACCGCTTTGTGCTTTTGCAATTTTGCTTGTCTTTACCGGTTTTAAATTAGCTTCTCCCGCAGTGTTTAAACAGGTGTATGACCATGGTCCAGAACAATTAATTTTCTTCATTTTTACGTTGGTTTTAACGCTCTACACCAACTTGCTGGTAGGATTGATCGGAGGCTTATCCATTGCTTTAGCGACCCACATGCTCTTAGCAAAAATACCCTTAAGTCAGTTTTTCAAAATGGTTTATAATTCAGGATCCCATTTAACTCAAATTACTGAGGGCAAGTTTGAATTAAAAATTAGAGGAATTGCAAACTTTTTGAGTATCCCAAGAATCGATAATTTAATCAAGAAAATCCCTGATGGTGTTGACGTAAAAGTAGACTTATCAGAAACAAAACTCGTTGGGATTACTTTTATGGATTATATCGTTGATTATTTGAAGATTCAAAGGAAACTAGGGGGAAATGTCGTGTTAGAAGGATTAGACTCCCATGTTTCATACTCTACTTATAATAAATCATTAAAAATTTCTCTGGAAAATTCTGCTCCAAAGCTCTCTCCAAGACAAGGTCGCTTAAAAAATCTTGCCGCTGAAAAAGACTATGTTTTTAAACCTGAAGTTGACTGGAATACAAATTATCTTAAGGAGTTTCATTTTTTTGAAATCAGACCGATTGAGCGCAAATCAAATTGCCTCAGGGGAAAATTTGAGGAAAAGAGCATTTCTTGGGAAATTTCTGATGTGACATTCAATGAGGGTGAAGCGTTTTCTGCAGAAACATTTAACACTACTCTAATTGTACTAAAATTAAATAAAGAAATCCCTGTTTTTACAATGGAAAAAGAAGGGCTCTTTGAAAAGATTTTTGATCGGGTAATGGCACTTACAGGGTTTAAAGACATTGACTTTGAAATGTATCCTGATTTTTCAAGGAAATTTTTAATTACAGGGAAAAACGAATCCGAAATTCGTGAATTTTTTTCAAATGAACTGGTGAGCTTTTTTGAAAAAAATCATATCTATCACATTGAAAGTAACGGAGAAGCCATCATAATTTTTGATAAAATCAAACTGGCCAGAACGGATGAAACCATCTCTTTAATTGATTACAGCAAAAAACTGACCGAACTTTTAACATAAAAGAATCCTCTAGTTTACTCAATTCCTTATTTTTAAATTAAAAAAATGAAAACTTATTTACTGATAGTCCTTAGCCTTGGAATGATGACCGTTCACGCTCAACAAACAATCGGATCCGTTGAGTTTTTAGACCCCAAAATGGAACTATTCTTTGAAAAAGACGCAAAGATTGAAGTTTTGGCAAAAGGTTTTAGGTGGGCAGAAGGACCTGTTTGGGTTCCCAAATTGAAAGGAGTTGTCTTTACCGATGTGCCAAACAACAAAGCTTATTTATGGACAGAAGAAAAGGGACTTGAGCTTTTTTTAAGTCCTAGCGGAATGACTGAACACGCACCACACAGCACCCAAGAAGGTGCCAATGGATTGACTCTAGACGCCAAAGGAAATTTAATTCTTTGTCAACACGGTAATCGAGCCGTTGCTAAACTGAAGAATTGGTCATTTGAAACTCCAGAATATGAGATTTTAGTGGACCATTACCAAGGAAAATGGCTAAATAGCCCAAATGATCTTGCCTTTGATAAGGCAGGAAACCTCTTTTTTACTGACCCTCCCTACGGGCTAAAAGAGCAAGATCAAGATCCCATCAAAGAACTTGATTTTAACGGCATCTATAAATGGTCTTCGTTAAACGGTCTTAAACTCTTGGATAAATCACTTGAAAGGCCAAACGGCATTGCACTGTCTAAAGATGAGAAAACCGTTTATGTTGGAAATTCATTCGCAAAAAACAGTATCATAGCCGCCTTTGATTTATCCGAAGGTAGCTTAAAAAACAAACGGATTTTTTTTGATGGAACTGAATTGGGGAAAACCCGACGAGGTCTTTTTGATGGACTAAGAGTACATTCTTCAGGCGTGGTTTTTTCGACTGGCCCTGGGGGCGTATTGGTTATTGATGGAAATGGAAAACATTTAGGCACCGTAATGCCTGGAAAAGCAACAGCCAACTGCGGATTTGATGCTGATGAAAACTATCTCTACCTCACTTCATCCGATGTTTTAGCACGAATCAAACTTAAATAAAATGAAACTCCACCCAATAGAAGCCGGTAATTTCAAGCTTGATGGTGGAGCCATGTTTGGTGTTGTTCCAAAAACACTTTGGGAAAGAACCAACCCTACAGACGAAAGAAATAGAATTGAAATGGCAACCCGCTGTTTACTTGTTGAAGAAGGAAACCAACTCATTTTAATTGATACTGGAATGGGAAATAAACAAGGAGATTCTTTTTTTAAGCACTACGGTTTGTGGGGTGATTATTCACTGGAGAAATCTCTGGCGCAAAAAGGTTTTCACCCTGATGATATTACGGATGTGTTTTTTACACACTTGCATTTTGATCATTGCGGAGGGGCTGTAAAAAAATCAGCTTCTGGCTTGTTGATTCCCGCATTTAAAAACGCCCATTTCTGGGTACATCAATCACACTGGGAATGGGCAGTAAAGCCCAACGCTAGAGAAAGAGCTTCTTTTTTGCCTGAAAATATTTTACCCCTTCAACAAAGCGGACAATTAAAATTTATTGATGAGCCCGGTCCCTTTATTGAAAATACACCCTTTCCTTTTTCAATCCAGCTTATTGACGGACATACAGAAAAACAAATGTTACCTGTTTTTAACTACCAGCAAAAAAAACTGATTTACGCTGCAGATTTGATTCCTACTGTGGGACATCTCCCTGTGCCTTATGTAATGGGGTACGACACTCGTCCTTTGCTGTCTTTAAAAGAAAAAGAAGTGATTTTGCAAAAGGCGTTTCAAGAAGAAGCGTTACTGCTCTTACAACACGATCCGCATCATGAATTAATCGCTCTTCAACAAACCGAAAAAGGCATCCGAATGAAGAAACATTTTAAATTTAAATCATACTTTAGTCCTTAGCAAAACATCAAAAAACAACTTGTGAAAAATTATATACTTACGCTATCCCTCATATGGTCTGTAGGCTTCGTACAGGCCCAATATTGGCAACAGGCCGTTGACTATACTATGGAAGTCGAATTGGATACAGAAACGGCACAGTACAAAGGAAATCAAAAGCTAATTTACACCAACAATTCTCCGGAAACGCTTCACAAGGTTTTTTACCACTTGTATTTCAATGCTTTTCAGCCCGGTAGTGAAATGGCAATTCGTCTTAAGAATTCTGCAGATAAGAACAGAAGGTTTAAAGTGTCTATTGACTCATTAAGCCAAGAGCAACAAGGATTTTTAAAAGTGAGTAATCTAAAACAAGACGGGCTTACTGTTGAAACCATAAATTCCGAAACCATACTTGAGGTAAAACTAAACCAACCCTTACTGCCTGGTGAAAATACGGTACTAGAGCTTAATTTTGAGGGTCAAGTCCCCGATGTAATCCGAAGAGCTGGGAAAAACTCAGCTGAAGGCGTAGCGTTTTCGATGGCGCAATGGTATCCCAAAATGGCAGAATACGACATTGAAGGCTGGAATACAGATCCTTATACAGGAAGGGAGTTTCACGGTGTTTGGGGAGATTTTGATGTAAAAATTACCCTAAATAAAGACTATACCGTTGCTGCGAGTGGCTATTTACAAAATGCTGAAGATATTGGGAAAGGATACTCTGATCGAAAAAAATCCAAATCAAAGAAAGGTAAGATAACATGGCATTTTATTGCTCCCCAAGTTCATGATTTTACTTGGGCTGCTGATGCAGATTACATTCATGATACGTACCCTGGACCAAATGGAGTAGCCCTTCATTTTTTCTATAAAAACGATCCTGAAATCATCGAAAATTGGAAAAAATTACAAGCCGATACGGCCAAAATGATGGCGTATTACAATACTAAAATTGGTCCCTATCCTTACGATCAATACAGCGTGGTTCAAGGAGGAGACGGAGGTATGGAATATGCAATGCTCACCTTGATTACAGGAGGTCGAAGTTACGGTTCGCTCTTCGGTGTTACCGCACATGAGCTCGCACATTCCTGGTTTCAACATATATTAGCAACCAACGAAACCAAACACGAGTGGATGGATGAAGGCTTTACTTCTTTTATATCTGCCTTGGCCAGTAACGAAATTTTGGAACAAAACAAAGAGTTTCCGCTTGAAGGGTCTTATAGGGGATATTTTAATCTTGTAAACTCTGGTTTTGAAATGCCACAAAGCACCAACGCCAACCGATACAAACACAACCTCGCTTACGAAAGTACAGCCTACAGTAAAGGGGCTGTTTTTTTGGGACAATTAGGCTATGTTGTAGGAGAAGAAAATTTGTTTAAAATTTTACAAGCCTACTATAAAAAATGGCAATTCAAACATCCTCAGCCCAATGATTTAAGACGGATTGCAGAACGAGTTTCTGGACTTCAATTGCAGTGGTATCTTACAGATTGGACACAAACAACAAACACAATAAACTATGCCATAACTGGTCTGGAAAACAAAGGGGATGGCAGTGTGATTCACTTAGAACGTAAAGAGTTAATGCCGATGCCTCAAGAGGTTTTGGTTGTTTACAAAAATGGTGAGGCTGAGCTTCATTATATCCCGATATCTTTAATGCGTGGTGAAAAAGAAAATAATTATTCTATTGAGTGGATTGTTCAAAAAGATTGGACTTGGGCAAACCCCAAATATGATCTTGTGCTTACGCGTCCTAAAGAAAACATTGAAACGATCATCCTTGACCCAAGTGGTTTAATGGCAGATATTGATAAAAATGATAATTTTTATGTCAGCTCAGAAGAGGATTCAAATTAAACGATTAAAAGGCAAAACAACAGTTGATTTCCTTTTCGACAAAGGCGAGGTTGTACAATCTAAAATGCTGCTTCTCAAATTGATTAAAAAACCAGAAACGGGTGAGTATCGTTCTGGTGTGTCTGTTCCTAAAAGGCTGTTTAAAAGAGCCGTTGACAGAAACCATATCAAAAGGCAGATGCGTATTGCAATTGGTAAACTAAACGAACAAAAACTTTTTGAGGGATCTGGAATGCTTCTATATAAAAGTGGAAAAAAACCGTTGACCGAAGATTTAATTAACGAAATTAATATCTTGTTCGATTCTTTAAAAAAGAATTAAGTGCTTAAAATCATAGCAATATGAGGAATCCCGTCCTCTAAATATTCTTCACCCCTTATAATAAAACCGTGTGCACTGTAAAAATCAACAAGATGTGATTGAGCTGATATTTTTATCTGTGATTGAGCGTCCATTTTGACCGCTTCTTCTATACTTTTTTTGAGTAAGTCATGACCGTAATTTTTTCCTCTATTTTTTTCGTAAACAACAACTCTTCCTATAGAAACAAAAGACGAATACGATTCTCCTCTCGGCAAAACACGAGCATATCCAACAATTTTTTTTGAAGAATTTATGCCTAATATATGTAACGCTCTGGGGTCTTTTCCGTCAATATCTTGATAAACACAATCTTGCTCAACAACAAAAACTTCTGACCGCAATGCAAACAAATCATGCAGCTCTTCAATTGTAAGTTGATCAAATGGTTTACAAATAAAATTGAGCATTTTATTGACAAGGTATTTTATCTATTCTTCCCTGATGTCGTCCTCCTTCAAAATTCGTGGAAATAAAAGTGTCAACCATTTTAACTGCTTGAGGTATGGAAACAAAACGAGCCGGAATACTCAAAATATTTGCGTTATTATGCTGACGAGCAAGACGAACAATTTCATCTGTCCAACATAGCGCAGCTCTTACTTTTTGATATTTGTTTGCAGTCATGGCCGCACCGTTTCCGCTACCGCATATAATAATCCCTAAATCTACATTTTCCGATAAAACATCCTCAGCTACAGGATGGATGAAATCAGGATAATCCACACTGTCTTCTGTGTCTGTTCCGTGATTGGATACATCATGTCCTTTGGATACAAGAAAACGTACAATCTCCTCTTTGTAGGGGGGTCCAGCGTGGTCATTTCCTATGCTAATTTTCATTTGCGTTATTTTAAGTAAAAATAAGAAACCTTTTTTTTCTTGTTAATTAACTGTGTACTTCTTTATTCAATAGTTGTTTACAAACAGTAAGTAAAATACTTGTGTATTGAAAATTATTAACCATCTGTAAAAAAAAACAGATATGAACATATTTTTACAGTTTAATTATACTAAAGTAACCTACACAAAATCACATTTTATTAAAAGAAAAATAGTTGTTTAAAAGCCTTTTTTATTTACAAAACAGGATATGAACAGGACGTAGATAAGTTTAGTAAAACAATGATTATCAATATATTATTATGTGAATAGCTACGAAAAAATTGTTTGTTGTTTATTAAATACTTCTCAGCAAAAGAAAACACCAAAAACATTTGAGTAGTATTAACAAACTATATATACCATCATATTTAATTTTAAAAATAAAAAAACTATTGTAATATGTTAATAGTGTTAATAAACCAAAGAATATGATTGTTGTACCTTTGCTTCAAGTTATAAACTAAATGTCCAAAAACAAAAAGGATTTAAAAAAGCTAGAAGCTAAAATACTTTCGTTATTTCAAAACTCTTCTGAGTCTATTTTTAATTATAAGCAAATTGCAGCAAATTTCGGTGTCACTGATACTAAAGGGAGAAACAATATAATTAGAGTATTGAATTTATTACAGAGTAAAGACATACTCACTTCAGCACAGAGAGGTAAATATAAGTTTAATAAAACGAGCATCAAGACACAACAAGCAGAGCTGCGGATTATCCCAACTGGCAAAGGTGTAGTTTCTTTAGAGGATTATGATGAAGAGCTTATTATACCCAAGAGATATCTTAATAAAGCACTCGATGGTGATTTTGTTGAAATAAGTATTCATAGAAAAAATAAAATTGTTGAAGCTCATATAGAGTTTATTGTAAAGAGAGCCAAAAAAGAATATGTTGGTGTATTAGAAAGACAGAAGGATTTTGCTTTTGTAAATTGTAGAAACCGTAGAATTTATACCGATTTCTTTATAGAAAGAGAGGAATTAAAAGACTATAAAGATGGAGAAAAAGTTGTGGTTATTTTTAAGTCTTGGGAGGAAAGCCGAGATGCTCCTCATGGAAAAATAATTAAATCACTTGGTAAACCTGGCGATACAGAAACTGAAATTCACGCCATTCTCCATGATTATGGTTTGCCCTACGAGTTTCCTAGATCAGTAGTTAATGATGCTGCCAGAATACCGAACGAAATTGAAAAAAAAGAGATTGAAAAAAGAAGAGATTTTAGAAAAACCCTGACGTTTACAATTGATCCTAAAACCGCTAAGGATTTTGATGATGCGCTTTCATACAAAGATTTAGGAAATGGAAAAATTGAAGTAGGTATCCATATTGCAGACGTATCCCATTATGTAATACCAAAAACAGAATTAGATACTGAGGCCTACGATCGAGCAACTTCAGTTTACTTGGTGGATCGTGTTGTTCCAATGCTGCCAGAAGTTTTATCCAATGGGTTGTGTTCTTTAAGACCACAAGAAGAGAAACTAACGTTTTCTGCTGTTTTCACTCTAGATGATGCAGCTAATGTTATCGAAGAATGGTACGGGCGTACAGTAATCTTTTCAGATCATAGGTTTGCTTATGAAGAAGTACAATCCATGTTAGATTCAAATAAAGCCGAAGTAAATGCAGCCGAATCTTTAACTAATAAAAAGTACAGCGTTTCAAAAGATGTATTTAGTGGTATTAAAAAATTAGATAGCCTTGCTAAACGTTTAAGAAGTAAACGAATGAAGTCTGGCGCAATCAGTTTTGATCGTGTTGAAGTAAACTTTAATTTAGATCATGAAAACAAACCGGAATCTGTGTTTTTCAAGACTTCCAAAGATGCACATAAACTCATAGAGGAGTTTATGCTTCTCACAAATCGAAAAGTCGCAGAATTTATTGGTACAAAGCAAAAAAAATTCCCTTTTGTTTACCGAATTCATGATGATCCAGACGAGCAAAAACTTGCTAATTTAAAACAAACCGTTAGCTCTTTTGGTTATTCGTTCAACCTTTCGGAAAAGAAAATAAGTAAAGAAATTAATGGTCTTTTACTTGCATGTCAAGGAAAGAGAGAACAAAATTTAATAGATACGCTAACACTTAGGTGTATGTCAAAGGCCATTTATACCACTGACAATATTGGACATTACGGTTTAGCTTTTTCTCATTATACTCACTTTACATCACCGATTCGACGGTATCCAGACATCCTAGTTCACAGGCTTTTACAAACCTATTTAGACGGAGGTGCTGCAGCACCGGTAAACTTGATTGAGGAAGCCTGTGAACACAGTTCTCAAAGAGAACAATTGGCCACGAAAGCTGAGAGAGATTCTATAAAGCACATGCAAATGGTTTTTATGGAAGATAAAATAGGTAAGGATTTTGATGGCGTAATTTCAGGAGTAACTGAACGGGGACTTTATGTTGAACTAATCGAAAATAAATGTGAAGGCATGATAAGAGCAATGGACATTAAAGGTGATTATTTTCATTTTGATATGGATCGTCATGCGTTAATAGGAGAGCGAACCAAAAAAGTTTACCAACTTGGAGATCCGTTAAAGATTAGAGTAAAAAAAGTAAATTTGATTAAACGTTTTTTGGATTTTATCCCTATTGATTAAACACGTGTTTTACAGTATGAAGACCACGAAAAGTAATGTATATTTCGGTTGCATCGTTTTTTTACTTGCAACCTTTATAACAGCACAAGACTTAGAAAAAAAGACACTCACTACCTCTTCTTTTATAGGGGTAAAGGTGTTTTCTGGAATCAAACTGAAGCTAATTCATTCAGACGTTAACAAAGCGGTGGTTTTTGGACCACAGTCAGATGACGTTACTCTTTCAATGCGAAACGAAATTTTACAAATCAAAATACCGCTAGGGAGTATTCCAGACAGTAATCCCACGCATATTGATCTTTATCACAGCAGGCTGTTAAATGAAGTTTCTGTTTCCCAAGGCGCTCAGTTACTTTCTCAAGAACCCATTCGCCAAACAAGCTTGAACCTTACATCCAGCACAGGGGGAGTAATAGATTTAGAGGTTTTTACTGAAAGATTAAATATTGTTGCCAATACCGGTGGACGACTTGAACTTGACGGTGCCGTTTCTTATCTTAACTTAAAAGTAAATACAGGCGCAAGTTGTGAGGCAGAAAAGCTTCAAACCGAGCAAGTTCAAGCCAAATTATTTGGAGGTGGATACGCTTACGTTTACGTCACAGAGCTTATAGACGCTCAGGTTTTAGCAGGAAGTGTTTTAAGAGTTTATGGTGAGCCCGTCAAAAAAGTCTATCAGAAAAAATTAGGTGGTAAAATTCATTTCGAAGAGTAAAAAAAGAGGCATCGAGCGGATTCGAACCGCTGTACAAGCTTTTGCAGAGCTCTGCCTAGCCACTCGGCCACGATGCCATGGGTGCAAAAATACTAATTATTAATCGAAATCTATACTAGATCGATGGAGTTCTCTCTTTACCGCTACTTCTTTTACATTCCCACCGATAGGCGGGTTTCTTTTTGCAACTTTAACTTTTACGACAGTTACTTCTTTATGCTCTCTTAAAATCCTTTTCAAAATTCGGTCTGCAACTTTTTCTAGAAGCTTAGCCCGCACGGACATCTCTTCCTTAACAATGGCATGAAGTGAGACATAGTCTACTGTATCTTTAAGCTCGTCAGATTTAGAGGATTCACTAAGGTCAGTGTCAACAACTACATTTACAACATAATCGCTTCCAATTTTTTCCTCTTCATCCATACATCCATGATAGGCATAAAGTTGTATGTTTTTTAAATAAATTTTTCCCATATTGAATGCAAATATAATCACTGTTTTCTTCTTTACTTACCAAGATTGCATTCATTATCTTTGCAGTAAATAAAAATCATGGAGCGTTCACTACATTTTATCGAGCACCTTATTGAGGAAGACTTACAACAGAATTATTCTGACTCAGACTTGCGTTTTCGTTTTCCACCAGAACCCAACGGATACCTTCATATTGGTCACGTTAAAGCAATTTGCTTAAATTTTAATTTAGGAGAACGCTATAAAGCTCCTGTCAACCTTCGTTTTGACGACACCAACCCCGCAAAAGAAGAACAGCAATTTGTCGATGCAATCAAAGAAAACATCCGATGGCTTGGATATCAATGGGATACTGAATGTTATGCCTCTGATTACTTTGATCAATTATATGCTTGGGCCTTAGAGTTAATCGATAAAAATCTTGCCTATGTTGATTCTCAAACCTCGGAGGAAATCGCTGAACAAAAAGGGACACCCACGAAAGCGGGTATTCATAGTCCTTTCCGTGATCGTTCCATAGAGGAAAATAAAACATTATTCCAAGAGATGAAGTCGGGTAAACACCAAGAAGGGTCTCATGTGCTTCGCGCAAAAATTGACATGGCATCACCCAATATGCTCTTGAGAGACCCTGTGATGTATCGTATTCTTTTCAAAACACACCACAGAACGGGAGACGATTGGTGCATATATCCAATGTATGATTGGACGCATGGACAGTCTGATTATATTGAACAAGTTTCTCATTCACTGTGCTCTCTTGAATTTAAACCTCATAGAGACCTATACGATTGGTTTTTAGACTCACTCTCACCCTTAAAGTCACTTAGACCCAAGCAACGGGAGTTCGCACGAATGAATCTTTCTTACACGGTAACCAGCAAGCGTAAATTAGCAGAGCTCATTGAGCAAAACCATGTCACCGGTTGGGACGACCCAAGAATGCCAACCATAGCAGGACTAAGAAGAAGAGGCTATACTCCAAAAGCACTAAAAAACTTTGTTGATGCCGCAGGTGTTGCCAAAAGAGATAATGTCATTGATATGTCTTTATTAGAACATTCAATTCGTGAGGATTTGAATCAATCCGCTCCCAGAGTAATGTCCGTGCTTAATCCAGTAAAACTCACTATTTCAAACTATCCAGACGACACTTCTGAAGTTTTGGAGGGTGAGATTAATCCAGAACAACCAGAATTGGGAAACAGAAACATTCCTTTCTCTAAGCATCTTTATATTGAAAGAGAGGACTTCAAAGAAGAAGCAAATCGAAAGTTTTTTAGATTAACACTAGGAAAGGAAGTTCGGTTAAAAAATGCCTATATCATTAAAGGTGAGTCCGTAGTGAAGGACGATTCAGGAATGATTACTGAAATTATCTGTAGCTATGATCCGAAAAGTAAAAGTGGTAGTGGTAGCGAAGAAAGCCAACGAAAAGTAAAAGGAACCCTACACTGGGTGAGTACTGCAGATGCACTTTCAATCGAAGTACGTAGTTACGACCGCTTGTTTCAAGAAGAAGCTCCAGACCAAGATAAATCTGTTGACTTCAAAACACATCTGAATCCAAATTCTTTGTCTTCGTTAACCGGTTTTGCAGAACCAAGCTTATTAACAGCAAAGCCAGGAGACCTTTTTCAGTTTCAAAGACTGGGTTACTTTGTGGTAGATGTAGATAGCACAAAAGAGCAGCTCGTTTTTAATAAAACCGTTGGCCTACGTGACAATTGGTCAAAAAAAACCTAGGACTTAGCGTCAGAATCTTTTTTGTTTTTCAAATTTTGTTCCTTCATGGCTTCTCCAATTTGATTGCTAGCAGTGAAAGAGGCGACCATATTATTTAACATTTCACTACCGGCTTGAGGAGAATTAGGAAGCAATATTAAATTGCTATTTGTTTCTTCCCCAATGGATTGGAGGGTGTCATAGTGTTGTGTAACAACGATTAATGCAGAGGCTTCTTGTGAATTAATTCCCACCCCATTCAACACATCAACAGACTCCTCTAACCCACGTGCAATTTCTCTTCTTTGGTCGGCAATTCCTTGGCCTTGAAGTCGTTTGCTTTCAGCTTCAGCTTTTGCTTTCTCCACAATTAAAATACGTTCAGCATCTCCTTCGTATTGTGCTGCCACCTTTTTCCGTTCTGCAGCGTTAATCCGATTCATGGCAGCTTTTACTTCACTATCAGGATCAATATCAGTAACCAGAGCTTTGATGATATCATAGCCATAATTGGTCATGGCATCGTTTAATTCCCCTTTTACAGCATTTGCAATTTCATCCTTTTTTTCAAAAACGTCATCCAATTTCATTTTTGGGACCACAGCTCTTACAACATCAAAAACATATGACGTTATTTGATCTTGCGGATAGTCTAGTTTGTAGTATGCATCATACACTTTTTCTTGAACCACTTTGTATTGCACAGAAACTTTGAGTTTAACAAAAACGTCATCTTTGGTCTTTGTCTCCACGATAACATCCAATTGTAAGATGCGAAGACTTATACGCCCTGAGATTTTATCCACAAAGGGTATTTTGAAGTGTAAGCCCGATTGCCTAATGGCTAAAAATTTACCAAAACGTTCAAGAATTGCTGCAGTTTGTTGTTTCACAACAAAAAGACCTGTAAGCAAGAAAAGAATAATTATACCGATAATAATAAATGGGATCATAAGATTTAAGTTTTTTGATTAAAAAATGATTTGGCACCTTCTAGACGTTTTAAAGTTACTTCTTTTCCTAAGACCTTACAAATTTCAAAAACATCAGGGCCTGAGAGTTCTCCTACCAAAGCAATTCGCAAGGATTGCATCATTAAACCAACATTTATTTCATTTTCTTTAGCCCATTCCATTAATAATTCTTTTAAACCATCAAGCTCATTGGTTTTGTTGACCATGGAATATACTCCCTCTAGCACCTCTGCAGGTTTTTTTGGTTTTAGCTTAAGCACTACTTTTTCATCATAAGGTAGAGTCGCGCGTAACCAGCTCAATTCAGTTTTCAGGTCATTTAGTGTGTATAAACGTTCTTTCAATAAGTTAATCAACCCTAAGTGTTTTACAGAATCTAGGTCACTCAATTCATTTTTTATACTGGGCATTTCATACAGTTCTTCAGCACTCATCCGAATCAGATGTTGGTGGTTTGTCCATTTCGCTTTTTCAAAATCAAATCGTGCACCCCCCTTTTGAATACCCTCTACAGAAAAAAGTTTTTCCAGCTCCTCTTTGCTAAAAATTTCTTGTTCTGTTCCACTATTCCATCCTAGTAGTGCTAAATAATTTATAAATCCATCAGCTAGAAATCCACTTTCTTTAAAGCCCACAGAGGAGTCCCCCCATGACAATGGAAATACAGGGAAGCCCTCTTTGTCTCCATCCCTTTTAGATAATTTACCCTTACCGGAAGGTTTTAAAATTAAAGGTAAATGCATAAACTTTGGAGTACTCCACTCAAATGCTTCATAGATGAGTTGATGAATTGGTAAAGAAGGAAGCCATTCCTCACCTCTTATTACACAACTAATTTTCATTAATTTATCATCTACAACATTGGCAAAGTGATAGGTTGGCATACCATCTCCTTTCATTAAAATTTTATCATCTAGAAGACTACTATCCAGGGTAACAGTCCCTCTGATTTCATCATAAACTGATATTATTTTTCCAGGGATAACCTTTAGCCGTACAACATATTCACTTTTGAGCTTTTCATGAACCTCTTCAGCTGAAAGTGTTAAACTGTTTTCAAAATCCAATCTATTTTGAGCCCCGTATCTAAACGTCTCCCCTTTTTCCTCAGCCTTTTTTCTTTCCTCACTTAGAGTTTCAGTATTATCAAATGCGTAATAAGCAGCCCCTTTTTGAATTAGAACCTCAATGTGTTCTTTATAAATATTTTTTCGTTCGCTTTGTCTATAAGGACCATAATCCCCACCAATGGACGGGCCCTCATCTGGAGTTAATCCAGCCCAATCGAGTGCATTTTGTATATATTCCTCGCTTCCTTCTACATATCGGTTTTGATCGGTGTCTTCAATTCTTAATACAAATACCCCGTTATTTTTCCTTGCGAAAAGATAACTGAAAAGAGCTGTTCTTACTCCTCCGATATGCAATGGTCCTGTAGGACTCGGTGCAAAGCGTACGCGTGTCTCCATTTTTTCTTGCTAAGATAGCAGCTTCTCAACATTTATCCGCTAAGAGCCTTACAAATCCGTTATATTTGCAAAAAAGATTACTATTATTACCTATAACAACATACCCGAGTATATATCACAAGACGTATTGAGCGATTTGCTCGATTCGTATGTCCGCACTTATGGGTATGTTATTGATCAGCTCACCTATAACTTTGTCTCCAAAGAAAAGTTGCTTGAGCTTAATAAACAATTTTTAGATCACGACACACATACTGACATTATCAGTTTTGATTACTCTTCAAATAAATCGATTAGAGCAGAATTCTATATTTCTTTATGGGCTGTGGGCCTCTCAGCAAAAGAGCTTTCACAAACCATTGAAAATGAGATGGTTAGAGTGATTGTGCATGGAATTTTACATTGTTTAGGATATAAAGATGATAATGAACCTAATAAATCGGAAATGAGGGCTTTAGAAGATGCTTTTATAAATATGTTCCACGTGAAACACAAAAATCATGTTTGATACTAAGTTTGACGTCATTGTGGTCGGTGCTGGTCATGCAGGATGTGAGGCCGCCGCCGCCGCCGCAAATCTAGGCTCTCAGACCCTACTAATTACAATGAACCTCCAAAACGTGGCGCAAATGTCATGCAATCCTGCTATGGGAGGTATAGCTAAAGGACAGATTGTTAGAGAGATAGATGCATTAGGAGGATACTCAGGAATTGTATCAGACCGAAGTGCAATCCAATACAAAATGCTCAATCAATCCAAAGGTCCAGCGATGTGGAGTCCTAGGGTTCAGTCTGATCGAAGTCTTTTCACGCTGGAGTGGAGATCCCTACTTGAACAAACAGCTAACTTGGATTTTTATCAAGACATGGTGGTTGATTTAATAGTTGATAAAGAACAAGTCATTGGAGTTAAAACCGCTCTTGGCCTTAAAATATACGGCACTACTGTTGTTCTCACAAACGGAACCTTTTTAAATGGGCTTATTCATATCGGTGAAAAAAACTTTGGTGGAGGCCGAGCAGGAGAAAGAGCATCGACTGGCCTCACTGAATCTATTGAAAAATTAGGTTTTATCTCAGGTAGAATGAAAACAGGAACACCACCGCGTGTTGACGGACGTTCCCTTGATTATTCCAAGATGGAAGAACAACCAGGGGATGCCAATCCTTCCAAATTTTCATATACTGATCTTACACAACCGTTGACTAAACAAATCAGCTGTCACATTACGCACACTAATAATAATGTGCACGATATACTCCGCACAGGTTTCGATCGATCACCTATGTTTAACGGATCCATTAAAAGTACTGGACCACGTTATTGCCCTTCCATAGAAGATAAAATTGATCGCTTTAGTGACAAGTCACAACACCAAGTATTTGTTGAGCCCGAAGGATGGAATACGGTTGAGGTTTATGTCAATGGATTTTCTACCTCTCTCCCTGACGACATCCAATATAAGGCATTGAAGCAAGTAAGAGGCTTTGAGAATGTCAAATTCTTTAGGCCGGGTTATGCTATTGAATACGACTATTTTCCTCCAACACAATTGTTCCATAGTTTGGAAACGAAAAACATTCAAAATTTATTTTTTGCAGGTCAAATTAATGGTACTACAGGATATGAAGAAGCAGGAGCACAAGGAATTATGGCCGGCATTAATGCGCATTTGAAAAGCAAAGAGAAAATCCCATTTATTCTTGGGAGAGAAGAGGCTTATATTGGTGTTTTAATTGATGATTTAATATTGAAGGGTACTGAAGAGCCTTATCGGATGTTCACTTCAAGAGCCGAATATCGCACTTTGCTTCGTCAAGACAATGCCGACCAACGCCTTACCCCAAGGGCTCACGAGCTTGGACTAGCCTCAGATGAACGATTACGTACTGTAGAAAAGAAAGAGAAGAAAGGACTTGTTTTAGTTTCTTTTTTAAAAAAATCAAGCTACGACCTAGCCTTGGCGAATGAGTTGCTGCGAGAAAAGAAGGATGTTGAAGTCAAACAAACAGACAAGTATGCTAAACTTCTATCTAGACCGAATATTAAACGTAAGGATTTATTGAAATTTGATGGCATTACTTCTTTTCTCAAGGAGAACGAAATGGATGATTCAATATTTGAACAAGCAGAGATTGAAATTAAATATGCGGGTTATATTGAAAAGGAGAGAAGAACCGCCGACAAACTCAAGCGATTAGAAAACATTAAAATTCCATTTCAATTTAATTATGATCATCTAGCCTCTTTGTCTCATGAAGCCAAAGAAAAACTTAATAAAATACAACCGTCAACCTTAGCCCAAGCCGCGAGAATAAGTGGAATTAACCCAAGCGACATTAGTGTACTTCTGGTAAGTATGGGGCGTTAGTGAATCATGTTTCACGTGAAACATATATGAGATCAAAACCAAATGTAATTAAAGTTAAAGACCACCTAGTTTCGGGAGAAACATTTAAAGTGGTTTATGATGAAGCCTTGGCTTATGCCTTTACGCAATTTCCAAACGGAATTAATTTAGGTGCATACTACCCTAAAGCTTCTTACGCTTCCCATCAACAAAAACCTAAGGGAGTTAAAGGCAGACTTTATGTGTTTGCTCAGCATATTATGTTACGCTATAAATACTCCATACTTAAGCGATACTATTCGGGCACAGATTTACTAGATATCGGCGGAGGAATTGGTGTTTTTGCACACTATATGAATAATAAAGGGTTTGATACAACCCTTATTGAGCCAAGCGCAACCGCTAGAGAAATTGCCGTCAATAAAGGGATAGAATCCTTCCAGTCTTTAGAAGATTTACCCGCTCTTAAAAAGTATGATATTCTTTCATTATGGCACGTATTGGAGCATATTGAAGCTTTAAATGAAACACTCCAAAAATGTCATAAACTCCTAAAAAACAATGGATTAATAGTTGTAGCAGTTCCAAACTTAAAAAGTTTTGATGCCCAGCACTACGGTCCTTTTTGGGCAGCATTGGATGTACCTAGACACCTGTGGCATTTCACACCAAAAGGACTGAATCAACTTCTTGATGAAAACGGATTTACCTTAGTAAGTACTTACCCATTATGGTTTGATGCGATTTATATTTCCTTAATTTCTGAGACGTATTCAAAAAACAAATTCGGTGTATTAAGAGGAATTTTTATTGGGCTTTATTCCAACTTTAGAGCGTTCTTCAATGGAGAATATTCCTCAAAAATCTTTGTTTTCAAAAAGAAAAACTAAGTAGCAGGAGTATTTATTAAACGGGTAAGTTGAAGCGCCATTTCAGCAAACATCATTTTAGGATTTGCATTCCTTTGAACATAATAATGCTGTTTTTCAAAAAGCCCAATTAATTCTTGAATATTATTACTATGGATAAATGGCGCGAGCTTATCTAAATCAAACCCAGTTTCAGAAGTAAAATGTACGAGATCATCAAGGCGGTAGTTTTTTAAGAACGCATCTCTAAAAAACTGAATTCCAAAACGCAAAAAGGCTTTTTGACTCTCTCTACCCAGTAAAGCAAGTTCACTCGACCAATTCATCAAATCGAGGACAACCCCTTTGTTTCCTTTGGCTTTAAAAGCAGCACGTAACCCTTGTACTAAAAGAGCCTCATACGCTTCATTTTGAGTATCAGAAAGGAGGATTTTTAAGCTTCGGTAATTACCCGCTGACTGTTTGAGTAGTTTATTTTTATTGACGTGTTCTTCAGGAATTTGCTTTAAAAGTGCAGTTTCGTCTATTGGACCTATTGAAACTTCTTGACACCTTGAAAGAACTGTAGGAAGTACGTTTTCTGTGTCTTCACACAAAAGCACAAAATAGGTCTTTTCAGGGGGCTCTTCAAGCAGTTTAAGAAACGCATTGGCAGCTGAAGCATTCATTTTTTCCAAACCCCACAATACGCACACTTTATTGCCTCCGCCAAAAGCTTTAAGATAAAGACTGTGGTGTAATTTTTCTATTTCTGAAACCGCAATAGCACCTTGTTTATTCCCTACATTAATATGGTCAAACCAATCGATATAGTTTCCATAGGGTGACCTATTTAGAAATTCATACCACTCGCCAGCATAATCACTAGAAAAAACGGTTTTCTCAGTTCCTTTTTTTACAACAGGGTATATAAAATGAAGATTGGGATGCTGACAGTTTTCCCCCAGCGATTTTAATCTTTCGAGGGGCTCAACTACGTTCAAAAGTTGGAGAGCAAATTCAATTCCTAGTGCTAAATTTCCATAACCTGACACAGACTTAAATAGTTGAGCATGAGGAACTTGACCTGAATCTAATAAATATTTTAGATGTTTTTTAACCCTTTCTTGACCAATAGTGTGTTTCCAAACCATAAGTAAATATACAGTTCCTCTTTAACATTTTAAGGCCTCTGTTTTAAGTTATTTTACAAAAAGCAATTAGAAGCTTTTCAATATTGTATTTTTGTCAAAAATTTTAATAATGCACCTTTTAGATCAGCAAAACTTTCAAAATGAACGAGCCGTAGTTCGTGTCGACTTTAATGTACCTTTAAATGATGAATTTCAAGTAACAGACAACACCAGAATCCAAGCTGCAAAACCAACAATAGAGTATATTTTATCTCATGGAGGAAGTTGTGTGCTGCTTTCTCATCTAGGGCGCCCTGAGGGACGAGACCCCAAGCTTTCATTAAAATACATCGTAGAAGAAATTTCGAAGAACTTAGGAATTCCTATTCAATTTTGTGATCAAACAGTTGGATCAGAAGCCGAATCAAAAGCATCAGCATTAGAACCAGGACAGGTCTTGCTTATGGAGAATTTGAGGTTTCACAAAGAAGAGACCAAAGGGGATGAAGCATTTGCAGAACAACTAGCCCGTTTAGGGTCAGTTTATGTCAATGACGCATTTGGTACAGCTCACAGAGCACACGCTTCAACGACAATTATGGCTAAATTTTTTCCTGAAAAGAAGTGTTTTGGTTCTCTTCTGGCAAAAGAAGTTAAAGCCATTGATAAAGTAATGAAAGACGGTGAATCTCCCGTGCTTGCAATACTAGGCGGAGCAAAAGTTTCATCAAAAATCACCATCATTGAATCTTTATTAGACAAGGTGGATCACCTTATTATTGGAGGTGGAATGGTCTATACTTTTACCAAAGCACTTGGCGGTTCTGTTGGAAACTCAATCTGTGAATTGGATTATTGCGACTATGCTCTAGAACTTCTGGAAAAAGCAAAAGCAAAAGGAGTTGAGATACACTTACCCGTTGACGTGATTGCAGGAGATGACTTTAGTAACGATGCAAATCAAAAAGTATTTGAAGCAAGCAGTATTGATGAGGGGTGGGAAGGTTTGGACGCTGGACCCAAAAGCCGTGAAAAATTCCACGATTTAATCATTAATTGTAAGACCATCCTTTGGAACGGACCTCTAGGTGTTTTTGAGTTTCCCAACTTCGCAAAAGGGACCATTTCTATTGGTGAGTCCATAGGACAAGCAACCAAATCCGGAGCTTTTTCACTTGTTGGAGGAGGGGATTCTGTCGCAGCGGTAAAGCAGTTTGGATTGGCCTCACAAATGAGCTATATTAGTACAGGCGGTGGCGCCATGCTTGAAAGCTTAGAGGGAAAAACACTCCCTGGCATAGCTGCGTTAAATGCTTAAATTCAGCAGATATTAAGATTTAAACTCAAATCATAAATAATGAGAAAAGCGAGACTACTTTTATTATTGCTATTAATTATTAGTTCGTGTGAGAACAAAGTAAATCGAAAAGACGCCTATGTTCCCCAGTCAAGCGGAAGTTTGAATCATGTAACTGTAGTAATGCCAGAACAAGATTGGAATTCAACACTAGGAGAAGGAGTACGAAAAGAACTCCAACAGATTTATGAAGGACTTCCTTTGGACGAGCCACAATACACTTTGAACTATTTAAATCCAAAAGCATTTTCTGGTTTTGCACGTCAAGGACGAAATGTTGTCTGGTTCCAAAAAGATTCTATTGCAGGGTTTCAATTAGCACAAAATCAGTTTTCTAGGCCTCAAATACTTGCAAGTATCACAGGAGAAGATGCGGGTACTCAGCAATTTTATTTTGAAGAAAACGCAAATTTATTAAGGAGAACTATTGCTGAAAATGAACGCAAAGAAAAAATGCGAAGGATCAGAAAGTCGTTAACTACTGAAAAAACACTTATGAATAGGTTTGGTGTTCAATTAGACTATCCATCAGCCTATGAGACAGTTAAAGACACCGCGAATTTTGTTTGGATTCAAAAGCCTGTTCGAAAAGGGCATTTAAACCTAATTGTATATAGCCTTGAAACGGAAGGATTAGGAGATAATTTTAGCGAAGAAATTTTAGATATACGCGACTCTATTGGAAGAATTCATGTGCCTGGAAGGCTCAAGGGCAGCTATTTTATAACTGAAAGAGCATTTCGACCTTATTTCTACCAAACAGAACTAGACGATAAAAAAGCCTTTCTTACAAAAGGGACATGGGAAGTAGCAAATGACTTCATGGCCGGGCCCTTTGTGAATTATGCAATAAAAGATAGTAGCGCTAAAAGATGGATTGTGATTGAAGGTTTTGCTTTTGCACCTTCTGCAAATAAAAGGGAGTATATGTTTGAATTAAACACCATACTTACCACCTTTAAGCAGCGAAAGTAGTTACCCCTTCTTTTCCTCTTCTACTTTAGGGCTTTCTTCTTCCTCCTTAGTCGCATTTTTAAATTCTTTTATACCACTTCCTAAGCCCTTCATAAGTTCCGGAATCTTTCGACCACCGAAAAGAAGGAGCACAACTGCTATAATTAAAATTATTTGTGGACCACCAATCATACCTAAAAATGTTAAAGACAACATCATTGTAATTTTATTTTAAACAAATGTACAGAAATATTTAGTTTCGTATGCATGAAAAAAGAAAGAGGAATATTACTCGGTTAAAGGATTCCCTATCTTTGTAATTAATATGGACAAAAAAGAAGCTAAAAAAGGGGATTTTTTAAAAAAGCTCATAACCCCCTATCGCATGGTCATCATCAATGAGGAAACTTTTGAAGAACGGATACAATACCGAATCACAAAGCTTTCCATTGTACTGGGATCTATTTTCATGCTGGCATCACTTGCACTCTTCTTTTTTTCAGCCATAGCTTACACACCTTTAAAAGAATATATACCAGGCTATGATTCTTCTGAACTAAGAAAAAAAGTAGTTCAAAACTTATTTATTACGGACTCTTTAATTACGCTTTACAATCAAAACCTACAGTATTTAAATGCAGTTAAAGCGGTACTAAACGAAGACGTTTTATTCGAAGATCCGGAGCTTTTAGACCAAAATTTGCAAGGTGAAAACCAAGAAACACCATCATTTATTTCTTCCGTGCCAGAAGATTCACTTCTCAGAGCTTTTGTTTCTGAACAAGACAAGTATAACCCAGACCTTAAAAGCTCAAATGTTGCCATAGAGACTCTTCTTCTACCACCCGCTTTGGGGCCCATTTCACAGGAGTTTAATCCAGAGGAAGAACACTATGCTGTGGATGTTGTTCTTAAAAAAAACACCCCCATAAAGGCAATTTCAGACGGTCGTGTTGTTTTTGCAGAATGGACAGCACAGACCGGGTATGTTATGATATTAGAACACAATAAAGGTATTTTATCCGTTTACAAACACAATTCCTCTTTAAGTAAAAAGCAAGGGGATATTGTCCAAGGTGGAGAAGTTATAGCTCTTGCTGGAAACACTGGAGAGTTTACAACGGGATTTCATTTACATTTTGAACTTTGGATCGAGGGATATCCAATGGATCCGCAGAATTTTTTTAATTTTTCAGAAGAATGATTAAGGAGGCAGCGGCTAAAGTCTTTGCGGCTCTAGTACATAAAAAAAATCAAAAGTGGATTCAAAATCCTTTCAGCGCTCAGCGCCAGGTATTCAATCAATTAATTCAAAAAGGGTCAGAAACTAAATTTGGAAAAGATCATTTTTTTGAAACCATTGAAAATTTAGTTGACTTTAGAACAAAAGTACCAGTTCGTGATTACGAGGAACTTCGACCGTATATAGAAGAACTACTGGAAGGCGGAACAGATGTGTTATGGCCAGGAAGACCTCTCTATTACGCAAAGTCAAGCGGAACCACCTCAGGGGCAAAATTCATCCCAATAACTGCTGATTCAATGCCCCAGCATATAAGAGCAGCAAGAGAAGCCTTACTGAATTATATATTCGAAACAGGAAACTCTAAAGTAATTCATGGAAAGCATATTTTTTTACAGGGAAGCCCAGTACTCGAAGATAAAAAAGGGGTTGCTTTAGGGCGATTGTCAGGTATTGTTGCCCATTATATTCCAGCCTATCTTCAAAAAAACCGAATGCCAAGTTGGGAAACAAACTGTATTGAAGACTGGGAGACCAAGGTTGACGCAATTGTTGAAGAGACCTTCGGCCAAAACATGACAATAATTGGTGGGATTCCATCTTGGGTTCAGATGTATTTCGAACGATTGTCAAAAAAATCAGGGAAAGCGGTAGGCGAGCTTTTTCCAAACTTTTCTCTTTTTGTTTATGGTGGAGTAAATTTTGAACCTTACAGAGGTATTTTTAAAAAATTGATTGGACGGACACCCAATAGTATAGAATTCTATCCTGCATCCGAAGGCTTTTTTGCATATCAAGACAGTCAAAAAGACAAAGGCCTTTTGTTGCTTTTAAATCATGGGATTTTTTATGAATTTATAGTTGCCCAGACGTTCTTTGAAAAAGTTCAGACAATCCACTCACTGGAAGAAGTTCAGCTAGGGATTAATTATGTGATGATTATTTCTACCACTGCAGGCTTGTGGCGATACAACATAGGAGACACAGTCCAATTCACGAGTTTAACTCCATTCAAAGTAATCGTAAGTGGAAGAATTAAGCATTTTATATCGGCTTTTGGAGAACATGTAATTGTAAGTGAGGTAGAACAATCTTTACACCGAGCCATAGAGGCCGAAGAAAAAGAAGTAATGATTCGTGAGTTTACAGTGGCACCACAGGTAAAACCAGAATCAGGGCTTCCTTATCATGAATGGTTTATAGAGTTTGACGAAGAACCCGCTAATTTAGAGGCATTTGCATTGCGAATTGACCAAGCCATGCAGCAAAAAAATATTTATTATGACGATCTGATTAAAGGGAACATACTTCGCCCATTAGTAATTAGAAAAGTAATGCGAGACGGATTTCAAAGCTATATGAAAAGCATTGGAAAATTAGGGGGTCAAAATAAAATTCCTAAAGTCTCTGACAATCGAAAAATTGCTTCTGCTTTAACTCCCTTTTTATCTTCTTCTAAGTAAAACCAAATGAGCCAAAAAACAATTACGCTTGTTTACAGTTTAAAAAACACTTTTGTTTTAAAGGATATTGCACTTTTAGAACAAATGGGGTACACGGTAGTGACAATCCAGTCACCTCCTTACAGAGATATTTTTAGATTTACTTGGAACAGAATAAAAGAATTTATTCAAGGTTTTTTTTTAGTGGCAAAGTCTCAAGCCGTATTTAGTTGGTTTAACGATTACCATGCAGCAGCCGTATTTTTTTGGGCCAAGTGCTTCAATAAAAAAAGAATTTTAATTGTAGGAGGCTATGATGCTGTCTCAAGTTCAAAACTTGAATATGGCATTTTCCTTAAAAATAATTTAAGACAGCGTTTAGCCCGATGGAATTATAAGCATGCAAACGAGATTTGGGTTGTTCATAAAAGCTTAGCAGAAGGCTGCCCTAAAGCAAAACAACAAGACCATACCTTATCGGGAATCCGAAACTTCATTCAAGGGCTAAATACCTTAATTCGAGAAGTTCCAACTGCTTATAACCATGGATTTTGGAAAATGGAAGGGAAGAAAAACAGAAAAGGAATCATCACAGTAGCCAATATTTCTGACCAGCGGACCTATCTAAGAAAAGGAATTCCACTTTTTATTAAACTAGCAGAAGCATTACCGGATTATCAGTTTACCATAGCTGGAATTCAAAAACCGATGAAGTATCAAGGAGAACTTCCAAAAAACATTACCCTTTATGGAAGGCTGGATCGAAATGCGTTGAAAAAGCAATACAGTCAACATCAGTTTTATTTTCAAGGCTCTAAGATTGAAGGCTTGCCCAATGTGCTTTGTGAGGCCATGTTGTGTGAGTGTGTTCCTATAGGGGCAAACGTTTTTGGAATTCCAGATGCCATTGGAGACACAGGCTATGTTTTTAATGCCACTGAACCTCTAGAGTCTGTTATCTCATTTATTAAATCATTGGAAACTCCACTAAATTTTGGAGAGAAAGCACGAAACAGAATTGCAGAACACTACCCAATTTCAAAGCGAAAAGCGGTTTTTGAGGAAGTTTTAAGTACGGAGGCTTATGAAAAATAAACCAGCAGTTTTAGGGTATCCAAGTTCGAACAATTTAGGAGATTTTATCCAAAGTATAGCTACAGCGGCGTGGATGTACCCGGAGAAGCCTTTAATTCTAAATCGAGATCAATTAAGTAAGTATAGCGGACCTCGTGTCAAATTGGTAATGAACGGATGGTTTATGGAGCAGCCCGAGAATTGGCCTCCTTCAGCAGAGATTATTCCTTTATTTATATCGTTTCATCTTAACCCTACAGCAGAACGCGGGATGCTTACTTCAGAAGGGATTGCGTATTTTAAAAAGCACCAGCCCATTGGCTGCCGGGATTTTTATACCCAAAAAACATTAGAAAAGCATGGAATTAAAACCTATTTCTCAGCATGTCTTACCCTTAGTTTAAAAAGAGCACATTTTGTAAAGGGAAACGAAGATCGAAAAGGAATTTTAGTCATAAGCCCCTTGGAACGGCTTTTACCCACTCAGGAAATCACAAAATCAAAAGGTTTGAAAAAGCTTCTTTATAGAGGAGTTCAAAAAATCAAGCGGCCTTTTAAAGCAAAAAAATATCAAAAGGCGATGAAGCGCCTTGACACTTACTTGAGTTTATTTGATGAAGAGATTCAATTTAGGACACAATTAATGTCTCCGCAAACCCATACAGAATCAGAACGAAAAAAAGCCGCAGTAGAACAGCTTGAATGTATTGCTAAGGCAAAGTTAGTGATTACTTCAAGAATTCATACTGCGCTACCTGCTGTAGCATTTGCCACCCCAGTACTTTTTTTATCAGACGGTTTGGATCATCCAAATCAAAAAAGTAGATTGGAAGGAATGGAATCTTTTTTTACGATTTGGACTACGGATTATTTAAAAAATCAAGCAGCTCTAATTCCTGAGCCAAAAAAAACACCGAAAATGATACTGAATCGTTTTGAAAAAGAGCTTACAGCTTTTTTAAAAGATTGAAAAAACTCTCAAAAAGAAGCCGGATTAGTGGTTATCTTAGCAAAAAATAATTTCAAATGAACGTACTTGTTATAGGAGGTGGAGGTAGAGAACATACGCTTTGCTGGAAACTCAATCAAAGTGAACAATGTGATAATCTATTTGCAGCTCCAGGCAACGCCGGTACAGCAGATTGTGCGACAAACCTCCCTTTAGCAGTAACCGATTTTGAGGGAATCAAAACTGCAGTCATTCAACATGAGATCAGTCTTGTAATAGTTGGTCCAGAAGAGCCGCTGGTAAATGGGATTCATGATTTCTTTTTGGATGACAAGGACATTTCCCACGTTGGCGTTATTGGTCCACAAAAAGCAGCAGCAACTCTCGAAGGGAGTAAGGCTTTTGCAAAAAAATTTATGTTTCGGCACCAAATTCCAACAGCGGCATATGCAGAATTCACAGCAGCAAACATTTTGGAAGGAGAAGCATATTTAGAAAAAACGCCCCCACCTTATGTTTTAAAAGCGGATGGACTGGCAGCGGGAAAAGGAGTCGTCATTTTAAATGATTTGGAGGAAGCCAAAGCAGAACTGAGACGAATGTTATTGGAAAAAAAGTTTGGAGCAGCCTCAAATAAGGTTGTGATAGAAGAGTTTTTAGCGGGTATTGAACTTTCCTGTTTTGTATTGACCGATGGCAAAAACTATATTACTCTGCCCATGGCAAAAGATTACAAAAGAATTGGGGAAGGAGATACAGGATTGAATACAGGAGGTATGGGAGCAATTTCTCCGGTTCCTTTTGTCACAGAATCGTTTAAGGAGGTAATAGACCAAAAAATAATTCGACCAACGATAGACGGGCTTAAAAAGGACGGCATGCCTTACAAAGGATTTGTGTTCATAGGCTTAATTAAAGTTGGAGAGGAACCTAAAGTAATTGAATACAATGTGCGATTAGGAGATCCAGAAACAGAAGTAGTACTACCAAGGCTAAAAACAGACTTATTAGCTCTTTTAACAGCGGTCCATGAGGGGCGTTTAAACGAGGTAAAACTAGAAATATACCCAGAGGTAGCGGCAACGGTAATGGCGGTGTCAGGAGGTTACCCTGAAGCGTATGAAAAAGGAAAAAAAATAACGGGATTACAAAACACCAAAATGGTCTTTCATGCAGGAACTCGAAGTATTGGAGATGATGTAGTTACAAATGGAGGACGCGTTTTAGCAGCAACATCTTTTGGAGAAAACTTTAGTGAGGCAGTAAATACCTCATTCAAGACCCTAGAAAAAATTGATTTTGAAGGGATGTATTACCGGAAAGATATCGGATTTGATTTATAAAAAAGAGTGAGCGGAAGGATCTTTATCCTCTTCACCATTTTTATCGAAAAGATTGAGTTGCATGATCCAATAAATGAGTGCTGAAAATCCTACGATTAAAAAAATCCAATTGACACTGTTCGCTAAGGTCCAACTGGTTTGCTCTAGTTCGCGTAAAATAGAATAAGGAATAAACAGGATTTCTTCGAACAACCAAGCGATACCTTCAAAAAAGTTTTTCATCATTAGTAGTTTACTTACCTTGCAAATTTAAGAGAAACGAATATGGTAGCCAACCTTTTTCGCAAAACAAATTTTAGTTCTTTTCTGTTGAGTTTTCTGGGAACCTTCCTGATACTCTTTTTCTTTCAAACAGAACAGAATTTTAATGTTGAATCACTTCTTTCTAAAAGCGCAGAAGCCTTTGGGAAAGCAGCAATTATTTTTTTATTAGTACTAACGCTAAACTATTTCAAAAGCAAAGATCGATTTATTAAGATCTCTAACTTATTACTACTTTCTTTTCCTTTAGTTCTCTTATTTGTCCCTCAACAAAGCATTCAATTCGATGGGCTGTTGGCAAACGTATTGATTCTTATTGCCTTTTTAAATTTAGCTTCTTCTGAAAATTCAAGAAGTATTTTAAAACCACTTTTTAATGCAGCACTAATTGTATCATTCCTAGTGTTTTTAGAGGCATCTTTTACCTTTTTATTCATCTCCTTGGCACTTTTACTGTTTACAAACAAGACAAAAACGGGAGCAGTGCTAACCGCAATAGTGGTCCCCTTTTTGTGCACCTATTTTTTAATGAAAACCCAGCATATTTTCTTTGGACATGACCTGTGGAGCGAGCAATGGATTTTTGGTACTGAAACTCATGAGTTCAACGTAATTGAATTGATTGTTTTTCTAGGATTTGTACTTTTCTTTTTGGTAATGACTCTTTTTTCGAAGTCTGCCATTCGAAAAATAAGGCTCACTATTCCAATTCTTTTCTTAGCAATTTTGATTCTGATAGCAATAGGCCTCTGGATTGTTAAAAATGAAGGGCCATTCAATTCATTTGAGTTAATTTTTTTCCCACTGGTCTATTTTATTTCCATCTTACTAGAAGAACAATCCAACACTAAAATTAACACTGTAGTTGTTTTTCTATTTTTGGTTAAAGGAGGCAGTTTTTTTTGAATCTCGTTTAAACGTCGTCATAATCCAAGTGAATAAAGTCAGATTGCGCAACGGCTTGACAACTTAAAACCAAACCTTCTTCAATTTCTGAATCGGTTAGAATTTGATTTGAAAGCATACTAGCCTTTCCTTCCTTTACCTTGGCAATACAACTGCTACAAACCCCGCCTTGACAAGAATAGGGAACTTCCAGCTTGGAGTTTAAGGCAATATCCAGCAGGGTTTTATCCGGGACCAATTCCAAATGGTGAGTAACATCGTCACAGGTCAAGGTAAAACGACCCTTAACGGCTTTATTTTCAATTTCAATTGTTTCTGTACTTGCCGTAAATAACTCAAAATGTATTGCCTCTTTTGAAACACCTTTATTTGTCAATTCTTCTGTACATGCTAGAATCAACGCTTCAGGACCACACAGAAATGAGTGGTCTGGCAACGCGTTTAGTTGATTGAGAGCAAAGTTGATCACTGATGCATCGATTCTCCCGAAAAGGGCTCCATCTTCATTAGATTGACTAAAAACCCAATGAATTTTTAGTTGGTTTGGATATTTTTCCTCTAATGCCTGAAGTTCTTTGTAAAACATAGTTTGATCAGGAGTTTTATTTCCGTAAATCAGAGTAAATCTTTCAGCACTTTTTTGCGTTAAAACGGAATTTAAAATAGAGAAAATAGGAGTAATTCCACTCCCTGCTGCAATCGCAAGAACAGAATTATTTTCGTTTTCTACCTCATAAATAAAACGCCCTTCTGGAGTACTTACGTTCAGTGTGTCACCTTGTTTTAATGACTGATTGATGTAAGAAGAGAAAACACCGCTATAGACTTCTTTGACCCCTATACTTAATACCTTTTCCTCAGGGGTTGAACACAAAGAGTAGGAACGTCTTATAAGCGCGCCATTTATTTCTGCCTCAAGGGAAATATATTGTCCCGAAGTGAACGAATATGCTGATTTCAGCTTATCGGGCACTTCAAAGGATACTACTACAGCATCAGATGTAGTTCGTTCAATTCCAGAGACTCTTAGCGGGTGAAAAGTTGACATAGTTTTTTTTGCAAATATAAAAAATATGACTATAATTATGGGAGTGTTTTTCCCAATTAGATACCTAAAATGAACTCTTTCTCTCTGTTTGATTCAATTAAATTCGCCAAAAAAAAATTTTTTCGGGCACCCCAATTGGAATTAAAATTGGCAATAAGAATCTTAATTGGTTTTTTAGCGCTCTATTTTTTAGCTGTTTTTTTGATTCTAGGTATTGGGGGATATTACATTCTTGTAAAAGAAAATCCAGACAAGGACCCCGTTTTTATTATTAATCCAATACTGGCTTTATATTTCGCAGCAGATTTAGTCATTCGGTATTTTTTTCAATCAATCCCTGTAACAGAGGTAAAGCCATTAATGCTTTTACCAATTCCAAAAAAAAGAATAGTACGAGGGGTACTCATCCGCTCTCTAGGGTCTTTTTTTAATCTTATTCCAATTGTTATTTTACTTCCTTTTTGTATTGTTTTTTCAATTGAAAAACACCTAGCTCCATCAATCTGGATTTGGTTTATTGCTATTCTATCCCTATCACTAAGTTCAAACTTTCTGGTTTATTTAATCAATAAAAGCAAACGATCTGCAGTCGTGTTTTTTTGTTTTTTTGTTGCGGCTTTCATTTTAGAAAAATTTACATCTTTTTCGCTGATAGACTTATTTGCAAAGGGAATGAATCTTATTTATGAGGAACTTTATTGGGTTTCAGTTCCGCTGTTGTTTTTGTTTTGTTCGGTTTTCGTATCAGCACGTTTTTTAAGACAACAGCTTTATTTAGACAAAGGGCTAAGCAAGAAAAAAGAACGTATTGTAGGTGCAAATCTTAACTTCTTCGATCGCTGGGAAGGAATGGGTTTTTTCCTAAAGAATGATATTCGGCTAATCATAAGAAATATCAGAGCAAGACAAGTGGTGTTAATGGGTGGGCTTTTCCTTTTTTACGGCCTGTTTTTCTTTACCCAAGAATACTATTTAGAATCACCAACGGTACTCGTTTTTGCGGGTTTGTTTATTACAGGGGGTTTTATGATCACTTTTGGTCAGTACGTACCAGCTTGGGATAGTGAATATTACAGTTTTTTAATGTGTCAAAATGTATCCTATAAAAAGTATTTGAGATCAAAGCTTTATTTGATGATGTTTTCTGTATTGATATGCTCTATATTATCAGTTCCATATATATTCTTTGGAGCTCAGGTAATGCTTATTATTTGGGCAACGGGGATTTTTAATTTCACCCTTGGATCAATGATTACACTTTATTCGGGGGCTTTTAATGCGACACCCATAAAGCTTAATATCAAAGCCAAGGCCTTTGAAAACACCAAGAATTTTAGTTTTATTCAGATGTTGTTTATACTTCCTAAAATGATTTTACCCGTTTTAGTTTTCTTTCTTCCGTATAAGTTTTTTGGATTTTATGCAGGCCTGATAGGACTTACTTTTACAGGACTATTAGGATTACTTTTTCAAAATCGGCTACTGAATATTATTGTTAAAACATACCTACAAAAAAAGTATCAAACCTTAAGCTCATTTAATAAATGATTTATGATTAAAATAAATGACCTCTCAAAAAAATATGCTGGGCAAACGGTTTTACAAATCCCAGAATTACTGATTCCTAAAGGACAAAGATTTGGTCTAGTTGGAAATAATGGAGCAGGAAAAACAACACTGTTTAGCTTAATTTTAGATTTGATTGAATCCAGTAGCGGCAGCATTACCATCAACGGAATTGATGTTCAAAAAAGCGAAGCATGGAAACCACTTACAGCAGCTTTTATTGACGAAAGCTATCTAATTGGCTATTTAACAGTTGAAGAATATTATTATTTCTTGGGAAATTTGAGAGGCGTTACAAAAAGCGAAATAGACCAGTGGGTTCAAGATTTTGAGCCGTTTTTTAATGGAGAAATTTTAAATCAAAAAAAATACTTGAGGGATTTCTCTAAAGGGAACCAGAAAAAAGCAGGGATTGTTGGCACCTTAATTGGAAAACCTGAACTGGTTGTATTGGACGAGCCCTTTGCCAATTTAGACCCTACAACTCAAATTAGGTTGAAAAAATTAATTCGTGAAGAGGCAGAAAAATACGGGACAACCTTCCTCATATCCAGTCATGACCTCACCCATGTCACAGAAGTATGTGACAGAATTGTACTCTTAGAAAAAGGAATGACGATCAAAGACATTAAGACAACCCCAGAGACACTTAAAGAATTAGAATTTTATTTTTCCAATTAGGCAATTCAAGGATATACTAAACGGATTATTTTTTAGTTATTAACCTACAGTGATTTAGTATGTTTAAAAAAGACCTTTCTTTTTGGATTCTCTTACTCCTTATGGGAATCCCACTTTCATGCAGCACAACTAAAAAAGGACTTGCCAATAAGCAATACCACGCTTTGACTACCAAATACAATGTCTTGTTTAATGGTAAAGAGGCCTTTGCAATTGGGGAGGCCATTTTATCTCAAGCTTTTGAAGATAATTTTTATGAACTTTTACCCGTAGAGCCAATTAGTTTGAGGGGGGAAAACTTTGATGAGACAACCATTGTTCCAGGATTTGACCGCGCAGAAGAAAAAGCGGTGAAAGCAATACAAAAGCATTCCATCAATATTGATGAAACCCAGTATAACAGCCAAATAGATGAAGCGTATTTATTATTGGGTAAGGCACGCTATTTTGACCGTAGATTTTTCCCAGCGCTAGAGGCTTTCAACTTTCTTTTAGAAAGTGGAGCAAATCTCAGCGTATATCTAGAAGGAAAAATTTGGCGAGAAAAAACGAATATTCGATTAAAGAATATTGAACTAGCTGTTCAAAACTTGAGACCTTTAGTGCAATCTCTTTCCGCCAAAAATAAGATGTATCCTTTTGCAAACGCAACCCTGGCGGATGCATTCATACAATTAAAACAAATGGACTCTGCTTCTTTTTACATTCAAAGAGCGGCAATTCAAGAGCCAAAACGTAAAAATAAAGCACGTTATCTATTTATTTCCGGACAATTACTAGAATCTTTAGAGCTTAAAGACAGTGCGCGTATGGCTTATAGACAAATTAGTGAGCTAAAGCGTAAAGCCCCAAGAGCACTCTTAATCCAAGCAAAAATAAAAGAGACCTTACTCGAATCTACCGTAACGCCTGAAGAAAAACTAGGTGAAATAGAACGGTTACTTAAAAACTACGAAAACGAACCGTTTGAACACAGAATTCATAGTGCAATCGCGAAGCTATATTTAGAACAAGGAAAAGACAGCTTGGCCCTAGTGTACTTCGATGAATCCCTTAAAGCCTCTTCCATAGATCCCTACACTGAGATCCAAAACTATCAAGATTTAGTGGCCTTTTATTTCGATAACGGATTTTATCTAGAAACAGGACAATACCTCGACAGATTGCTTCCTTTTTTTGAATCTTCATCAACTCGGTATAAGCAACTGAAACGTCAGCGCGACAATCTATCTGACGTGATTTTATATGAGCAAACGGTTAAGGAAACAGACAGTATATTAGGAATTTTATCGCTGTCAAAAGAGGCGCAACTCAAATACTATAAAAATTATATTGAAGAAAAACAATTGTCGGCCAAAAAAGAACTGGAAGCGGCTAGTGAAAAGAAAAAATTTCAACTCTTGGGTCGTTCTGAAGCCTCCTTTTATTTTTATAATTCGAATTTAATTTTACAAGGAAAACAAAATTACTTGGCCAAGTGGGGAGATCGTCCAAATGTAGATAATTGGCGAAGTGCTTTTGCTATTGAAAACACCAGTCAAGTAGATGCTACTGAAGTGGCTGACTCAAAAGCCCCGACTCAAATACTCCAGGAAACCCCCGAAAGTTTTGTTGGTGCTTTACCTCAAACCTCTGTAGAACAGGACAGCATTCGAACCCTCAATCACAAGGCTTATCTTCAACTGGGAGTGATTTACAAAGAGAAGTTTAAAAACTACAGCTTGGCTCAAGAACGATTAGAACACTTGCTTTCTGAGCAAACAGCAGATGAAATAAAAGTTCAAGTGCTTTATCATTTATTCAGGATGGGAGTTGAAACCAACTCTCCAAAGTCTGAAGATTATAAAACACAATTAGTGGAGGGTTACCCTGAAACGCCATTCGCTCAATTAATTTCAGATCCAGAAAATTTTGACAATTCTCAATTGATTACCCCAGAGTTACTTTACAAAGAAGCACTCAACCTTTACAAACAACAGCGGTTTAGGGATGCTCTAGAGAAAATAAAACCCTTAATGATTATAGCTAGCGGAAGTGCAATTGAACCCAAAACAGCCCTATTAAAAGCACACATCAATGGCAGGCTTAACGGGATTGAGGCATGGAAAATAGCATTAGCCGAGATCGCCTTAAATTATAGTGCAACTGAAGAAGCAAAACATGCCAATACCCTTTTAGAAAACATAGAGGCTAACAATAACTTGGAAGAAACAGGAGTAGTGTATAAAAATTACAAGTGGATTTTCCCCTTTTTGTCAAGCGAAATTGCGCGACCTAAAGAATTTATGGACATGCTAAAAGCATTTTTAAAAACATCGAAACGCAGATGGACGGTTAGTTTAGATCCTTTTAATGAAGACTATACCTTTGTTGTTGTACACGGAATTAGAGATCCAAAAGAAATAAAAAATATTGAAGCAAATAGTACGATTTCAGCATTGGTTTCAGGGAATAGCGAGAATTTTGTAGCTTTAGCCACCCAATACCGAACCTTAATCAAAAACAAAAATTGGAAAACATTTCGAAATGAAGGGAATTGAAACAAACGGACAATACAGTAAAATTGATCAAAACACGGCTTTAAAGGGCACACTAAAAGCCAAAACAGATATCCGAATAGACGGTGAAGTAGAGGGTAAAGTGGAAACCTCAGGGAAAGTAATTTTGGGGAAACAGGCTAAAGTTATTGGAGAAATTATCTGTACAAATGCTGAAATTGAGGGACTTTTCAATGGCAAGCTTATTGTTTCAGGTATTTTAAGTCTCAAATCAACATCAAACGTGGAAGGTGAGGTTAGTACTCAAAAACTTATTGTTGAGGCTGGAGCGACTTTCAACGCCCAATGCAAAATGCACTCTGCAGAAGGAGGAGTAAAAAAATTAAGTGACACACATGAAAAAACAGCCTAACAGATGGCTCATTTTTTCAAGCTTAGCTTTTCAAATTGCTATAATCATGTTTGGGGCTATTCAACTAGGCTCTTACTTGGACTCAAAATATAATTTACCAAACAAACTTGCTTCTTTAATTCTCTCTAGTTTTGGACTAGTCACAATTCTTTGGCTTGTTTACCAACAGAGCAAGAAATTTTGGGATAAGGAATGAAAAAAACTTTAATTTTTTTAACAGCTCTTTTAGTATTAATGACTCTTGGATTACTAATTCATTTACAAATGAATCCAATGGCAAAGCAGTTTTTATTAGAGAGTTATAGTATCAATGCGTTACTTGCATCGCTAGCGCTTTTATTGTTAGGCTGGGGGATAGACAAAAAAAAATCAAACCTAGCGGTCCTTTATCTTGTCACTGTTGCTTTAAAGTTTATTGCATATTTTATTTTTTTCTACCCCAAGTTTCATTTGGACGGCATGTTAGATCGTCAAGAGTTTTTTATATTTTTTGCTCCTTATGCCCTCGGATTATTATTGGAGATCATCCTTTTAGCTCGTAGCTACAAGTAGTTTTATTTTCAAAAAATAAACTCAAAAGTCTTCTTTTTTATGAAAGACAAGAACCCCCTAATTAAAAGAAATTCAAAAAACTATTTAATTGTTTCTTTATTTCTTCGAAAGCCTTACATTTGCAGCGCTAAAAACCACTATTTATAATTACGTTTTATGCCATCGGTGCTAAACAAATTTGTTCTTTTTTCTGTCTTCACGATACTCCTCTTCTCGGCACCCAACCTTTTGTTTGCTAAAGAAGCAGACCCCTCTAAAGATTTAAAAACCGAAATCAAGGAATACATTTCACATCACCTTGAGGACGCATATGACTTTAGTCTTTTTTCTTATACCAATGAGGAAGGAAAACATATTTATATAGGGATTCCCCTGCCCGTTATTTTATGGGATGATGGACTTCAAGTTTTTTCTTCCACAAAATTACATCACGGTGAAGAGGTTGCGCATGTGGGTTCAAACTACTACAAGCTTGAACATGGAAAAATTTATAAGACTGATGCAGCAGGAACGATCACTTACGATGACGCACATCACGCGACGAATCTTGCACCTTTAGATTTATCGATCACCAAGGGGGTAGCAAGCATGCTACTGATCGCATTATTAATGTTTTGGCTGTTTAGATCTCTTGCTAAAACATATTCAAAAAACAATGGAGTACCAGCGGGAATTGGGCGCTTTTTTGAGCCCATCGTACTTTACATTCGCGACGATATTGCTAGACCAAATATTGGAGAAAAGAAGTACATGAAGTATATGAACTTTTTATTAACGGTCTTTTTCTTCGTATGGTTTTTGAACCTTATAGGTCTAACACCACTAGGTGTAAATGTTACGGGAAATATTGCAGTTACTTTTGGATTAGCACTTTTAACCTTTTTAATCACCAATTTTACAGGGACAAAAGACTATTGGCTGCACCTTTTTGACCCTCTAGGTTCCTCAATGAAATGGTATGCTAAAATACCGCTCTACATTATTTTAATACCGATTGAAGTTTTAGGTATTTTTATTAAACCCTTCTCATTACTTATACGTTTGTATGCAAACATGCAAGCAGGACACATTGTATTGATGAGTTTGATTGGTTTAATGTTCATATTCAAAAGTTGGTTGGGAAGTCCTTTATCCTTTGGGTTGGCTTTTGCAATCTCGTTAATTGAATTATTAGTGGCTTTGTTACAAGCCTATATTTTCACCATGCTTTCAGCACTCTATTTCGGTTTTGCCGCAGAGGAACATGAGCATCATTAAAGAATACACAATTATGTGTCAAAAAGAATGTTTAATTTAAATTTATAACTATGGAAATTCCAGTAATGGTAGGTGCCGGTTTAGTAGTAATCGGAGTAGGTATGGGAATCGGTAGAATCGGTGGTTCTGCAATGGAGGCAATTGGCCGCCAACCTGATGCATACGGTAAAATACAAACAGCAATGTTAATTGCTGCAGCCCTTGTAGAGGGAATTGGTTTTGCTGCTTTATTTGCAGTATAAACAATACATGATCTCTTTTAGAGGTACTTTAACGTAAAGTTTTAAACGATGGAAAAATTAATTAGTGAGTTTTCTATAGGTCTGTTTTTTTGGCAATCAATGATTTTCATTGGTTTGCTTTTTCTTTTAAGAAAATATGCATGGGGTCCTATTTTGAGTGCTGTAAATGAACGTGAAACATCAATCAAAGATGCGTTGGCTTCAGCAGAAGCTGCCCGCTCTGAGATGGAAACTTTACAATCTGACAACCAGCGGATACTCAAAGAAGCTCGTGCCGAAAAAGAAGCCCTGCTCAAAGAAGCACTTAATACACGTGCAGACTTGATCAATACAGCGAAAGAAGAAGCACAAGCTGAGGCAGATAAAATCCTGACTCAAGCTCAAGAAGCCATCCAAAACGAAAAACGTGCTGCAATTAGTGAGTTGAAAGAGCAAGTTGGCTCTATCGCAATGGATATTGCAGAAAAAGTGCTTCAGAAAGAATTGGAAAGCAATGACAAACAAGAGCAATTGATCAATCAATTGTTAAAAGATTCTGATCTTAAATAATGAAAGGAACCAGAGCTTCACTTCGTTACGCTAAAGCAACTTTAGCTTTTGCTGAAGAAACCAAATCATCCCAATCGGTAAATGAGGATATGCAATCACTCATGGGTTTGATAGCAGCGAATGAAGAGTTGAGCTTAGTATTAGAAAATCCAATGCTAGGATCAGACAAAAAAGAAGCAGTAATGAATGCACTTCTGCCCAATGCAAGTGAAGAAACAAAAAAGTTTTTTTCATTGTTGGCTACAAATAATAGAATGGAATTATTGGGACCGACCTGTGACCAATTCATTCAACTGTATGCGGCTCAAAAAGGAGAAGTAAAGGCAATCGTTACAACTGCAATTCCTTTGACAGCAGAATTGGAAAAGCAAGTATTGCAGGAAGCCAAAAAGCTTTCGGACAAAAAAGCAATTCTAGAAAACAAGATAGACTCGTCCATAATAGGAGGATATATACTCAAGATTGGCGACATGCAATACGATGCAAGTGTATCGAATCAACTCAAGGCAATCAAAGCAACATTAACAAAAACGAACTCGATCTAAAGAATATTGATCATGGCAGATGTAAACCCCGCTGAAGTATCAGCAATATTAAAAAAGCAATTAGCCGGTTACAGCTCAGGAAATACCTTAGATGAGGTAGGAACTGTATTGGAAGTAGGTGACGGTATTGCACGTGTGTTTGGACTATCCAATGCACAATATGGAGAATTGGTTTCTTTCGACAACAATTTAGAAGGGATGGTCCTCAATTTAGAGGAAGATCACGTAGGAGTTGTACTATTAGGAGCTTCAAAAGGAGTGAAAGAAGGGGACACTGTAAAAAGAACTCAACGTATTGCTTCAATTAATGTTGGAGAGGGAGTTGTAGGGCGTGTTGTCAATACCCTAGGTTTCCCAATCGACGGAAAAGGAGCAATTGAAGGAGAGGTTTTTGAAATGCCTTTAGAGCGTAAAGCTCCTGGAGTTATTTTCCGCCAACCCGTAAACGAACCCCTTCAAACTGGAATTAAATCTATTGATGCCATGATTCCTGTGGGTCGAGGTCAACGAGAATTAGTCATCGGTGACCGTCAAACAGGAAAAACGACGGTATGTATTGATACCATTCTCAATCAAAAAGAATTTTATGATGCAGGCGAACCGGTATATTGTGTTTATGTAGCGATCGGCCAAAAAGCATCTACTGTCGCAGGAATTGCAAAGACTTTAGAAGACAAGGGAGCCTTGGCTTACACTACTATTGTGGCGGCTAATGCATCTGATCCTGCTCCTATGCAAGTTTATGCACCTTTTGCAGGAGCAGCTATTGGAGAATATTTTAGAGACACAGGTCGTCCCGCATTAATTATTTATGACGACTTATCTAAGCAGGCTGTTGCTTATCGTGAGGTATCTCTTCTTTTAAGAAGACCTCCAGGACGTGAAGCCTATCCAGGAGATGTATTTTATTTACACTCGCGCTTACTAGAGCGTGCCGCAAAAGTGATCAATGATGACAATATTGCGAAAGAGATGAATGACCTGCCAAATTCTTTAAAAGATAAAGTTAAAGGAGGAGGTTCACTTACAGCATTGCCGATTATTGAAACGCAAGCAGGTGACGTATCGGCTTATATTCCTACCAATGTAATTTCGATTACAGATGGACAGATTTTCTTAGAGTCGGATTTATTTAATTCTGGAGTACGCCCTGCGATTAATGTAGGAATATCAGTATCCCGAGTAGGAGGCTCAGCACAAATCAAGTCAATGAAAAAAGTGTCGGGAACACTTAAGCTAGACCAAGCGCAGTTCCGCGAATTGGAAGCATTTGCAAAATTTGGTTCCGACCTTGATGCAGCAACCTTAAATGTGATTGAGAAAGGAAGGCGTAATGTGGAGATCTTAAAACAAGCTCAAAACGATCCCTTTACGGTAGAAGAACAAGTAGCAATTATTTACGCAGGATCTAAAAACCTTTTAAGAGATGTTCCTGTAGAGCAGATAAAAGCATTTGAACAATCGTTTTTGGAAACCTTACGAACAAAACACGCAGCCTCTCTAGCCGAATTAAAAGCAGGAAAACTTACCGATGAAGTATTGGATGTTCTCAATGCTGTTGCCAAAGAAACCACAAAACAATTCGCATAAAAAATGGCAAATCTTAAGGAAATACGGAATAGAATAGCATCGGTTTCTTCTACTATGCAGATTACCAGTGCCATGAAAATGGTTTCTGCTGCTAAATTGAAGAAAGCCCAGGATGCCATTACCGCCATGCGTCCTTATGCAAATACATTAACAGAATTGATCCAAAATTTGAGTAGTCAATTGGAGGGCGATAACCAAAACCCTTACACTCAATTGCGAGAAAAGAAAAATGTTTTAATTGTTGCCATCACATCTAACCGTGGGCTATGTGGTGCATTTAATGCAAACATTATCAAAAAAACACGTCAACTCATTTCAGAAGATTACGCCAACCAAAAGGTTTCTTTAATCACCATCGGTAAGAAAGGATCTGAGGTGCTTGAAAAAACAGGAAAAATTGAAGGGGTTTTCGATGCGGTTTATGATGATTTAAATTATGAAAGTGTAGGAAAAATCGCACAAGAAATTATGGATCAGTTTGCATTAGCAACCTATGATGAAGTTATTGTCGTTTACAACCGATTCAAAAATGCGGCAACGCAAATTGTTCAAGCAGAACCCTACCTACCCATTGTAGCAGAATCTAATGAGACGACATCAAGTAGCGCAGATTATATTTTTGAGCCTTCAAAAGCAGATATCGTAAACGACTTACTTCCCAAGTCGCTCAAAATGCAACTATATAAGGCAGTTCGGGATTCATTTGCCAGCGAGCACGGCGCACGAATGACAGCCATGCACAAAGCAACAGACAATGCAACCGAGCTTAGAGACCAGCTTAAACTTACCTACAACAAAGCCAGACAGGCAGCCATTACCAACGAAATACTTGAAATAGTTGGAGGAGCAGAGGCCTTGAACGGTTAAGAATTTTCTTTTTTGAGATTGCAAACTTAAAACGGTATATTTGGGTGTAATAAAATCATTGCCCCAAGATGAAACCCCAATTATTAAAAACCGTATTAATTTTTGCGTTATTGTTTTTTTTCAACTGCAGTAAAGAGACAAAGTAGGTTGCTGTAGATAGTGAAGAGGACAAAAAAGAAGATTTAATTACAGACCCATTTTATGCAGTCCTTAATGAAAACAGTACTCTCGAAGACTACTGGGATCTTTTTGTTAAAGATGCGATACGTTCAGGAAAACCTGACCCGGGAGAAGGGCGTGTAATTTCTATCTTTTTTGGAACAGAACCTGATTTTGCCTCAGGAGTTACAGCTGATCACGCTGGAAGAGCGTTTAATATTTGCGATGAGAAAACTGTGAGCTTTGAAATTATTAAGTCCTTTTGGGAAGACTTTTCTTTAGTCCAAAGACTCTATACGTTTTATCACGAAGCAGGTCATGCACGATATAAGTATCGACACCCTTGTGAATCAGATGAATGTACCTCTGAACCAGAAGACCATCCTATCATGTGGCTTTCAGTTCTTCCTTCCAACACCCCCTTTGAAGATTTTTTAGCAGATAAAGAGAATTTTTTTAAACGTCGGTGGGACGGTATTCGATATTTTAATTGTGAATAGAAACTGAGAGTGGAGTCTTTAATAAACCTAAAAAAGGAACTTGATGCTATTGTTTTGCTTTGGTTGGCTACAGCAAACAGTGAGGGTGTGCCCAACGTTTCTCCTAAAGAACTATTTATTTTAAATCACTCAGGAGATTTAGTTATTGCCAATATTGCCTCACCTAAAAGTTTGATGAACATACTCGAGAATCCTCAAGTTTGTATAAGCGGAATCAATATTTGGAAACAAAAAGGAATTCAATACAAAGGGACAGCAAAAATCATAAGCCCTCAAGAGCAACAATTTAAAACAATAGAAAAAGAATTTATTCCTCTTAACCAAGGACGATTTAGAATTCAACACTTCTTTCAGATTAAAATCCAACAAACTAAAAAAATTACTGCTCCTAGTTACTTTTATTATCCAAGTACCACGGAGGAGGAACAAATTCAATTCGTAAAAAAAAGGTATTTTGCAAACGACTTAAGTACAGAAAAAAATTGAATTTTATAGAGGAGAACCCCGTCGCTTTTATACTTGTTTTAACAGGGTTTATTTTCTATTTAGCAGCTTGGATACAAGCTAAATACCCGCCAAAAAAAATCAACCACTTCTATGGCTATCGAACAAAAACCTCGATGAAAAACCAAGAAATTTGGGACTATGCACAGCAATACTCTGCTGAGAAATTAAAAAAGAGCGGACTGTTTTTAATTTTACTAGGTCTTTGCGCTACTTTTTTCACACTAAACGGACAGTTTGAGGTTTGGGTTGCGATCTCAATTGTAACAATCTCTCCTGTTTATACCCTTATTTTAGTTGAAAAAAAACTCAAGAAAAAGGATCCAAAGGATTAATTTTTTTAGTTGATAAAAGAGCTAAAACATTTTAAAAATCTCTTAAGCTCTCCCGTAGCAGATTTTGTATTTTTAAAACAAAATTTATTGAGATGATAGCAGTTTCAGTTCAAAATGAAAGTAATTTTGACCTCCCCACATATGCAACGAAAGCCTCTGCAGGAGCAGACCTAAAAGCAGTTTTAGACACACCGGTTGTCCTGGAACCCTTAGCGCGCAAAATCATACCTACGGGGCTCAAAATAGCCCTCCCCGAAGGCTATGAAGCTCAAGTAAGACCACGAAGCGGGCTTGCTGCCAAACACGGAATTACCGTATTAAATTCACCAGGAACCATAGATGCAGATTACAGAGGTGAGGTTGGGGTAATTTTGGTAAACCTGTCAAACACTTCTTTTACAATTCAGCCTGGTGAACGCATTGCACAGTTGGTAGTAGCAAAATTTGAACAGATTGACTGGTTACCTACTGCTGAATTGTCTTCAACAGAAAGAGGTGAAGGAGGATTTGGGAGTACGGGAAAGAAATAAGCTCCCGAGACCTCAACAATATTAAGAATAGATCAACCAGTTATTAAAATTTAAACAGTGAAAATAATCGTTCCAATGGCAGGAAGAGGCTCTAGACTAAGACCTCACAGTTTAACCACTCCCAAACCATTAATTTCAGTAGCGGGATTCCCAATCGTACATCAGTTGGTTATGGAAATAGCCAAAGTAGTAAATGCACCTATAACGGATATCGGTTTTATTTTAGGAGACCCTGCCTTTTTTGGACCCGAGGTAGAAGAATCCTTGTGTACCCTAGCCAAAAGTTTAGGGGCCCAGCCGCATCTTTTTAGACAAGATGAGCCCTTAGGAACAGGACATGCCATTATGTGTGCCGCAAAAATCTTAAAAGGTCCTACAGTTGTCGCCTATGCGGACACACTCATACGGGCAAACTTAACCTTAGATCCTGAAGCAGATGCCGTTATTTGGGTAAAACAAGTAGAAGCTCCTGAAGCATTCGGAGTTGTGGAACTCAATGAAGAAAACACCATTGTTAATTTGATTGAAAAGCCTCAAAAATTTGTCTCTGATCTTGCCGTGATTGGCATTTATTATTTTAAAGAAATAGAGCGGCTAAAGAGTGCCTTGGAAAAGGTTGTTTCACATAAACTTCAAGCGGGTAAAGAATACCAAATCAATGAAGGAATATTGGCGATGATGCAAGAAGGTGCTGTGTTTAAAACGGGAGCGGTCTCGGCTTGGATGGACTGCGGAAATCCCGAAGTAACAATTCAAACCAATAGTCAGATGCTTTCGATTAAAGCCGCTGAGGGAGAGACACTTGTTCATCCTTCTGCGACGATTGAAAACAGCACCGTAATTCCACCTTGTTTTCTAGGAAAAAATACATTGATCAAAAACAGCACCATAGGACCTGGAGTAACTGTTGGAGCGGGTACAACCATTGAAAATTGTAAACTAAAAAACAGCTTAATACAAAACAACAGTAAAATTCAACATTTAGACTCTACAAATGCGATGATAGGAAATCATGTACATTATCACGGAAACCCTACCTTTGTAAGTATTGGCGATTACTCGGTATTAAAATGACACATCATAAAACCGTATTAAAAGTTTTTGCTGTTGGGATATTCTTTCTCCTTTCAGCCTGCAAATCTGTGGCAGTTCTGCCCACTAAGACACCGGTTAAGAAGGTTGACGTTTCTGCTCTTGCCACTAAAATAAAATCAAACTATCCCAAGGTTGATAAACTTCGCTCAAGGATACGTGCAGTTTACAGTGACGGCAAAAGAGAACAGCAAGTGATTATCCAATTAAGAATGCAAAGTCAAGAAAAAATTTGGATGAGTGCTTCCATGATCATTCCTATAGCCAAGCTTTTGATTACAAAGCAAGGCGTTTCATTCTATGAAAAATTTCAGAAAAATTATTTCGAAGGAGACTTTAAGTTGATTAACGCTCCATTCAATACGGCATTCAGCTACAACGATATTGAAAACCTTTTATTGGGAAAACCTTTTTTAGACCCTACTGTTGGTCGTTGGAAACAGATTTCTAACCCCCAATATTACATACTGATTCCTCAGAGCACCAAAGGTGGCTTGCAGCCAACATTGTTTTTTGACCCCACTACGTTTTTATTGAAAGAGCAACGTTTTTTGATTCCAGGTTCCTTACAAACCTTGACAATTAAATACACGAACCATCAACGAATGGAGGGGGAGTACATTCCTCAACAAATTGAAATTTCGCTTGTTGGAGGTGAAAATACTCAAAGTGTTACATTGGAGTTTACCAGAACAGACTTGCCCAATATGCTTTATTTTCCTTTTGAAATTCCAGACGGCTACAATCAAATTTCATTTTAATGAAGCGAACCCTTCTCTACTTGGTGCTTTTTTGGATCGGGATGGGAACTGCTCTAAGTCAAACACCGAGCAAACGCCAGCAGGAACTTGAAACTCAGCGGATTCGGTTAAAAAAGGAAATCAAGCAGATTAATAATTTACTTTTCTCAAACAAAAAAACACGTAAGAACGTGATCACGGAGGTTGAAGATTTACAAGTTAAATTGAATGTTCGTGAAGAGTTAATCAAAGTGACCAATGCTCAAGTAAACCTATTGAGCCGAAAAATAAATCTTAATGAAAGAAATATTAGCACTCAACGGAAAGAACTCGAGGTTTTAAAAGAAGATTACGCAAAAATGATTCAACATTCTTATGCGAGTAAGTCATTACAAAACCGCTTGATGTTTTTGTTTTCTTCTGAAAATTTTTTGCAGGCCTATAAACGAATACAATACTTGAAACAATATACCCAGTACAGAAGAAAACAGGGTATAGCCATTGGAGAAAAAACGCAACTTTTACAGCAATTGAATAACGCACTAATTGAGGAAAAAGCAAAGAAAGTGACCTTAGTAAATGAAAATAAGGAGGTCCAAGACCAGCTTAAAAAAGAGCGAGTCAATCAGGAAAGTTTGATTAAAAGTTTGAAGCGAAAAGAACGAAACTTAGCCGCACAAATCTCCACTAAGGAAAAGCAAGCAAGAGCAATTGATAAAGAGATCGATCGTTTGATAAGAGAAGCGATTGCTGCTTCAAATAAAGTTGCCGGTAAAAAAGGAAAAAAGACCTTTGAGCTCACTCCAGAAGCGAAATTAATTGCAGCAAATTTTGAGGCCAACAGAGGACGCCTTCCTTGGCCCTTGGATAAGGGAGTTGTGGTTCAGGGTTTTGGTCGCCAACAGCATCCGGTTGTGAAAACAACTACTATTCAAAGTAATGGAGTCACAATTGCTACCGAACCCTCCACTCAGGTGCGCGCAGTATTTGAAGGTGAAGTAATGTCAGTGTTGACGTTTAAAGGAAGCAACCCATCTGTTTTAATCAGTCATGGAAACTACATTACCGTGTATAAAAATCTGGGTAAACTCTACGTTAAAAAAGGAGATAAAGTTCAAGCGAAAGAAGCAATTGGAGAAGTCTTTACGAATCAAAAAACTGGAAAAACAGAAGTTCAGTTCAGCATTTTTAACAATGTTAAAGTGCTCAACCCAAAGGGTTGGATTTATCAAATGTAATTTACTTTTCTTCCAAGTACCACGCTTCTTCTTCCAATGTGTATTTTAAAAAGTAGAGCATGTTAATGGCTTCTTTTTTAGTGTTGTACCGTCCGTAAGCAACCCGATATAAGCCCTCTGGATTATTCTCTGCAAGAGCAGCCGGATATCCTTCGTCAATGAGTTGACTTACTTTTTGTTCTGCATTTTCAATTAAACGAAAAGAGCCTGCAATGACACTATAATACTCCTGGTCAAGAGTGGTGGCTTGTGCTTGAGGTGCTGCAACTACTTTAACTTCAATCGGATCTAGTGAACCAAGATCAAAGGTAGCTTCTTGAACATTTTTCTCAATCTGTTGTTGAGCCTTTTCTTGGGCTGCTATTCGTTCTTCAGTCACGTATCGATCACTAAAATAGTATCCCACTGAAAGTAAGGCAATACCAATTACACCAACAGCAGCGTATTTGAGCAGGGGAGATTTTTTAGAGGAAGACTTTTTCTTTTCAGGGGTAAACATTAAATCTTCTTTGTTAGAATTTTCCATAAGATTAGATATTGTATTTGTTGTAAAGGGTTCTCTCTTGAATGGCTTTAAACCATAGGCTTTGAGATCAAAATTAACTTTTCCCCAAGGGATAAATTCAATTTTTCGGTCGGTATTTAGCCGAATTTCACCAACACCAGGGAAGCGTAAAGTTTGGGTTTGAAGACGTCGCTTCCAACTACTCACTTCTTTTTCGATAAGACGAAGTGCTTGTTCGTAGGAAATGGCTTCCTTCTGAGCATAATAGTGCGCTAAAACCCCGTCGTTAGCAATAAGAAGTTGGTTAAAATTAACTTCTTTGCGTGGCGGAGAAAACAGACCTTCAGGTGTTACACGGGCGTTAAAAGAGCGGGTTAGAAAAGCACCAAAATGGGGAATTGTCACACATTCGTGTTGATATAATAGCTCCTGTATGTAACGGCTTAATTGCATTTCAATCAAAAGTAGTAAAATATTGCGATTATTTTAACTTGAAGAATCAAATTAAGAATTTATCTTAGTAAGCCAACCTCAAGTCATGAAACGTCTAGAAGCATGTTTGATTCTTCAATCTCTTCCCGGAATGGGATTGCACCGCGCTATAAAGATGGTTACCCATTTTGGTTCAGCAGAGGCTGTTTTTGAAGCCTCTTTAAAGGATTGGATTCAAGTTGAAGGCATTGGTGAAAATGTATGTAAACAGCTAACCCAATGGAAATCATACCAAAACAAAATTCAATCAGACTTAAAAGCAATTGACCAACATCAATTCGAAACCTTATTTTTTGGTACCCCTGATTTTCCCAAACCCCTTTCTTTTTGTCCTGATGCACCTTTAGTTCTCTTTACTAAAGGAACGTTAAATTTTAAAAAGAGAAAGATTATTAGCATTGTAGGCACAAGACAGAACACCGCTCAAGGCAAAGATTTTTGTAAGCTTTTAATGGAAACGCTTAGACCTTTCAATCCGATTATTTGTTCTGGTTTAGCAAGAGGAATTGATATTATTGCACATCAGTATGCATTAAAAGAGGGGCTAGAAACAGTGGCCTGTGTTGCTCACGGATTAGAACGAATTTACCCTCCGGATCATTTGAATGCTTCAAAAGCGATAGCTAAGCAAGGATGTATATTGACAGATTTCCTACCGAATGCCACTTTTCGGAAAGAAAACTTTCCACGCAGAAACAGATTGATTGCAGGGCTGGCCCATGCTACTGTAGTTATAGAATCAGCAGTGTCTGGAGGAAGCATGAACACGGCTAATTTGGCTCACCGTTATGGGCGAGAACTATTTGCTGTTCCAGGGCGACCCACAGACATAAAGAGTGGGGGCTGTCATCAGTTGATTGTTCAACAGAAGGCACAACTTTTAACGGATCCAAACCAATTGATCACCGAACTGGGATGGAGAGTCAGTTCTCAAAAGCCAGGAATCCAAAAGGCCCTATTTCAATCGTTAGACTTAGAAGAACAAAAGATATATGCCGTTTTATTAAAAAAGGTTAAAATACCTCTAGATGAAATTGCGTTGGAGTTGGGTTGGAAAATAAGTACTACCGCATCATTATTGATGCAGATGGAAATGAAAGGCCTTGTCCGTGCTTTGCCAGGCAAACAATTCGAATGGATTTAGTAACCCACTTTATCTCGTACTCTGAGTAAAACCTCATGTGCCACTTTACGTGCTTTTTCAGCTCCTTTGGCTAAGGCAATGTGAACCTCTTCAGGATGTTGGTAATAGTAATCAAACTGTTCTCGTTCTTTTTCAAAACGTTCTAGAACCAATTCAAAAAGCAATTGTTTTGCATAACCGTATCCCATCCCACCCGCAAGGTATTTTTCACGTAAGGCTTGGATGGATGATGCAGGGGCCATGAGTTCATATAAAGCAAATACATTACAGTTTTCAGGATCTTTAGCCTCCTCTAGTGGAGTACTGTCTGTTTGTATTCCCATGATTTGTTTTCGCAGTTTTTTTTCTGGCAAAAAGACATTGATGGTATTGTTTCTAGACTTACTCATCTTTTGACCATCTGTACCCGGAATGTATTGGGTATTATCTTGAATTTTTGCTTGAGGAATTACAAAAGTATCCCCCATCTGGTGGTTGAATCTCGAAGCTACATCGCGGGTAATCTCCAAATGTTGCAGTTGGTCTTTACCAACAGGAACAACATCAGCATCATACAGTAATATGTCAGCCGCCATCAACATAGGGTAGGCAAAAAGGCCGGCATTGACATCAGCTAATTGCTCTGATTTGTCTTTAAATGAGTGCGCTAGAGTGAGTCGTTGATAAGGAAAAAAACAGTTGAGGTACCATGCCAATTCAGTGACCTCACTAACGTCGCTTTGGCGGTAAAAATGTGTTTTTTCAATATCTAAGCCACAAGCTAACCACGTTGCCGCTGTAGCAAAAGTATTTTCTCTAAGGGTTTCCCCGTTTTTTATTTGCGTCAAAGAATGTAAGTCAGCGATAAAAAGAAAAGAATCGTTTTGACTGGCCTTAGACATTTCTATTGCGGGAATTACAGCACCCAATAAATTTCCTAAATGGGGAGTACCTGTAGATTGCACTCCTGTTAAAATTCTAGCCATTTAAATGATTTTCCTCAAAGGTACGTTTCCTCTAATAGGAGCGCAACAAAGCCTACAAAATTTTTAATTTAGTAATACTAAAGATGAAAGTGTTCCAATTGAAATTGAATATATTTACTTCATGAGTAGGGCACTTTTAATTATATGGCGAATATGGTTTTATATGCTGGCCGCAATACCCGTCATACTCTTGTTCTTCCCTTTGGCATTTATGTTGCTTTTACCCAACGGATATCGTTATTTATTCTGGGTTGCACGTAATATTTGGGCTCCGTTTGTCCTTTGGGGTTCGGGCTTTTGGATCAATCGCTTAAATGAATTTCCAGCAGAGGGCCGAAGTTATATGTTGATTGCAAACCACAGCAGTTACCTGGATATTATGGTCATGTTGCGTATGCGGAAAACGCCCTTCGTTTTTGTGGGTAAAAAAGAATTGGTCAAAATCCCCATTTTTGGTTACCTCTACAAACACGCCGCCATAATGGTGGACCGTAGCTCATCTAAAAGTCGTTATGAAGTTTATAAGCAAGCACAAGAGGTAATTCGAAAAGGGTATAGTGTTTGCATCTTTCCTGAAAAAGAGTATTTGGATGAAACTATTTTACTCAATCCATTTAAAAAAGGAGCTTTTAAATTAGCCCAAGAACACAAACTCCCAATTTTACCGATGGTTTTTATGGATTGTAAGCGGAAATTTCCTTGGTACACTACCCATGGTTATCCAGGAGGGATACGCGTTAAAGCCCTAGAGGTAATCCCGGCTACAGAATTAGAAAATCAGGATATAGAAACATTGACCAAAGCTTCTTACGAGTTGATCAAAACAAGCTTGGAAAATGACCCTAAGAGAAAGGCGTTAGAAGCAATTGAAGTTTGGAAAAAGAAGACTGCTTGAATTAGGAGTTTACGGCTTTCAGCGTATCCATAATTTTTTGTTCCAGTTCTTCCATCAACTCAGGATTGTCTAGCAGTAAATTCTTAACGGCATCACGTCCTTGTCCGATCTTGGTATCACCATAGCTAAACCAAGAACCGCTTTTTTTAATGATTTCGTAGTTTACACCTAAATCAATAATTTCACCAATTTTAGAAATTCCTTCTCCGTAGATGATGTCAAATTCAGTCATTCTAAATGGAGGTGCTACTTTATTTTTGACCACTTTAACCCGAGTTTTATTTCCTAAAACTTCGGATTCTGTATTTTTAATTTGAGTAGATCGGCGAATATCCAAGCGCACCGAGGCATAAAACTTTAGGGCATTTCCACCCGTTGTAGTTTCTGGATTTCCGAACATGACACCAATTTTTTCTCGGAGCTGATTGATAAAGAAAACGGTACAATTGGTTTTGCTAATAGAAGCAGTAAGTTTTCTCAAGGCTTGGGACATTAAACGCGCGTGAAGCCCCATTTTAGAATCGCCCATTTCTCCTTCGATTTCACTCTTGGGAGTCAGTGCCGCTACGGAGTCAATGACGACGATATCGATAGCGCCAGAACGGATGAGGTTATCGGCAATTTCCAAGGCCTGTTCACCGTGATCAGGTTGAGAAATAATCAATTCCGCTACATCGATTCCCAATTTTTCAGCGTAAAAACGATCAAAGGCGTGTTCTGCATCGATAAAAGCAGCAATACCGCCTTGTTTTTGACATTCTGCAATGGCGTGCAGGGTTAAGGTGGTTTTTCCCGAAGATTCCGGACCGTAAATTTCAATTACTCTTCCACGAGGGTAGCCCCCAACGCCTAAGGCAATATCCAAACCAAGAGATCCTGAAGGAATTGCTTCAACCTCCACAATAGCCTCGTCTCCAAGTTTCATTACGGAACCTTTTCCGTAGGTTTTGTCTAACTTATCTAGCGTAAGTTGTAGTGCTTTTTGTTTTGCATTTTTCTGATCGGACATGACACTATTTTTGGCTAATTTACAGTTTCTTCTTTTGGCTTACAAGGAGGAAATCACCGCATTATTAACAATTTTTCGTAAGTTTAAAATTATATTTTTTTACTATGAAAAACCTTTTAGTACTGCTTTGTGTGGCCTCTACTTCACTTTTTAGTCAAGATATTTTACCCTTAAGAGAACGTGCCATGCTGATTGATGAAATTCAAAAAGAACGCATTGAGTACTTATTGCCTCAATTGATGGAAGAAGAAGACCTTGACATGTGGGTACTCATTACTCGAGAATACAATGAGGACCCTGTAGTGAAAACCCTATTACCCCCCACTTGGCTCAACGCCAGAAGACGTACTATTTTAGTTTTTTCTAAGACCAAAGAAGGAATGGATGCTGTAGCTATTACCCGTTATAATTTTGGTAAAAACATCCGTTCCATTTGGAACAAAGAAGAAGAGCCCGACCAGTGGAACGCCCTGGCAAACTATATCAAAAGTCAAAACCCACAACGTATTGGGGTGAATATTTCTGAGCATTACGGCCTGGCAGATGGTTTGGTAAAAACAGACTACGACGGTATGATGCAAGCCCTGCCTAATGGTTTACAAAACCGAGTAGTTTCTGCAGAAAAGCTTGCCGTTCGGTGGATTGAGACACGAACTCCAAGGGAGATGACTTTGTTTAGTCAACTGGTTGAAATTACCCATAACATTATTTCAGAGGCCTTTTCTACAGCTGTGATAACTCCCGGAGTAACAACAACGGAAGACGTCGTTTGGTGGCTGCGCGAAAAAGTACTGGCCCTAGGGTTAGATACCTGGTTTCATCCCACCATAGATGTACAACGAACAGGCACAAGTGACTTGTATGCTTTTGATGGAAAATCAAAGTTTGACGTCATCCTTCCCGGCGATCTTGTACATTGTGACTTTGGCATTAGCTACCTTACGTTAAACACAGATTGCCAAGAACTGGCCTATGTTTTAAAACCTGAGGAAACAACAGCTCCCGATTTTTTAAAGGACGCCTTACAACAAGGAAATGCCGTTCAAGAGCATTTGACGGATAATTTTAAAACGGGTAGAACAGGAAATCAAACCTTACGTATGGCAATTGCCGACAGTAAAGCAGCGGGCTTACGACCTCAGATTTATACCCATCCTTTGGGCTTGTACGGACATTCTGCAGGGACAACCTTTGGCATGTGGGATGCCCAAGAAGGGGTTCCCGGTTCTGGAGATCACCCGTTGTATGAAAACACGGTTTATGCTATTGAACTTAATGCTAAAGTGTTTTTACCAGAATGGGGTAAAGACATCCGGGTGATGTTGGAAGAAGCCGGTTATTACGGCCTTGAAGGGTTTAGATACGTAAACGGCCGCCAGACCCAATTGATGATTATAGGTGATAAAACACCGCACTTAGAGTAGGATTTGATTCTAAATAGAATGGGAGTATAATATTGCTTTGGCACTGTTTTTGAGCCCTATTGATACTTCCTAAAACCTAGAGAAATGCGGACTCTCAAATTTTTAAATTGTATTTTTTTTATTGGACTTTTAGCTTTTGGATGTGGTAAAGTCAATCTTCCAGGGGATCTTATTTATCCAGACAATATTTTGGGCGATTGGGATATTAAAGGAGGAGGAACGTTATTTTTTGAAGCGGAAAAATTTTCAGCCTCAGCAGGTTGTAATACGCTGTTTGGTTCTTTTACGGTGGAAGAGAATCGCATAACTTTTTCTATGTTGGCTTCAACATTGATAGGCTGCCCAGAACCCGAAGGCAGTCGAGAGCAAGAATTGGCAGCCCTCTTCGATTCGGCTCGTTTGACTTATGAAATAGAAGGTAATCAAGCCCGTTTACTCAATTCAGAAAACAAAGTAGTTCTCACTTTAAACCGACCCCTAAATGCGGCTTTGGTCAATGCGTGGAAACTAACTTCTATACGAACAGAAAACGCCATTAGCTCTTCCATTTTAGACAAAGAAAGTGGAATCACTTTTAAAGCAGACGGAACCCTTAGCATAGAAACTGCTTGTAATTCTGGTGGAGGAACTTACAGCACAAAAGACCAAGCCTTGACCCCAAAAGAACTCTATTTTACGGAAATGGGATGTGAACAAGAACGCATGACCCGTGAAGAAGAATTTAGACAAGCGTTGACTCAAATCAATAGCTATTCCATCCTCCGAGAAACCCTGACCCTAGAAAAAGACGGCACGGTATATTTAACCCTCCAACTGGACGAATAAGCCAAACCAATTTTTTTTGTAACTTTATTTACGAAACCCCCTAATTACCTCTTCTTATGAAACACCTACGACCCTACCTTGCTTTTATAAGTATTCCCTTTTTTTAACTAAGATGTTGTTGTTTCATTGGAGAACTGTGGGAGATAATGGATATAAACGAATTGCGTATAGCCCACTTATTTGGGGGGCTAAACGACATATTAGGGATATACAATAGTTGCCACACATATAAAATGACCGCATGAAGAAATTACTCCTGATAATTTTGGCACTTGGGCTAATAGCTTTCCTTGGATATTGGGGAACTGAAATTTACCTCTTTGCGGACGGAGTAAAAAAGGACGTTGTTCGACTTGAGAATTCTAAGCTAGAACAGAAAATCCAAGATGGCGACATAATTTTTCAAACGTCTATGTCAAGTCAAAGCAAAGCCATTCAATTAGCGACAAAGTCTAAGTACAGTCATATGGGAATTATTTACGAAAATGATGGTCAGTTTTTCGTTTATGAAGCTGTTCAACCCGTAAAATTGACACCACTCACAGAATGGGTAAACCGCTGTGAAAATGGACATTATGTTATTAAACGACTTGAAAATGCTGACCAAGTTCTGAGCAACCCGACCTTGACCAAAATGAAACAGAATCTCGTTTTAATCAATTGGAAAAGACTATTGTCAAAGAGAAGCTTTTTACACAACAAACCCTTACAC
>ENA-OUOG01000371-OUOG01000371.1-marine-metagenome-genome-assembly--contig:-NODE-371-length-59685-cov-6.088092_pt1 | contig 59685 bp, 43 predicted proteins | sample MGYA00248635_ERZ508505 | MGnify/ENA primary metagenome ERZ508505 (study PRJEB26176, sample SAMN06267871) | marine metagenome | isolation source: Saanich Inlet, British Columbia, Canada | place: Pacific...
GGTACCAGTAAGAAGTCAAATTGCAATTCAAGTAACGCCTACGTACAGTAGACGTGCGGTACAATCATTTAGTTTAGATAGATTTGTCGCTGGCGGATACGCAAATAGTAATGGAGTAGGATTTATCTAATGGCAAGTTACACATCAACAAGCCCATGGCATAAAACAAATACAGTAAAAGACCAGTATCTAGATGTGTTAACAATACGTCCTGTGCCAGCGGAATCAGATGATGTGCTTTATACTATCGAAGTTCAATATACACATAGGCCTGATTTGTTAGCGTATGACCTATATGGAGACAAAAATTTATGGTGGATTTTTGCACAACGGAATATGAATATTATCAAAGATCCTATCTATGATATCGAAGCAGGTATACAAATTTATCTACCAAAAGGCGATAAGCTTCAACGAGTATTAGGAATTTAAATGTCATTTGCACCTCAAAATTGGAGAGAAAGATTATCAAGCACAGGACGCTCGATAGAAGGTCAAGCCGAAAGTGTTGCAAACGGTTTAGCAAATAGTATTGGACAATCTGCCCGAATTAGTGTCGACGGTGTTGCAAGTGCAGTCGAAGGCGCAGCTAGCGAATTACAAGGTGCAACTGTAGATTTAGCAAGTAGTTTAAATGGATTAACCGGTCAAAGTATATCTGATGGTATAAGTGGTGCAGTTAGCGGCGCAGTATCCGGATTGGCTAATAATTTACTTAGCGGAGTAACCAGTCAACTAGCGGGATTGCTAGGCGGTCTGTTTGGAGGAGGTAAGCAGCCTAATCCTTTAGATCAATATGCAAGTTATAATTATGAAATTACATTAGGATGTCTTACATCCTTTGAAGTAAATCTTCCTGATTTTACTTATAGACGTAGGGAACCTTTTATCACGGTGTTAAGGAGCAGCGGCGGAGACACAAGAGGAAGTAGAATAGGATCAGAAACAGGCGGTAAAACAGAATACTTTATAGATGATTTAGAAATAGATTCGATTATTGCTCCTACTAATGCAACTAGACTTACAAGTGCTCATAGTATAAATTTTAATATTTTAGAACCTTACAGTATGGGTAATTTTTTAGAAGCATTACAAGTTGCTGCCCTTACAGCAGGACATAAAAATTATATCGAAGCGCCTTATTGTCTTGTTATACAGTTTAAAGGATGGGACGATTTTGGCAGGCCAATAACAGTTCCTAACACTAGGAGAGTCTATCCGTTAAAATTTGTTGATATAAAGTTTGAAGTTGATGAAGGCGGAAGCAAATATAGAGTCCAAGCTATACCTTTTAACGAAGGCGCACTTACAGATGAAAATCAATCAAGTCACACTGATATACAAATACAAGGAAGAAGCGTAGTTGAAATGTTACAAACGGGTGCAGAAAGTTTAGCATCTGTTTTAAATAATCGAGAACTTCAAAAATCTGAAGCAGGACAAAGCGAAACTGCTAACCAATATGTAATTATGTTTCCTACTGAAAACAGTAGTGCCGATGAGGCTATATTAAGCGGACCGGAAAATAATGACGGCGCAACCACTGCTAGTTCTAGTGACAGTGAAAGTGCAGGAATGCGAGAACTTACTGACGAACAGAAACAACAACTTTACGAAAGTATTACAGGTATAGTTGGCGGAGACGTACCTGCAGATTTTGATTCTGAATTAGAAAAGATCTCAGGTGTTGTTGTGCGTAGATCGCAATACGGTGAACAAATTAGAGATTATGCAGAAAAAGAAGAAAATGTCAATAGTATAGGACAGTCGCAAATGGTTAAATCTAACTTAGATGGCGGAACGCAACCTATGGCTACACCTAATCTAAGTGACGATGAAGATCAACCCGGTAAAGTTAATCGATGTCAAGTTGGCAGAAGTCAAGACCTACGATGCATGACGTTTAGTCAGGGTAAGCGTATTCAAGACATGATCGAGCAAGTCATTACTGCAAGCGAATACGGAAGAAGTATTGCTACAGCAGAACCTGACACAAACGGTATGGTTGAATGGTTTAGGATTGAATCTCAAGTCTATCTTGTAGGCGGCAGCGAACAAGTTGACAGATCAGGAGAACCAGCAAAGGTATTTGTATACAGAGTAGTTCCGTATAAAGTGCATAGAAGCACATTCCAAGCACCTACACAAAGTTCTCCAGGAATACAAAGTTTGCTTCGACAAGCAGTAAAAGAATACAATTATATCTATACAGGTCAGAATAAGGACATTATCAATTTTGACATAAAGTTTGATTTAGCATTTTTTACAGGTGTAAATGGAGATCTAGGACAACTTAGTTCAGCATCGCAACAAGGCGGCGCCCAAGAATTAGCAGGCGGAAATACTAGAGCTACAACAGCTATCCCAAATGGAAATACAGAAGCATTAGCAGACGGCAGACAAAAAAGTATAGTGAATACAGGTAACAATCAAGACGGCGGCGGCGTTGTATTACATCCTGAAAATATTATTGGTATGAACTTTAATGAAAACCTTGTTAACAACCCAGTTGATCTTGTAATGGTAGATTTAGAAATTGTTGGCGATCCGTATTATATGTCCGACAGTGGAATGGGTAACTACAATTCTCCAAGCTTGGGCAGTTTAATAAATTTAACAAGGGACGGTACAATGTCTTATCAAGAAAGTGAAGTTGATATTGAACTTAATTTTAGGTCACCTTTAGATTACGGAGCCAATGGGTGGATGGAGTTTCCGAGCCTAGGAGCCCAACCTGTGCGAAAATTTAACGGAATATATAAAGTTATTTTTGTAAAGCATTCGTTCAGCGGGGGAGAGTTTACACAAAAACTAGATTTAATCAGAAGAAGGGCACAAGATGCTACAGCGCAAAATGCTGCGGTACAAAATACAGGAGCAGTAGAACTTGCAGGCGCAGATAAACAGATTGCTCCAACTCCGGAATTATCAGAATCAGGCAGCGGAGAAAGCCAAGGCGGCACAGGTGGACAAAGTAGTCAAGGTACTCCTCCGTCTTCCGGTAGTTCTGTCCAAGGCGGCAGAGGAAATATTAATGAGCGTCCAGGAGAACGTGCTACATATAATGAAAGTCAACGTATATCAAGGGTTCAATCAGCAAGGGCTAACGGAGCAAACGTAGGATTCTAAAATGACAGCACCAAACGAAGAAAAACGCACACAGACTGGCACTGCCGATCAAATAGAAGGTCCTGGCCCGTATCTTGCGAAAGTAAAAAGTCATCTAGATGGCGAGTATATGGGACGTTTAAAAGTTGAATTATTAAAAAATAATTCTGAAGGTAATTCTACAGAAACAACAGGACAAACTGTTACAGTAAGTTATCTAAGTCCTTTCTACGGAGTAACTCCTTACAAGGGGTTAAGCGAAAACGAAGGCGGAGAATATAGTCAAAGTAGTTATGGTTTTTGGGCAGTACCGCCTGATATTGATACTACTGTTTTAGTAATTTTTGCAGAAGGAAATAGAGGTCAAGGATACTGGATTGGTTGTGTGCATGACCAATATATGAATTTTATGACTCCGGGCCGCGCAAGCACAGGGTATAATGATGAAGCACAAGGCGAATTGCGTCCAGTAACAGAATATAATAAACGTACAGAAGACGGTGCCGGAAATAATCCTACACAGTTTATAAAACCTTGCGATAAAGATGCATGTGCAATGTTAGAACGTTCTGGGTTAATGAGCGATCCTATAAGGGGTCACACAAGTTCTAGTGCTAGGCGAGAAGTTCCTAGCATGGTGTTTGGATTAAGTACTCCTGGACCAGCAGATTGGAGAGACGGCTCTCCCAGGGTAAGCTACGGAGAAAATTTTGGCGAAACACAAGTACCTTTTAATCGTTTAGGCGGCAGCACATTTGTTATGGACGATGGCGATCCTAGTATGTACAGAACATCTGCACCTAGTGAAGGCCCAAGTGCGTATGCAAGCTTGACAAATGGCGGCAATCCTTTATATCCTGCAAACGAATTAGTTCGTATTAGAACACGTACTGGCCATCAAATTTTGATGCATAATTCAGAAGACCTTGTTTTGATTCAGCACGGCAACGGTACTATGATTGAACTTACAGCCGGCGGCAAAATCGATATATATGCAAAAGACAGTGTCAATGTTCATGCAACTACAGACATAAATTTAAAAGCAGACAGAAATATAAACATCGAAGCAGGCAGTGCTATTAATATGAAGTCAGGATCAAATATTATATCAAGCGCAGCCGGTAATATAGAATTAAAAGCCGGAGCAGACGGAAAAATAACTGCCGGAGGCTCAGTAAACTTAAATGCTCCGGATACTAGAACAAATAAGCTAGGAGTAACAGGAACACTAGACGTAAGTTCAACAGTACGTGCAGGAGAATTAACTACTAGTGGCAATTTAACAGCAGCAAAGGTAATTTCTGTAACCACAGAGCAAGGCGGCCCAGGAACAGGCGGTTCACCTACTGCTCCGTCAAGTGCAGCAAGTGCTCCGTCGCCTACTAGAGTTCCTCAAGGCGGAGGGTGGACAGGTTCAGAAAATCTAAATCCTGCTGCACATACACCTGAGGCTACTGATAACACAGAAGGAACTAGTTCTCCAGCAGTTAACGAAGATGGCACTACAGCCGAAGGAACTCCAGAAGATGCAGGGCAAGCAAATCCTCCAGATACGTTTGAACAATGCACAATGGAACCACCGCAAACAGACGAAGAATCAGATACCGATAGTGAAGATAATGGTACAGATCCTAATGCTACGCAAAATCCTGATACTGCACAAGTTGTAAATCCAGATGAGACTGATGATGCAAGAGCAGCAAGAACAAATGCACCACAAACAGGTGCAGCACCGGCATCATTACCTCCTGAAAATTATGATCCTACAAACGATCCTTTCTTTGCACCTATTGGCGATGATACTGTTGTTGGGTCAAAAATTGAAAGTGATAATACTTTTGTCCCGGCTACTCCAACAGTTACAAAGGATTCTAGTAAAGCAAGAGTTACACAGTCTAAAGATGAATATCAATATAGTGATGCTTATCTAAGAAGACAAGCTAGACGTGCAGCGCAAAGCGGCGGCGCAGGATAACAAGAGGTTAAATACAGTATGAGCAGCTTAGAGAAAAAACTTTATAAAGAAATTACTGTTAGGCCTAATGTACGTCCTGACTACAGTGTTGGAGCTAAGACCTATAGAGGATTTAGCACAGTTAATCCTGAAGCAACTAGTTTTGTTCTCTATGATATGCAATTGATTAAACAAGATATTATTAACCACTTCCATATACGTCAAGGCGAACTACTAAGTAATCCGGAATTTGGAACTATTATTTGGGACGTGATTTTTGAGCCATTGACTGATCAATTAAAAAATGCTATTGTAGAAAATGTTACTACTATTATTAATAGTGATCCTCGGGTAAGTGTAGATAGTATTATTGTAGATCAATATGAAAGTGGCATACTTATTGATGCTACGCTTGTCTATCTTACATATAATATTGCTGAAAGTATGCGTCTTACCTTTGATGAAAACAACGGTTTTGTAACCGGATAATTATATACGTAGTTTTCTAATTTCAATAAATACTGTGTATAACAAAGGAAGCAAATATGTCATCTACAGATAGGCAAAACAGACTTTTAGTAGCTGAAGACTGGAAGAGAATCTACCAGAGCTACAGAAATGCAGATTTCAAATCATACGATTTCGACAACTTACGTCGAACAATGATTAATTATCTACGTCAAAATTATCCAGAAGATTTTAATGATTATATTGAGTCAAGTGAGTATCTTGCTCTAATTGATCTTATTGCTTTTTTAGGTCAAAACTTTGCTTTCCGTAATGACTTAAATTCTAGAGAAAACTTTTTAGAACTTGCAGAACGACGTGAAAGTGTATTGCGTTTAGCCCGTTTGCTTTCTTATAATCCTAAGCGTAATCAAAGTGCTAACGGACTTCTTAAAATTGAAAGTGTACAAACTTCGGAAGAAGTGCGTGACAGTAATAATTTAAATTTAGCTAACCAAACAATTATCTGGAACGATCCTAGTAATTCAAATTGGTATGAGCAATTTATTAAAGTAATGAATGCAGCTTTACCTGTAAACAATACCTTTGGACGTCCAATCAAATCCGAAACCATAAATGGCATTCCTACACAACAGTATAGATTTAACAGCACAAATGCTGATACACCTGTATATGGCTTTAATAAAACAATCGACGGTGTAACAGCTCGTTTTGAGATTGTAAGCACAGATATGAATGCAGGCACAATAGCAGAAGAAGCACCTTTTCCAGGAAACAATTTTGCTTTTCTTTATAGAGATGATGGTCGAGGATTTGCAAGTTCGAATTCAGGATTTTTCTGTCACTTGCGTCAAGGAACATTAGACCAAGGAACGTTCAATGTTGCAGCACCAAATTCTAATCAAGTAGTTGCTATTGATGCTGTGAACGTAAACAATACAGATGTCTGGTTATACAAATTAAATAACTTTGGAGCAGAAGAAGAACTGTGGACAAAGGTTGATGCTGTAGAAGGCAATAATGTAATTTATAATAGTGTAAGTAAAAGTATAAGGAACATCTATAGTGTTTTAACAAGAGCAAATGATAGAATAAGTCTTATATTTGCTGATGGTACATTTGGAAATCTTCCACAAGGACAATTCCGTGTATATTATAGAACTAGTAAAAATCAACGTTTAGTTATAGATCCTAGCGATATGCGCGGCGTTAGTATAAGAGTTCCTTATCTAAGTAAAACAGGCAAACAAGAAAATTTAACAGTTGTATTTTCTCTCAAATACACTATTGATAATTCTACTACTAGCGAAACAAATGCTAATATCAAAGCCAATGCTCCTGCAACATACTATACACAAAATCGTATGGTCACAGCAGAAGATTATCAAATTGGACCATTAACTGTAAGTCAAGAAATTGTTAAGGCAAAAAGCGTAAATAGAATCTCTAGCGGAATAAGTAGATACTTTGATTTAAAAGATGCTAGTGGAAAATATTCACAAACAAATTTATTCGGTAAAGATGGTGTTGTTTACAAAGAGTTTCTTAATCCAAAACAAACTTTTAGCTTTACAACTAGAACTGATGTAGAAGGAGCAATTGCTAACATAATCGAGCCCATACTAGGAGATAGGAAAGTAAAAAACTTTTATTTAAATAGTTTTCCTAAAACTATAGTAGTAGACCTAAATGTGTTATGGAACAGTTTGACTTCTGATACAAATCAAAGCACAGGATTTTTTACAAATGCAAGCGGACTACGAGCTGAACTTGGAGCCTTTACTGCTAGTACATTAAAATTAATTAAACCAAATTCTTTGCTGAAGTTTCAACCACCGACAGGATTTTATTTCGATTCCGATAATGATAATGCTTTATCTGCGATTCCGTCTACTGGAGTTGTTCCTCCCGGCGGCAAAACGTATCTATGGACCAAAGTAATAAACGTTATATCTGCTGGAACCGACACCCAAGAAGACGGAACAGGACCAGTTGTGTTTAATGACATTATACCTGACACAGCAAAGCTTGTACAAATTGTACCTAGAATTTCTTCTGCATTACAATCACAAGTGAAGAATCAATTAATTGATCAAACTTTTGCATATAGAACATTTGGTTTAAGGTTTGATACTAATATCGGAGAGTGGAGACTGATTACTAACAACAATCTTGATACTACCTCTAATTTTAGTATAGGTAAAACAGGAGATAATACTAATCAACAATTAGATGCTAGTTGGCTGCTATTATTCGAAACTGATGGAGACAAGTATACTATCACTTATAGAGGTAGTCGTTATGTGTTTGAAAGCGATGACGAAATTAGATTTTATTATGACGGTTCTGATAAAATTTATAGTAGCTCTACTGGAGAAATAATTAAAGATAAAATTTCAATTTTAGAAATAAATCCGCAGCCCGATAGCACTCAGTCTTTTACTACAACATTTGATTGGGAAATTGTAGAGGAATATAGGGATGCTGAAGGGTATGTAAATAGTAAAAAGATTCAAGTTAGTTTCTTTGATAATGACGACGACGGCGTTGTAGATGATCCTGACATTTTTGATGTTGTTGTAGATGAGGAAACTAATTCAACTACCAAATACATATTCTTAAAGAAAAATCTTACTAGTGATGGAGTAGAAGACTTTAATTATGTTTCGCAAGATTCGATAAATGTAATAGTGCTTGCTAGCAGAGGCAATATCGGAAACCTTAGTCAATACGAAAATAATCAAATATTTTATTATATAGACGAAGACATATTTGAAGTATTGAATAAAGATGCAGGCACATTAAATATTACTCAAGAATATAAAGCTAGAATTGGCAGAGATAATATTAAGTTTCAATATGTCCATGCCGCAGATGCTAATACTAGAATCGATCCTAGTGTGAGTAATATAATAGATACTTATTTGCTAACAAGAAGTTATGATACACAATTTAGACAATATTTAGAAGGAACTACAGCTACTAATCCGTTACCTCCTAGCACAGATCAGTTGTATTTAAATTATGGTGAGGATATTAATAAGATTAAGTCACTTAGTGATGAGGTAATTTACCATCCGGTTAAGTATAAAATATTGTTTGGTGATAAGGCAAATACAGACTTGCAAGCAAAATTTAAAATTGTAAAAAATCCAGATGTCGTTTTAAATGATAATGATGTAAGATCGAGGGTTATTGCTGCAATAAATCAGTTTTTTGCATTAGAAAACTGGGAGTTCGGAGAAACGTTTTATTTCTCCGAAATGAGTGCATATGTTATGCAACAACTTTCTCCAGACTTAGTAACTTTTGTTGTTGTTCCTAATCAAACAACGCAAAGTTTTGGTAGTTTATACGAAGTAAAGTCGGAAAGCGATGAGATTTTTATAAGTGGTGCTACTGTTGATGATATTGATATTATTGATGCAGTTACGGCAACAAGATTAAAGGCGTCAGGTAACGTTATTACATCTACAAATAGTGTAAACGTTGGTATCCAGAGCAGTTCTAATTAAGGAATATTAAAGTATGGCATTTGAAAACGATCAAAACGAATCAGCACTTCCAACTGGGCCAGGAAGTGACAGAAAGAGAAAAAGTGCTGACCACTTACCTCGTTATTATAGAACACAGTCTAACACTAAGTTTTTATCTAGTACATTGGATCAATTGATTCAACCAGGTGTTGTAGAACAAGTTAACGGATATGTAGGAAGAAAAAATGCAAAGGCATTTACACAAGATGACAATTATGTTGCAGATGTAAGTGCAGCTAGAGAAAATTATCAGTTCGAACCTGCAGCAGTAATTAAAGATAATTTAAATAACATTAAGTTCTATAAAGACTATAATGACTATATAAATCAATTAAGTGCGTTCAATAAAGGTGTACAAGACCATAGTATTCTTAATCAACAAGAATATTATGCGTGGGAACCGCATATAGACTGGGATAAATTTTCTAATTTTAGAGAGTATTATTGGCTTCCGAATGGACCGCAAAGTGTTCCTATTACAGGAAATACAGTAGATGTTGAAAGTAATGTAACAGTTACCGTTGGTGATAATGTAGATAACAATACCTATCTGTTCTCAAATGCTGGCACAACTAATAATCCTACTATTACATTGTATAGAGGACAAACTTATCGCTTTGAAGTCGATACACCTAATTTGCCATTTACTGTAAAAACACAAAGGACTTTAGAGGACGACTTTAACCTAGATTCAAGTAGCATTCTTGTTTTAGAAGGCGAAAATATACAGAACTTAGAGCAAGGCACTACTACATTACGTTTAGGAGCAGACACTCCGGATATTTTATATTATGTTGCATCAAATGATATAAATGCAGCAGGAACTATTATAGTCAAAGATATTGAAGAAGCAACTTTTATTGATGTTGAAAGTGAAATTTTAGGAAAACGCTACTACAAGACTTCAACTGGATTTAGTTTATCAAATGGAATGAAGGTGTATTTTACCGGTGATGTAGAGCCTGCAACATATTCAGAAGGTGCATACTATGTTGAAGGCGTTGGTAGTAGTATAAAGTTAGTACCTGAAACAAACCTAAATGTTCCTAGTGCGTTTACTGATGATATAGTGCTAGAATTTGATAATGCTACAGAAGGTTTTGATAAACTACCATACGGAAGTGCAATAGGATATGCCGGTACAAAGGATTATTTTGTAATTAACAGATCCTCGCAAGATGGCAACTTATGGAGTAGATATAATCGTTGGTTCCATAGAAGTGTAATCGAAGAAAGTGCTGCAATTAATGACCAACCTGTGGAAGTAAATCAATCACTAAGAGCTAAAAGACCGATTATAGAATTTACTGCCGGATTAAAACTAGCAAACTTTGGAACATTTGCAAAGAGCGATGTTGATTTGGTGGATAACTTTACTACTGATGTATTCTCGGTTATCGAAGGCAGCCCAGGATATAATATTGATGGTATAGATATTGTAGAAGGGATGAGAATTCTATTTACAGCTGATACAGACATACTAGTTAAGGGTAGAATATTTGAAGTCGACTTTATTAATTTCGCAAGTGGCGGAACTACAAATAGACAGGTACACCTAAAAGAAGTTACAGATACACAACCATTAGAAAATGAAGTAGTTTTGGTAAAGGACGGCACTAATTTTAAAGGCAAACTCTTTTACTTCCAAAACGAAGAATGGAAATTAACACAAGATAAAACAGATGTAAATCAAGCTCCATATTTTGATATCTTTGACGAGTTAGAAAATAGTTACGGAGATACAAATTTTTACTCTGCAACTAATTTTATAGGAACAAAGCTTTTTAGTTATCAAGAAGGCACTGGCTCAGTAGATAGCGAGTTAGGATTATCATTAAACTATAGAAGTATTGAAAATGTTGGAGATATATTATTTGATTTTAACTTATTAAATGATAGTTTTACATATACAGTAGATAATAATATTTTTACTAAAAACACCGATATAGGGTTTTTAAGAATTTATAATGACCGAACAACCTTTGCAGCAGTAAATGGTTGGACAGTAGCAGACAGTAAAAGTGACCAACCTGTTATAAGACAATATGTTTTTGATAATTCTACTACCGGGTTTGAAATTGATGTTTATGAAGATAGCGGCAGTCTTGCTGACTTGTGGATAAGAGTATACTTAAATAATGACTTGACATTTGAAGGTACAGATTATAATGTTACTACTAACAGTCAAGGTAATAGCGTTATAACTTTTATTAATGATCTTAATATCGGTGATGTAATTATTATCAAAACAAAATCCGATGCTTTAAAAACTGAAAACGGATTTTATGAAGTTCCGATTAACTTAGAAAGAAACCCACTAAATGAAAATCTTTCAGATTTTACTTTAGGTGAAGTAAATGATCACGTTAGTACCATTGTCGAAAGCACAGGCGAATTTGCAGGTAGCTATCCAGGTACAAGTAATCTAAGAGATTTGGGACCATTATCTAAGTTCGGTAGAAGGTTTGTACAACATAGTGCTCCTGTTAATTTAAGTTTATATCATCTTTTAGCAAAAGATAGCAACATCATTAAATCCATCTCGTTTGCAAAAAATGAATATGCAAAGTTTAAAAGGCAGTTCTTGATAGCAATTGATGAATTAGGGTTTGATGGCCCGACTAAAGAACATGTAGACAGAGTTCTAAGAGAAATTAATAAAGCAAAAACAGATACTATGCCTTTTTACTTTTCGGACATGGTTCCGGTAACTGGGGCAAAGAAAAATACCTATATTGTCGATGACGTTGATTTTACATTTTTTGGATTATCTGAAACGTTCTTGTTAACTCAACAGACAAGAAAAGCAGTGCAAGTTTATCAAAACGGTAGTCAATTAATTTACAATAAAGACTATACATTTAATGCTGACGGATTTTGTGTTATTACAGCTACGAAACAGTTAGATGATGTAATTGAAATTTATGAATATGAAAACACAAATGGAAGTTATGTACCTCCTACACCTACAAAGCTAGGGTTATATCCTAAGTACGAGCCGCAAATTTACATAGACGATACGTATCAAACACCTACAAAGGTTATACAAGGACATGATGGCAGTTTAGTTATTGCATATGATGATTTTAGAGATGATCTAATACTAGAACTTGAAAAAAGAATATTTAATAATTTAAAAGTAGAATATGATGCATCTGTTTTTGATATTTACGATACTGTAGGTGGAGAATATAGAAATACTAAAATAACTCGCAGTAATCTTAATAAGCCAATGTTAGGAGATTTTGTAGAATGGAGCAATCTTATTGAAACAGATTATACTCTGCATAATTTCTTTGATCGAACTAACAGGTTTACATTTAACTATAAAAATTTACAGTCTCCTAGTGGCAAAATAGTACCAGGATTTTGGAGACAAATTTATAAAGAAGCTTATGATACCGATCGTCCTCATACACACCCTTGGGAAATGTTAGGATTTAGTATTCAACCTAAATGGTGGGAAGAAGTATACGGACCTGCACCGTATACAAAAGATAATTTAATTCTCTGGCAAGACCTCGAAGGAGGAATAGTTAGAGAGCCTAACAAGAAAATAGTAATTAAAGAGAAGTATAAAAGAACAAATTTAACAAGTTACATTCCTACAGACGAGCAAGGCAATCTGCTTCCTCCGATTGATAGCGGATACATAAGAAACTTTACCTCTCAAGAAATAGATGATAGTTTTGTATTCGGTGACGGCGCCCCTGTAGAGTCTGCTTGGCGTAGAAGTTCTGAGTATCCATTTAGTATAATTAAATCTTTAGTAATTAATCAACCAAGCAAAACTTTATCTACAGCATTTGATAGAATTAGACAAACTAGAAATAAAACTGGTCAGATAGTATATTCTACAACAAATAAAAGAATTAGATTAGAAGATATTATTTTTCCAAATACCGCATCAGATACAACACAAGTATATAATGCAGGACTGATTAACTACGTTGCTGCATATATGTCAGCTGATGTAATTAGGTCATACAATGATTATAAAACAAATTTAACATCTATCAAGAATCAAATTGGATTTAAGATTGGCGGATTTACAGATAAAGATAAATTTAGGCTTATACTAGATAGTAGAACTCCTCTCAATGAAGGAAATGTATTTGTTCCAGATGAAAATTATCAAATTTTTCTTAACACTAGCTCTCCGATCGAAACAGTGTCATATAGTGGTGTTATAGTAGAGCGTAGAGATGACGGATATGTAATTAAAGGATACGACCGCCAAAATACATCGTTTACATACCATAGGGCTGTAAGCACTCAAAATGATCCTAGCATAAACATAGGCGGAATAAGCGAACCGTTTTTAACTTGGGCAGCCGGCAAACAATATATTACCGGTACAAATGTAGGGTTTGAAGGATCGTATTATCGTGTCAAAACTGCACATACTAGCGGAAGCGATTTTGATTCTACATTTTTTGCAAAGCTACCAGCTTTACCATTATTAGGTGGCAGAGAAGCGTTTATTAGAAAAACATTTATCGATACATTCGAAGAAGAGTTGCATTATGGTACCCTTATTCCTACCGTGCAAGGTGTAGTAGATTTCTTATTAGGATATGGAAGTTGGTTAGAATCAAAAGGATTTGTATTTGATTATTTTGACGGCGATTCGGGGTCTGTACTTAACTGGAGACACAGTGTAAACGAGTTTCTATTCTGGACTACCCAGAATTGGAGTGCAGGAAGTGTTATTGCATTAAGTCCCGGCGCTACTAGGTTAAAATTCCAATCAGAATATTCTACTGTAGATAATATTTTCGATACATTTTATGGGTATACGCTGTTAAAATCAGACGGCAATAAACTAGTAGAAGAGTTCAGTTCGTTAGGGAGAGAGCCTAACGAGTTTATACTACAACCAAAAAATACCGAAGACGGAATTTACTCGGTAAGATTGCCTCTGATTCAAAAAGAACACGTATGTTTAATTGATAATAAAACAGTATTTGGTGATGTAATTTATGATTTACAACCAGGATACCGACAGGAACGACTTAAAGTTCTAGGGTATAGAACAGATAACTGGGACGGTAGTTTAAATATTCCAGGATTTATATATGACAATGCACTTATAGAAGAGTGGGAATCTTGGAAAGATTATGCAATTGGAGATGTAGTTAAGTACAAAGAGTTTTATTACAGCGCAAGCAAAAAAGTTCCAGGACAAGAAACTTTCGTAGCATCTAATTGGAATAGATTAGCAGAAAAACCAGTACCTGGATTATATGCAAATTTTGAATATAAAACAAATCAGTTTGCTGATTTTTACGACTTAGATAGCGATAACTTTGATACAGAACAGCAAAGACTAGCACAGCATCTAATTGGTTATCAAAAACGTGATTACTTAGAAAATATCATTAATGATAGTGTAAGCCAATATAAGTTCTATCAAGGTATGATTGCAGACAAAGGCACAGAAAATGCACTTACAAAATTATTTGATGCATTAGCAAGTGACGACAAAGATAGTTTAGAATTTTACGAAGAGTGGGCAATTAAGGACGGACAGTATGGTGCATCAGATGGATTTGCAGAAATAGAATACAAACTAGACGAATCTAAATTTAGATTAACACCGCAGCCTATTGAACTAGTTAATTCGATTACAGGTAACGAAACTGATCTAATTTATAGAATTCTCCCATACGAAACTTATGTAAAAGACGCTGATTACGATCATTCTAGTGCTTTCCCAAGTAAAAACGTATTAGAGAGCTATGTAAAAAATGCAGGATATGTCAATCCGCAAGACGTGTTAGGCATTACAACGGCATATTCAGATATTACCAATTTCTTTTATAATCAAGTACGAAAAGGTGCATACATATGGGTAGGTAATGATAAAAGATCTTGGAATGTATACAAGCATATAGGTACACCGTATACTATAGAAAGTGTTGAAAGCATAACTGGAGGGTTTACAATTACATTAAATTCTACTCCTAATGACATTGTAGTAGATGATGTAATTGGAATTGGCGACCTGTATAAATTTAATGCAGTAGGGTCGCAAGATAGTAGTATCGATGCATCATATGATAAATTTGATTTAGAAGGATTTTTTGTTGTAAACGCAATACAAAATAATAAAATTACACTCACTACTGATCAAACAATTGAAGATATAGACTCAGTGAAAGGATCTTTGTCTAAGTTTATAAATGTAAGAGCTCCTGATGCAGTAAATGCAAATACTATATTACAACAAGGCGTTGATCAAAATGATTTAATTTGGATAGATGATAACGGACAACTTTCTTGGAATGTTTTAGAAAATACAAAGGCATTTGCTGAACTTCAATTTTTAAACAATTCTGCACAGGGCAACGGCCACAGTTTTGGCAATAGTTTAAGCGCAGACGATAGAAATATTACTTTGTTAGTAGGCGCTCCTGATTATGGTGATGGAAAAGTTTATGTTTATTCAAGACCTGCTAACAGTGTTAATTTTGTACAGACACAAGTTATCGAACCATTTGGTTTTGCCGATGCAGGTGAAAGATTTGGTGCAAGTGTTGCAGTTACACCTGATGGAGAATATGCGTTAATTGGCTCACCTAATGCTTCTAACGTCAAAACAAAATATGATTCTGATAAAGATTTTATCAATACCAGAAACTATTCAAAAGGATCCATTGTTAGAAAAGACGAAACGTTATGGCAGTCTCTTGTAGATATACAAGGACAAGAAGATAATATTGTTTTTAACAGTTTCGGAAGCACAACCCAAGCTGTAGAAACATTGTCTATAGAGAATGATACTACACAACAGTCGCCTGTATTGTTAGTTGGAAATTATGCAATAGATGATAACACTGGATTGTATGCGTTCCCTAATCAAAGCACAGATCATTTCCTTGTTAGGGTTCCTATTGACATATATGAAGGTTCTGGACAAAACGATGAAGTTAAATTAGGATGGAATAAAAAAACGTATTCAAACCAGTTCCAGTCAGTATTGACAGATCGAGAGCCGTTTAATGGAGATTATCCTTTACTTACTGGCGAGTTTTTAGAACAAACAAGAACAGTTCAAAATAAAGTAGATGCGATTCTTTATATAAATGCTGCAACCAATATTCCTTTTGTAGGTGATAGATTACAAACAGGTACCGGTAATGGAGAAGTGTCTTATGTATTTTCTGATGCATCTGAAACTGTAATATATTTAAGTAATACAAATGGATCCTTTAATATAGAAGATCCGCTGTTTAGATCCGATGGTGATTTTATAGGCCAATATGTAAAGCAAGCTCCGGTAGACGATGTTGATACTAGCGATGTGTGGGGCGGTTACTGGATGATTAACATAAGCACTCCATATGTACCTACAACTTCGACTAACACAATTGACGAAGGTAAAGCGGTAGTATTTTATGATGTCATACCCGATAGCACTGCAACAGGTAGATATTATTTCAACAGCTTAGACTTACAGGCAGGAATAACAAGAAGTCAAAATACTATAGGAAGTTTGATTCAGATTCTTAGCTTTAACGGTGCACCTGGACCAGGAGAAGTAACAGGAGATTTTCTTTCTAATTTATATGTAGTTAGAAGTCCAAAAACTGTTACAGATGCAGTATCGGCTAGCGATCAAATAAATCTGTATGTTAATCAACTACCTAGAGCAGGTGTTGGCATTGTTAAAGATTTAGCAGACATAAATTTAAACACATCTATTACAAATAAAAAACAAACTATATATGATGTTTGGGACGGTTATATTAATTTTGACTTTACAATATTTGATGCTGGCGGAAATGTATTTGAGCCTAGAGCCGGATTACTAGTAAGAGATAAAACAAGAGGCGGCACAGCCGAAATAACATTTTATCAACGTAATGGTAATAACGTAACAATATTTGTAAAGAATGTAACTGGTGATTGGTCATTAGGTGACGATTTCGGACAAAACGCTGAAATTGAATATACAGGAAATCCTGCAAATGATCAAGGAGTATATAATCCGTCAACTACGTACACACTAAATGATGTTGTAGAAGGTTCTGATCTTGTAAAATATATTGTAAAAGTAGCATCAGTAACAGGAGTAGACCCGACAGGTCCAACATCCGGTGCATTTTATGATGTAGATAGAACTATGGGTCAAATTCAGTTTACTGGATTAGGATATGCTCCTGCTAACATAGGAGGATTACTTGTATTTGAAGCTCCTACAAATATTACTATTCCTGCAACAAGTGTTTTACTAGATGTAGAATGTTGGTTCTATAATGAGAGCGAAGTAGAAGGTATACCTAGACCTGCAAATATACCAAGCCCTATTAATAACGAATGGAAAGAAATTTATAAAATTCCAGCTGATAATACAGGTAGTGCTAGTGGGCTTACTAACGAAGGATTATATAGCCTGTATCAAAGATCCCGCCCTGGAATATACGATTTAGTTGGATCTTATACTGTTCCGGAACAATCTTCTAATATGTTCTTAGGTAATCAAATACATATTACAAAGTTTAATGATCTTTACAGAGCATTTATACACGCTAAACAAGATGCAAACCAAAGTAATCCCGGACGCATCTATACTGTAAAGGATGGCACAGAAAATGGAATTACATATGACTGGGAATATGGCAAAAACAAAAAGTTTAGAGGAGCATTTAGTGAAAGTATAAATTATTATACAGGAGATATTGTCTACTTAGATAATCCTTCAGGCATACTTTATACAGCAAAGACTAATGTCGCCGCCGGAATATTTGATCCTACTGATTGGACTTCTACCGACGATGTGGTAGACTACGTAGGCTATATGCCTAATAATACATCATTAAGTGTAATTAATGATAGCACTATTTTGCCAATAGTTCTTGATCAAACTGATATGTATAGTTTTGGATCTGCGTTTGATGTAAGTAAAGCAGGCGATGTTTTAGTTACTACTGCATTATATGATAATTCGGAATCTTCCGCTCCTAACAGGGTAGTTGTCTATAGATCAAACAATGGATTCTTTGAAAGACGTCAAGAAATTTTAGCTCCTACAAATACAAGCGGCTTTGGGCAGAGTATTTCTATAAGCGACGACGGAATGATGATTGCAATTGGTGCTCCGTATGACGACGATATCAAATTAGATCAAGGTGTTGTATATGTTTACAAGCAAAATAACGGTACGTTTGAATTAGCACAAACACTCAATAGTCCAAATAACGAACGTGCAGAAATGTTTGGCTGGAACATAGAGTTTGACGGCGGCACACTAGCTGTAAATGCAAGAAATGCTGATTCGTACGATGTAACAAGTTTTGACTTTTATAGAGATAGAGATACATCATATAGTAATACAGATTATGTAAATGATAGTAATGGTGTAGAGTCAGTATCAGCAACTACTTTTGACAATAGTTTTACATCCTTTAAGTCTGTAAATAAAAATAGTGGTGTTGTCTACCTTTATGAGAATTATAATGGCACTTTACTATACGGCCAGATAATACAAGTTGCCGATGCAGATATTAATTATTTTGGCAGAAATTTACATATTAAGAATAATCATGTATATGTAGGACTGCCGTCATTTACAGAAAATAGCTTTGAAGGCAAAGTATTTGATTTTAGAAAAGGCGAAAATGATAATATTTGGTCTATAAAGAGATCTGAAAAACCAACAGTAGATTTAGATAAAATTAAGAAAATCTTCTTGTATAATACTAAGGAAAAGGAACTATTAACTTATCTAGATTTTATAGATCCTTTACAAGGAAAAGTAGCAGGAATAGCAGAACAAGATCTACGATATAAAACTTACTACGATCCTGCAACTTATTCAACTACTTCTAATGCAGACCCGTCAGCTACCCAAAATATTGTATTTGATAGAACAGATAGTTGGGGCAAAGAGCATGTGGGCGAAGTATGGTGGAATTTAAGTACAGCTAAATTCTATAATCCCTATCAAGATAGTGTGATTTACAGTACACAAAATTGGAATAAGTTGTTCTTAGGTAACAACATAGATGTCTACGAGTGGGTAGAAAGTGATGTAGTCCCTAGTGTTTGGGACGAACGAGCAGATACTAACCAATGGTTTCCAAAAGGTTATAGCGGAACTACGTTATACGGTAATGATGCTTACTCAACAAAAACGGTATATGATAGTGTTGCCCAAAGTTTTAAAACAAAATATTATTTCTGGGTCGAAAATAAGAAAATTATTCCAAATGTTGAATTTAGAAACATTAAACTTACAGAAATTAAAAGCTATATTGAAGATCCGCAAGCAGCCGGATTGCGATATGTATCTCTTATAAGTCCTACTCAATTTGTGTTATACAATTGTGAAGATTTGATTAAAGATGCAGATGTAGCTCTTAGTGTACAGTATTGGACTATTGATAATCAAAAACAAAACATACACAACCAATATCAAATTATATCAGATGGATTAGAAACAAGCCAACCTAAAGCAGATATTATAAGGAAATGGGTAGATAGTTTAGTAGGGTATGATGAGCAAAAACGACCTGTTCCTGATCCTGCACTGTCTCCTAAGTATAGATATGGCATTCTTAATAATCCTAGACAAGGCTGGTTTGTAAATAGAATAGAAGCGTTAAAACAATACATTGAAAGAACAAATGATGTACTTTTAAATAATTTGATAATAGATGATAAGGATATATCTAATTTATTTGAAAATGAGCTAGCGCCTAGTGTGCAGTCTAGAGAATACGATGCTGTTGTGGATACTTTAGATGATTTAGAATTTATCGGTGTTGCAAGAGCAGCAAGAGCAAGTTTAACACCAGTAATCGAGAACGGAAAACTCGCTAGAGTTATAATTAACAATTCAGGCAGAGGTTATCGAGTAGCACCTACTTTTGTTATTACAGGTAACGGCGAAGGCGCAGAAATTGAAATAGAAATAGATGGCTTAGGTCAAATTTCAAACGCTATTGTTGTTAAACAAGGCAACAATTATGATAGTGCTACAACCATTACAGTTAGACGATTTACTGTATTGGTAGAAAGTGATTCGTCAGTACAGGGTAAATGGGCCCTATATGAAAGAGTACAGGAAAATATCGGGTTTTGGAATAGAATTCAAAGCCAGGCATATGATGCTTCTTTGTTTTGGGATTATACCGATTGGTATGCTACAGGATATAGTGATTTAACAGAAATAGATTATGTTATAGATAATTCGTATGAGCTAACTAGTTTAGAAAATAATATAGGTACTACAGTAAAGATATCTAGTATTGGATCAGGCGGTTGGTTGCTTTTAGAGAAAATAGACGATCAAGATACGCCCGATTATACTATAAATTATAAAACTATCGGCAGACAAAATGGCACAATACAATTTAAAACTAGTTTGTATGATTATAATACATCAAATGTAGGATTTGATACAATAAGTTATGATACTAAAATTTATGATAATGAACCTGTAACAGAATTAAGAATAATTTTGAATGCAATAAAAAATGATTTGTTAATTGACGATCTGTTAATTGAATTCAATAAACTATTCTTTGCAAGTTTAAGATATGTATATGCTGAACAGCCTTATGTAGACTGGGTTTTCAAAACAAGTTTTATAAAGGCTAAACACAATGTAGGGAATCTGAGAGAAGATATAACATTTAACAATGACAATCTTCCTAGTTATGAAGCATATGTGAAGGAAGTAAAACCATTTGCTACAAAAATACGCGAGTATCTAAGTGCGTATGAAGGTTTAGATAATACACGATCTGTTGTTACAGATTTTGATCTTGCACCTAAGTATGATAGTAATTTAAAGAAAATTTTACCAGAATCTATTAAGATAATAGACAATAATCTTATAGGCATCGATGCAGATTTTGAAACCTACCCAAATAAAAATTGGTTAGACAATTCGTCCTTTAAAGTAGTGTCAGTGGATGTAGTAAACGCTGGTTCAAAATATTTAAGTATCCCTGAGCTTATCGTCGAAGGAGGCGGTGGGACAGGAGCAAGATTGCAAGCATTCCTTGGTAGAGACGGAAAAATTTCTTCTGTAAAAGTAATTAACGGAGGTACTGGATATTATAGTTCTCCTACAGTTACCATTAATGGCAATTTAGCAGAAGACGGAGTACCTGCAACTTTAAGTGTTAAGATAGGCGATAGTCCTGTAAGACAAATACATACTGTTGTAAAATTTGATCGCACAACAGGCACATATTTGCATACAACTCTTACTACAGATCCAGAAGAGTTTATAGGATCTGGAAACAAATATGCATATAATTTAGTATGGCCGATGGATACTGTAAAATCTACTATTTCTGTTACAGTTAATAATATAGAATTACTAGAAAGCGAGTACTCGTATAGTAATGTCTTAGACAACACTAAAGGGTATGACAGATATTATGGACAAGTTACCTTTACAGAAGCTCCTGCTGTAGGAGATAATGTTGTCATATCCTACAAGAAAAATATTAGTCTGCTACAAGCACAAGATAGAATAAACACCAGCTATACGGCTAGTGAAGGGCAGTTTGGTAAAGATTTAGGTCAACTAATGGATGGCATAGATTACGGCGGAGTTGAAGTTAAAAGCTTTGCATTCGGTGGCCAAGGCGGCTGGGACGACGGACTATATAATGCAGATACATGGGACACGAATTATGATACGTCTTACGAGGATGAGGTATTTGAATTCGATGGATCTACTATAGAAATTACACTTAGTAAGCCATTAGAAGACGGAGTAGTGTATAATGTTTATTATCAAACACCTAGCGATAGTCAGCCAATAAGAATTGATGATCCTAATTTTGACGGTAGTACAGTTGTAGATAATCCAAACGCAAGAATACAATCCTTTGTTGGCGATGGTATAACTCAAACCTTATATATGGATGATTTTAAATTAGAACCATATCAAGAAGACGGAAACAATGATGGTATATTCATTAAAACTGGTGCAGATTATAAACTAATAATTAGAAAATCAACTAGCGACGGCACGTTTGATATTGATCCAGAAGGATATGATACAATACTTTCAGGCGGTAACTTGAATTATTCTACTGCTACAGGCCTTGCAGCAGAAGATATTGTATTAGACGGTGACGGATTTGTGACACCAACTACTAGTGGAGGTCCTGAAGAACTTATACCAGGACAAATACTTGACACTGTTGATATTAAAGTTTATGAAAGACCAAAAGGCGGAACAAGCCCAATAACTTCGAGATTCTATTTTGGAGATGGTTCTACAAAAACCTTTGATATTGGGTCTAGTCCTATACTTTCGGATAGTATATTTGTCAAGGTAGGATTCGAAATTAAGCCTAGCAGTGACTATACGGTGGATTATAATACAAACACAGTAACGTTTACAAATGCTCCTGAAAATAAAGAAAAAATTAACATAATAACTTTAGGTGTTAGTGGAACTAATATCTTAGATATTGACGAATTTATTGCAGACGGAAGCACAGTAGAGTTTTTAACGAATGTAAGATGGAGCGAAAATCTTTCTTATTACATTACTATAGACGGTGAGAAACAAGAAAATGTAGTATTCCAGTCAGACGAAACGTATGCAGTTCCAAATAATGTAGTGTTAAAACTTGCAACACCGCCAGCATCAGGCAGTGTGATACGCTTTGCATTTTTTGAAAATACAACCGACGATAAAAACTTTAGTGAAGTGTTAATAGATAACTTTATTGCCGACGGCAGCACAACTAGTTTTAATTTAAGTCAAACACCGTTTACACAAAAACCACTAAGTTGGTTTACTGTTGTTAAAGTTAATAACAAAATACTAAATGCTGGATATAATAAGCGGTTTAGTGTAACAGCATCTAAATTAGAATATAAATTAGATGAATGGCAAGTTCCGCCTGGGTCAATACAAAATAGCGAGATTAAAGTATTCTTAAACGGAATAGAATTAGAATACATTCAACAATGGACGTTTATTGGTAATCCTAGTACAGCTGATCAAGACGGTTCTCTTATTAGATTACAAAGTAATGTTGGCCAACAAGAAGGTGATATTTTAGATGTATACATAATAAGTGACGGTGAATATCGATTTGGAACATTCAATGCGGATGTACAATTTATAGAAACACCTGGAATCCTACAATTAGATAGTGCATACAATGACGGCGACACAATTACAGTCTATCAATTCAGTAATCATGATAGTCAAGGATTTGAAAGACAGCAATTTGATGTTGTTGATAGATTTAATATTACCAATTTAGAAGACGGTAGTAGTATTCCTGTAGATGATGCTACATTCCCCGAAGACTGGTATCAACTACAACATCTAAGAAACGGTCTTATTGAATTAAGAGAAGAAGCAATAGATGCACAATATGTATGGGTAACAATAAATGGTGATTTATTGACCCCAAGTGTCGATTACTACGTCACAGAAAATAAACGCTATGTAAAAATTAATGCGACTATATTAGAAAACGACACTATTGAAGTAATACAGTTTAGTAATCCGATTACAGCCAATAAGCTAGGTTGGAGACAGTTTAAAGATATGCTGAATCGTACACATTATAAGCGATTAGACGGCACAGAAAATATAATTCTTGCTACAGATCTAAATTGGTATGATAATGAGATTGTACTTATTGATGCCGATAGTTTAGTAGAACCACAACCAAATAGTAAAGTGCCTAGTGTAATATTCTTAGAAGGCGAAAGAATTGAGTATTTTATTAAGGACGGTAATACTTTAAAGCAACTTCGCAGAGGAACATTAGGTACTGGTGTAAAAGATGTATATTTGGCAGGTACAGAAGTTTACAATCAAAGTCAGTCATCTACTATTCCTTACAAAGATGAGACAATTACTACAGTTTTAACAGCTGACGGTACAAGTTCGGCTTACCAACTTGATTTTATGCCTAACAGTGTAAACGAGTTTGAAGTATTTGTAGCAGGTAGACGTTTGCGTAAAAATACAATTAGTTCTTATGTACAACCAAATCCTATAGCACAGGATAGTCCAGAAGGCGATATAACATTAGAGGCAGAATTCAGTATAGAAGGCAGTACACTAACCTTGTTAGAAGTTCCAGACATTAATCAAAAAATAATTATAGTTAGAAGACAAGGTAAACTATGGAGTGATCCAGGTACTGCTCTTGCAGACGCAGATACTGACATATCAAGATTCTTACGTGCGAAGTCTCCGGACCTACCGCGATAAATATACTAGCAGGATATAAAAAAAATGAGCAATATAAACGATAAAAGCGGAATACTATTACAAGGTCACATAAAGATCCACGAACCAGAGACTGGTAAAATTCTTATTGATAAGCGGAATGCAATTCATTATGAGAACATGAGTATCAGTTTAGCTGAAAGTTTGGGTAACGGTGGCCAGGGATGGATTTACGAAATGGGTTTTGGCAACGGCGGAACCAGTGTTGACCCTACAGGTATAATTACATACTTGACACCAAATAGTACCGGCACAAATGCTAGTCTATACAACCAGACTTTTACAAAGGTAGTTGACGACCGTTCTATTAATAACCTTGATCCTGCTAGAAATAAGATAGAAACTCGTCACGTAAGCGGTACAAATTATACAGATGTGCTTGTAACTTGTTTGTTAGACTACGGAGAGCCGAGCGGACAAGATGCGTTTGACACCGCTACTGACACAAATAGTTTATATATTTTCGATGAGTTAGGACTTAAAGCTTATAGTCCAACAGGAGATGGGAGATTGTTAACACATGTTATATTCCATCCTGTACAAAAGAGTTTAAACAGACTAATACAGATTGATTACACTGTAAGGGTGCAAAGCTTAACTGGATTTAATGAGGGGTAAATTAGATGGCATATACAATACAATTTACTGATAGCTCTAACAAAGATCCTATTATTGTAGAAGACGGTACGATTAATACTGAAACTACACTAGGCTATCCAGGAAAAAATTCAACAGGATATGGACAAGTAATTGCAGAGGATTTACTACACCTCCTAGAAAACTTCGCAAGTCCTACTGAACCTAGTAAGCCTGTAGAAGGACAATTGTGGTACAATAATGATACTAATCAATTGTTAATTTACGATAGCACTAATTGGGTGCCTTCTGGAGGTTTGCGCAAAAGCATTAACCAGCCAGATCCAACCGAGGCACTAGACGGTGATTTATGGGTAGACACTGATAATCAGCAACTATATTTGTTTTCAGGGTCAACTTGGATATTAGTAGGACCGACTTTTAGTGAAGGATTGTCAACAGGAACATTCCCTACAACCATCGTTGGGCAAGATAATACAGAATATACAGTATTAGAGATTCAAGTTAGGGCGCAAGTAGTTGCTATTATAGCATTTGACACTTTTATTCCTAAAGCAACTATTACAGGATTTGCAGCACAAACCATCCGTCCAGGTATAAATTTGGCTAGTAGAGACACTGACGGTGATGGACAAAATAATTTAAAATTCTTTGGAACAGCAGAAAAGGCAGAAAGTCTTATTGTAAATAATCTTTCTGTTCCTGCAGGAAATTTTCTAAGAGGCGATGCAGAGTCTACAACAACTTTTCCTCTAAATATTCAAAACAATAGCGGTATTGCTTACGGCATCAATGCAGAAATGAACGTTGGCATCGAAGGAAGTGCCGGGGTTATTCAACATAATATCGAAGGCTCTAATGTAGATTTTAGAGTAAGAAACTCAGGGTCAAGCAGCACTGTTTTAAGAATTGATTCAAATCTAAGAGTAGGCATTAATAATGTTGCACCAGATGAAGCTTTAGATATTACCGGTAACTTACTCACAAGTGGTACTATAAGAACCAATGACACTACAGAAAGCACAACTATAAGTAATGGTGCTATCATAGTTAAAGGTGGCGCCGGTATAGCTAAAAGTTTAAATGTTGGCGAAAATGCACTTATTCAAAAAACACTTACATTAGGAAATGTTGATCTTACAGTTGATGCTGAAGAAAGTGATGTACTACTTCCAGACAGTAACAATACAAGAGATATTGGTAGAAGTGATTTAAGATTCCGTAGAATGTATTCAACTACATTTATTGGTAATCTTGAAGGAATCGTAAGTGGTAATGTTAGTGGTAAAGCCGGTAGTGCCGATAAACTCACATCTGCTACAACATTCCGATTACAAGGTGATGTTGAAACTGTAGAAAACAGTTTTGATGGACAGACAGGCGGCGGCCTAAAAGAATTTGACGTAACTATTAAAAACAGTATTATTTCAGGAAAAGAACAAGTAACAGTTAGTCAAGCCGATGACGATTTTATTGTTAATCGTGTAACAGGTGATACAGGGTTAAAAAGAATATCTCGTACAAGCTTATTTGATAGCATTAATGGTCTTACTCCTATCGGAAGTATAATGCCTTATGCAGGAGCTACAGAACCTGCAGGATGGAAGTTTTGTAATGGACAAGAGTTATCGCAAGGTTTGTTTGAAACACTATTTGAAATAGTTGGATTTACATACGGTGCAGAAGTAGAAGTTACAGCAGGATTTTTTAAAGTACCGGATCTGCAAGGTAGATTCCCGCTAGGTAATTTAGCAATGGGTGGTTCTGCTCCTGCTGTTACAAGTCCTGATCATAGAGTTAGAGGAACAAATGCAGAAACACTTGGAGCAGCCGATGGTAGCGACGATATAACAATCGGAGTAGACAATTTACCAGAACACCAACATGATATGAAGGATCCAGCAGGAAGACAGTTCTTTGCTGTGCGTGAGGCTGTAGGAACAGGTGATAAACCGTTAGGCGTAAGCGACTCTAAGTTTGTAGACGGTGCAGATAATCTATCAGAACGTTTATCAAACTCAGGAGGCATTGATACTGATTCAGCAGGAGTAGCTTCCACAGGAAATGCACTCGATGTGATGAATCCATATCAAACAATAAACTATATTATCTATACAGGAAGAGTAGGGGCATGAGCTATCAAATAAACAAAACAAACGGTGATTTACTTACAGAACTTGTAGATGGCTCCATCGATACAAGTAGCACAGACTTAACCCTAGTAGGAAGAAACTATAAAGGATATGGTGAAGCATTTAATGAAAACTTTGTATCACTTTTAGAAAATTTTGCAAGCAGCAGCGCACCCTCTAATCCATTAAAAGGACAATTGTGGTTTGATTTAAGTGACGATAGATTAAAAATTTATGATGGTGAAAACTTTAGAACAGCCGGCGGCCCTATTGTTTCTCCTGATCAACCTGCTAATCAAGTTACAGGCGATTTATGGATCGACAATAGCGAAAAGAAACTTTATATGTGGGACGGAACAGTCTGGACATTAGTAGGTCCAACATATACATCAGGACAAGGAAAAACAATTTTTGAAGCCGAAACTATGGTTGACACTTCGGGTACTCAACGCACAGTTTTAGCATTGTATATAGGCGGCGTTTTAGCAGGTATACTGAGTAGACAAGAGTTTACTCCTTCGAGTCAATATGTAATTCCACCATACGCCGAAGGGCGTGTGATTAAGATTGGATTTAATCCTGTAGAAACTAGTACTTTTAAATATCAAGGCACTGCAATATCTGCAGAATCTCTTATAGATACAGAAGGAAACGAGTTTACTAGTGCAGACTTTGTTCGTACAAATGAAAGAGACGATTCGGATAACATTGTAGATCAATCTATGCTAGGATCACTATTTGTAAAAGGGGACGAAGGTGTACAAGTAGGTATTGGCGATACGATATATGCTAAATTTACTACGCCTGTAGCAGGAACAACTAGTGTTATACAAACTACTCAAACTAACTATGACTTTGCAGTAAGAGTAAAGAAAGGCAACGATACAATAGATGCAATTACTGTCGACACTAGTGCCAATTCGGTGGGTGTTTTTAATAATTCTCCTAGTTTCAACTTTGATGTTACTGGTACAGGACATTTTACTGGAGATGTTACAATTGATGGTAATTTGTTAGTACAAGGAGCTACTAGTTATTTTGATGTTTCAACATTGCGTGTTCAAGATAAAAATATTGAATTAGGTCTTTTAAGCGATAGTACCGAAGGCGACGATATAAATGCAGACGGCGGAGGAATAATTTTACGGTCGTTAAATGGCTCTAAGGATTTACTCTGGATCAGAAGCACAGGTAATTGGACATCTAATCAGAATTTTGATCTTTCTCAAGGAAGAGAATATAGAATAGAAAATACACAGGTACTGAGTAAGACAAGATTGGGAGACACTGTTGCAACTGCTAATGGATTAACAAGCATCGGAACACTTACTTCTTTAGCGGTTTCGGGAGACATTACTACAGGCGGCGACATTATAAATGCAGGCGCAATGAGTATAACTACAGGCGGCACAATCACATTAAACAACGTAAGAGTCACTGGATTAGACGTTACACCAGTTTCAGCATCAGATGCAACTTCTAAATCTTATGTAGATAACCAAGTGGCTACAATACCTACTAGTTTTAGTTTAGATATTACAGCATTAACTAGCCCCAATCCTCCGGGCACAGGCGCAGGCCCTATTAATGATGTTAAAAATATATTAAATGACATATCTCCTGTAACTACAGTTAACAATGGTTCAGTTGCAAAAATACACTGTGTTTCTTATGCGAGCTCAGTAGTAAGTGGTATTAGTATTACTATAGGAACAGATCCAGATACATCTCAAACTTTAACAAAGTCTACTATTGCTGTAGACAGCGGAGCAACACAAAATGAAAGTGTAATTCAAGATATTGTTGCATCTAATAGCGTATCGGGTACATTTTCTCCTAATCCTACTAGATATACAATGACATTTGACGTCCAGGGCGGGGTATGGACACACTTGGATACATCAAATTACACATAAGCGATAAATACATTACGCAAGGGGTTTACAAAACATGGCTTATACTATTGACAGATATAACAACGTAACACTTACTACGGTACAAGACGGTACAATCGACCAGACTACTGATCTTAAACTTGTTGGTAAGAATTACGCAGGATACGGTGAAATACAAAACGAGAATTTTGTATTCTTACTAGAAAATTTTGCAGGGGGAAATGCTCCTCCTAAAGCAATCAGTGGACAAATTTGGTTTGATAGTAACAATTCTAAGCTAAAGTTTTATGACGGAAGTCAATGGAGAACCACAGGCGGCGCCGAAATAAGTGCAACTGCTCCTAGCGGCCTATCAGAAGGAGACTTTTGGTGGGATACCGGCAACGAACAACTTTATGCATACAATGGCAGTGACTTTGTCTTAGTAGGACCCCAAGATGCAGGCGACGGCATTACCCAAATGCAAAGTAAAACTGTGCGTGATACAACAGCAACATCAAGATCAATCATAACAGCTACAGTTAATGACGAAGTAATTTTTATTATTAGTGCCCATGTTGGTGACGGAACTGGATTCCAAATTGACAGTAGTGATGCAGAAAATGCAATCGCTGGGTTTGATCTTGTGCGCCCTGGCGTTACACTAAAAAATACTATTGCTGCTACAGGCGGCGAAACAAGCACAGCCCACAGATTTTGGGGTACAGCATCAAACGCATTGAAACTTAACGGCATTGACGCCTCTGATTATGTTGTAAGTACAGCAGGCTCAGCTACGACTTTTACTGAATTAACGAACATACAAACTGATGGAGGTATTGCAATTGGTTTGGGATTAGATTTAAAAATCTTTGTAGAAAATGATAACGAAGGTGTATTTTTAAATAACGTAGGAAGTAAACTTAAATTCCGTGCAAAGAAAACAGGTGTGAATCAGAATATTATTGAATTAGCGCCAGGTAGTGTTTTACCGGGCGAAAATAATTCAGGTACAGGTGTTAATACAGTTGATTTGGGCGCAAGCGGTTCAGAGTTTAATAATGTCTACGCTACTACATTTACTGGTACAGCAACTCAAGCAAATACTCTTGTTGTTGGCGGCAGTGCAAGATCTGGTAACGTAGGAACAGCAGGAACTGCAACACCTAATACTGTTGCAGTTAGGGATTCAAGCGGCAACTTAAATGCGGTGTTGTTCCAAGGTGTAGCAACAAGTGCAAGATATGCTGACCTTGCTGAAAAATATACAACAGCAGAAGAACTTCCTGTAGGAACAGCAGTTGCAGTTTGCAGTCACGATGATCACGAAGTTGAACCTGCGGTAGCAAGTCAAATGGCTATCGGTGTTGTTTCAGCAGAACCTGCATATCTTATGAATAGTGAGGCAGACGGGCAAGCAATAGGACTCAAAGGGCGTGTGCCTGTTAGGGTAAAAGGTCCTGTTAAAAAAGGTCAAGCAGTGTATGCTTGGTCTGAGGGCGTATGTAGTACACTTAGCACTACTGGATTAGTTGGCATTGCGTTAGAATCAAATAGCGAAGAGTCAGAAAAATTAGTTGAGTGTGTGTTAAAGGTATAAGTATAAATATATGCGTAGATAATAACAGGAGCTAAGTATGGCTAAAAGTGCCGGCGATAAAATTACAGAATTAGATTATAATACTTTGCAAAGTAATATTGCAGTTATTATGGGAACACCAGCAGGTAGTACCGACACAACAGCAACTGGCTACAATCAAGCATTAAGTAGTTCGCAAATCAGTGTAGGTAATTCAGTTACTGAAGCACAATGGGATGCTTTACGCACCGATATCACAAAAGCATACAAACATCAATTTGGAATAGATCCAACAATCACTAATGTGACAGACCTTGACACTGTTGATGCAACTTTACATAATCAATATGAATCTCTTATTACAACAGTAAGCGGCGATCCAAATAGATATACAGTTGCAGTTGCTCCTGAAACACAAGTTTCGATTGTTACTGGACAAACGGCAACACTTAGTGCCAGTTGGAATGGCACACAAACACATCAATTTACTACTACATTTGCCAGTTCAAATGAGCGCAGAGCATTTTTTAATGCCGGTGGAACTATAAGAGTAAATTTAACTTTAGCATATACAGGGTCAGAACAAAAAACACTTGATTGGCAAACTATGATGAGTGATTTAGGCACCGTTGAATTTAATTATAAAGTAACAACTGGCGGTGGTGGATCAACTATCGGTAACTATGATGCAACTGCTAGCTTCCAAACTATTGCTATAGAAAACGGTACAAACCCATATTCAGAAAACGATATTGCTGTTCAGGTCAGATCTAATAGTGCAGAACAATTAGAATTTAGAGTAATTTTAAGAGATGACGATGCAGGTGACAGACCAGTGCCTAGTCCTCCACCCCCATACGGACCATTAGTTGACGAAAATGTACAGGGGACAACTACTAGTACAATTACAATTAAAAAACCAAACGGTTCTAATGTAAGTGTTCCTGCACCAACTATTGCTGCCGCTGCTGGTAATACATTTACAGTAGTATAAATCACTTGACAAATAAGAAACTTTCTAGTATAATAATTGCAATACTAGGAGTTTCATATGGACGAACGTTTAGAAAAAGCACTTGAATTTTCTAATTACATGATTACACTTAATAATCAACGTAAACTAATACAAGAAAAATTTCAAGAACAATCAACTCATTATTATAATGGAGGCAAGTTTAGTGTCACACGTGATCTAATTGCTTTTTTACAAAGTTTAATAACACTTAACCAAACAAGTACAATCTTAATTGACGATAATGATATACCTATTGAAATCGAAGACTTGAAAAAGTTTGCTAAAGATTTGTATAGCACATACTTTGAAGCAGCAAACGAGTATCTTACAGAATATAACAATATTAAAAAAAATAGATCTGTTGAAGGTTTAATTAGTCTATGACAAGGGGTGTATTGCTTTTTGCACAGAACAATAGTCAAATAGATTATGTAAAGCAGGCTCAATTTTGTGCAAAACGTATTAAAGAGTATTTAGGTTTGCCAGTATGTTTAGCAACAGACACAATAGAATATCTAGACGAACATTATAAAGATCATTCTAATTATTTTGATGTAGTAGTTGAGCTGGAAAGACATCCGGTATTATATCGAAAAAAGTTTAGAGACGGGTTATATAGTGAGCGTACTATCGAATGGCGTAATCATAGTAGAGCAGATGCTTGGGATATAACACCCTTTGCAGAAACTATTGTGATGGATACAGATTTAATTTTATCTAATAACACATTACTTAATGCATTTGAATCTAACCAAGATTTTTTAATTGCAAAAGAGTCTAAAGATATTAAAACTTCTCGGTACATATATGATTTCAAACGTATAAGCGACAGAAGTATAGATATGTATTGGGCTACATTATTTTATTTTAAAAAGAACAATGATACACGTATGCTGTTTGATTTGATTAAGCATATTAGAGAAAATTGGAATTTTTATAGGCTTACATATAAAATTGTAGAAAAAAAATATCGTAACGATTTTGCATTTAGTATTGCAATACACACCCTAAATGGTTTTAGAAAAACAAATTGGCCTTTATCGATGCCAGGAAATTTATGGCATACGATTGATAAAGATATACTTGTTCAATTAACAGATGACAAACTTACTTTTTTATTAGAAAAAGACTGGGAATACCAAGCAACAAGCGTACAAGGTCTAAATGTACATGTAATGAATAAGTTTAGTTTAGATAGGATTATAAATGAGCAACTCTAAAGGGTTCTGTATTCTTGCGCAGAATAATGCACAAACAGATTATGTAAGACAAGCATATGCTCTTGCAAGCAGTATACATCGTTTTAACGATAACCAGAACGTATGTCTTATTACAAATGATACAGTACCAGACGAGTATGTAAATGTATTTGATCAAATTATTCCTATTCCTTGGACAGACCAAGCAGACGGTAAAGATTGGAAGATTGAGAATCGTTGGAAAGTCTATCATGCCAGCCCGTATGATCATACTATTGCAATGGACGCAGATATGCTTGTTTTACAAAATATAGACCATTGGTGGAATTATCTTACAAATAGAGACTTGTTTTTTACAACAAATATAAAAACGTATAGAGGCGAACCGGCGCTAGGTAGAGATTATAGGAAAGTATTTGATGCAAATGATTTACCAGATTTATATAGTGCATTTTATTATTTTAAAAAAGGTAATGTTGCAAAAGAATTTTTTACACTATTAGAACTTGTAATGATAAACTGGGAGTATTTTTATGGAAGATATGCTCCGATAGATTATCAAAAGTGGTGTAGTGTAGATGTTAGTTGTGCAATTGCTGCAAAGTTATTAGGAATTACAACAGATATTACTGATCGATACAGTCCTATATCGCTTATGCATATGAAACCTAGATTACAATACTGGCAACACATACCCGATCGTTGGACAAAGATATTAGATTGTCATATGAATGAAAGTTGTGATCTCATGATAGGTAATTTTTCGCAAACCGGAGTACTGCACTACGTTGAGGACGAGTTCCTGACAGACAAAATTCTTTCGAGGATATTACTATGAATCATTACGTCTATTATCAGCCTGCAACAGGAAACATACTTGCATTAGCAAATGAAAAAGATTCGTCTTTTGGTGATTCTTTTATAGAAATAGACAGTGCTACTTTTGTAAAGTTTGTAAATAGTGAATATAAAACACACGAATGGGCTGTTCTTTCAAGTCCCAAAGATGATGAAATAGTAGAACTAGTAAAACGTGTGCAAGAAGTAAAAGAGTTTGATCCTGATAAAAGTATTAAACAAATAGAAAAAACAAAAGTTCAGCCTAAAAACGCATTTATAATTAAGCAAAACACAAAGTCAGGTAAGTGGCAAATAAAAACAACGCTAGACGACAAGCATCTTATATATTATGCCCAAACTGACGGTTATGCAAACCAAGCAAAGGAAATTTATGTTATTGCAGAAGACAATCCAACAGTGCTTCTTGACACTTTTGTTATAGAATTCAAAGACTTATTGACAAAAAATACATATGATGTTAAACTATATAATAAAAATATTGCAAAAAGAACAGACGTCAGCTTAATCTGTAGTAGAGTTGATGAAGAATATGTACATATAGTGAGCTAGAATGAAAAAATTTAAAGTAATTGATTACGATATTATCTACCTATCCTATGATGAACCTAATGCAGAAAAGAATTATGCAGACTTGTGTTCAAAAGTACCTTGGGCAAAACGTGTACACGGTGTTGAAGGCTCCGACGCAGCACACAAAGCCTGCGCCGCTATATCGGAAACAGATCGATTTATTACGGTAGATGCAGACAATATTGTTCACCCCAATTTTTTACAACAAGAACTAGACTTTGACGAACATACTGACCTAGAGAACAGTGTAATTAGTTGGTGCGGGCAGAATGTAATTAACGGACTAATGTATGGCAACGGCGGACTAAAGTGTTGGCCCAAAGAATATGTGCTAAACATGAAGACACACGAAAACGCAGATCCAGAAGATGGCAACAGTCAAGTAGACTTTTGTTGGGATCACGGTTATATACAAATGACTAGCTGTTTTAGTAGTGTGTATAATAATGCAACACCGCAACAAGCATGGAGAGCAGGTTTCCGTGAAGGTGTTAAAATGGCACTCGATCGAGGCATTAAGCCTACCAAAGAAGACTTTATTAACGGCCACTGGAAAAACTTGCATATGCTATACGTATGGACAATGGTCGGTGCAGATGTAGAAAACGGTCTTTGGGCAATTTATGGTGCTAGAAAAGGTCTATTTTTAACTATGTGTACAGATTGGGATTACGTAAACGTTCGTGATTTCGAATACCTAAATGATTATTGGAATAACACTATCGAAACTGTATCAGAAGAGAATTTAATAGAGGAAATTGAGAAACTCGGCGGACTTCTAAAGCATCAATTGAATATTCCTATAGCTGAAAATCCGTTAGATGGAGAACAAAGCAAATTCTTTAAAACAGTTTATCAAACGCCAACTAGAAGACGTTCGATGCAGAACGCAATTGACCCGGAATGACAGACGATATAAAAGGCGATGAAGTTAAATCTCTCAAAGGCAACTACAAATCAGTTTATTTTGAAAGTAGTAAAGACCTTTTACAAGGACTAAACAGTGTAAGTCCTACCTTCTGCTTGGCTAAATGGTACAGTGTAAGTTTGCATCTGCCTACTGGCAAAACGCATAGTTGTTATCATCCCCCTGCACATAATATACCACTAGAAGAACTTGCTGCAACACCTGATGCACTGCACAATACTAAACACAAAAAAGAACAACGTACAAAAATGCTCAAAGGTGAACGTCCCAAAGAGTGTGAGTTTTGTTGGGCATTAGAAGATCAGGGTAATATGAGCGATAGAGCATATCGCAGTAAAGATGTTTATGAAAATGGTCTTATAGAACTAGCACAAGTAGAAGAAAATCCAAAGCCTAGATACTTAGAAGTTAATTTTAATCAAGCTTGCAATTTAAAATGTGCGTATTGTAGTCCACACTTGTCAACAGAATGGCATAAAGAAGTTAAAAAATATGGTGCATATGAATTAGACGGATTTAAGCATAATGATCCTCTTTGGGTCGACAGTTTAGGTATTAACAATGCCCCGGACAGTCCTTATGTACAAGCATTTTGGGAGTACTTTCCTGAAGTTTATCCTACGCTAAAAACGTTCCGTATGACAGGCGGCGAACCTTTAATGGATAAAAACACATTTAAGGTATTTGATTATGTAAAGAATAATCCTAGTGATAAATTGCATCTAAGTATTACTAGTAACTGTAGTCCTCCTAAAGGCCAATGGACTAAGTTTATAACTAGTCTTAAAGAAATTACAGATGCAAATGCTATTGATCATTTTATGCTCTACTGTAGTTTAGACAGTTGGGGTTCACAAGCAGAGTATATTCGTCACGGTTTAGATTTTAAAGAACTACACAAAAATATTACACAGTATTTAGGTGAAAGTTCTAAGCATAGTCTTACATTTATTGTAACAGCAAACTTGTTAAGTTTACCAGGTTGGCTAGATTACATAAAGAACATTCTAAAATTACGGCAAACCTATAATACGGACAGACAACTAATTTGGTTTGATACTCCTATGCTACACGATCCTAAATGGATGAGTATGAAACTAGCAACACCTGCTATGTTACAGCCTTTGCTAGATAGTATAGAGTATATGGAAGCAAATAAAGAAACTGCCGATAATAGATTTAAAGGATTTAAAGATTTCGAAGTAGACAAAGTCAGAAGGCTGTATGAATGGGCAAGTGAACCATTAAATACTGACGAAGCACTAAGGGCAAAACGCAACTTTGATTTATTTTTCAAACAGCACGACCTAAGACGCGATACTGATATTAGGCAAATGTTTCCTGAACTAAAAGATTTTATAGAAGAATGTAGGTTATTAAATGAGCAGAGATAAAAGAGTAGACGAAGTAGCAAAAAGACTAAACGCAATTGGTCCAGGATTCTGTACACAAAAATGGTTGCACGAAACTCTTTACCTGCACACAGGCGATAATCACAGTTGCTACCATCCTAGACCGCATCATATTCCACTAGAAGAAATTGAAGAAAATCCTAGTGCGCTGCACAATACAAAATGGAAAAAGCAACAGCGTAAAACTATGCTCGAAGGAGGACGTCCCGACGAGTGTTATTACTGTTGGAATATTGAAGATCTAGAAGGCGAACACCTAAGTGATAGAATGTTCCATAGTGCAAGCAGCTATTCAGAACCTATTATTGAAGAAGTTGCAAAACTACCTTGGGACGCAGATGTTAATCCAAGATACTTAGAAGTTAGTTTCGGTAACGGATGTAACTACCGTTGTGGTTATTGCTGTCCTCAAGCAAGTACACTATGGATGGACGAAATTAAAAAGCACGGAAATTACGACCTAACATACAATCAGTACGGCATTGAGTTTTTAGAACACGGCACATACTATGGTCCTAACGACGATAATCCTTATGTAGAAGCATTTTGGAAATGGTGGCCTAGTCTACGTAATGACTTACACACTCTACGCATTACAGGCGGTGAGCCTCTTATGAATCCGGGTGCAATGCAGTTTTTTGATTTACTAGAAAAAGAACCTGCTCCGCAGTTAGAAATCAGTTTAAACAGCAATCTCGGCGTAAGTTTTACAAAAACAGATCGCATGTTTGATCGCGTCAAGAGTTTGCTTGATCAAGGTAAAATTAAAAAATTTACACTGTTTACTAGTATCGATACATGGGGTCCACAAGCAGAATATATGCGTACAGGTCTTAAATTAGATCACTGGGAACGCAATCTTAAACGTGCGTTAAGTTTAGGAATTGAAACTAGTCTTATGTGTACGTTTAACGTCTTATGTGTAACAAACTATAAAAGTTTAATGCACAAGATGATCGAATGGCGAGAAGAATTTGGCAAGGATTCAATACGCTTTGATGTACCATATCTAAAAGAACCGCCACATTGGATGATTAACATTCTGCCTGAGTCTTTCTTAACTTACATGGACGACACTTTAGAGTTTATTGATACTAACATGGATAAATTTAGAGCAAGCGAATATGAAAAATTTAAACGTGTTACAAACTACATGAAAACTAATCCGGTAGATCCTGCAAAAATAAAACAAGGACAACGAGACTTTTACAGTTTCTTTACTGAAAACGACAAACGTCTTGGTACTAATTTGTTAGAAACATTTTCTGAATACACAGAATTTTATGATTACTGTAAAGGAGTTTACGAATCATATGATGGATGAAAACAATAAAGATAGTTGGTGTGTAAATGCCTATATGAATCTAAGTGTTCATCCGAATGGCGGCGTAAAAGCATGTTGTATGAGTGGTAGGTGGTATAAAACTAACGACGGTAAAAATACATTAAACGATGCTAGTGTCATTGATTTTTGGAATAGCGACAGTCGTAAAGAATTTATACAACAAATGGAACAAGGTATTAGAATTCCTGAATGCCGCGCATGCTGGAGAGAAGAGGAAGCCGGAGTAGCTAGTAAACGTATTAGAGATAATGAAACTTACAAAGACAGAAAGCTAACAAGTAACAATTTACCAATTGTTCTCGATCTAAGTATGGGAAATTTATGTAATTTAAAATGTAGAATATGTAAGTCTTCGCATAGTAGCTTATGGTTAAGAGAAGAAGCCGGCGTGCGCAGTCCGGATGACATTAAAGGTTACATGAAGCAAGATTTGTTTAGAATAGGCACAGAAAGTTTTAGTGCAACTAATAATTTTGTATGGGAAGATATTAAAGAATTATTAGCAAACGCTGAACATTTTGACTTTGCAGGCGGCGAACCTTTTTATATAGATTCGCATTGGAAAATTGTTAATTATTGTGTAGAAAACGGTTATAGTAAGAATCAATATATTCATTATAATACTAACGGAACAATATATCCAGAAAAACATATTGATAAGTTAGATACATTTAAAGTAGTAGACATACAAATTAGTTCTGACGGACTTAGCGAAAAATTCAATTACCTGCGACATGGAAGCCCTTTTGAAAAATGCGAAGAAACTATAGATAGTTTCTTAAACATACAAAAAACGGGCAATGCTACATGGTACGTAGGTGTATGTTTAAGTCTTAGTGCATTTAATGCTTTTGACATCTTTGAAACATATGAGCATTACGCTGCGAAAGGTTTAAGAATTTATATTAATATAGTACACGATCATAACGGTGTGCGAATACTGCCGAGATCTGTTAAAAAACAATTAATAGCAAAGATTAAAAGAACAAAAAGCAAGTATGATCCGAGTGATTGGAATAAACAAAAACAAGCAATTTGTAAACTACTAGGTAACAAAAATTTTGATCAAACAGAATGGGATAATTTTTGTAAAGAATTAGAGTTTAGAGATAATCTTAGACAGGAAAAGTTTAATAAGGTTTTTCCTGAATATTATGAAATATTAAAGGATCATATAAATGTTTAGAGGAGAAAAGTTTCAAGTCCATTGGGAGCCTACAGACAAGTGTAATAGTAAATGTGCAATGTGTCCTAGATATACCAACGATGGATTTGAAGTAGATACATTATCTAATACTGAATGGACACTAGAACAGTTTAAAACAGCATGGCCTGTAGAGTTTATCCGACATAATTTAAAGAAACTCTTAGCATGCGGTAACTTTGGTGACCCTTGTGCATGTAGACAATTTGTTGATATTTACGAATATATAAGAGAGATTAATCCCGGAGTGGGATTAGCATGTAATACTAATGGAAGCTTAAGAACACCGGATTGGTGGGCACGTTTAGGCGCAGTAATGACAGAAAAACAAAACGCAGGAAATTATTGCACATTTAGTATAGACGGGTTAGAAGACACAAATCACTTATACAGGCGTCAAACAAATTTTAAAAAGATTATGGAAAACGCTAAGGCATTTATCGACGCCGGTGGAATAGCACACTGGGATTACATTGTATTTGAATACAATGAACATCAGGTTGAAGAAGCACGGAATCTTGCTATTAAAATGGGATTTAAAAACTTCAATATTAAACGCACTACTAGGTGGCAAAGGTACGATAATGGACAAGGAGCATACAAAGTATTTGAAAAAGGCAAATACTTGTATGATCTAAAACAGCCATCAGAAACTGCATTTCAGCATAACTTTGAAGATGCAACACTTTTTAAAAATCAAGAAACACAAAGTGTTACGCTAGAAGATTTTAAAAATATGCAGGGCAAAGACAATGAAGATAATAGATATGCAAACGGAGAATGGCACACTATTAAATTAAATGAGCTGTCAATAGCATGCAGAAGTTGCGCAGGTTCGAGGCCACACCATCCTTATAACGAAATTTATATAGCAGCAAACGGTTTTGTTGCGCCGTGCTGTTTTTTAGGTAGTGAGCCCTTCCATGATAAAAAAATTAGATCAAGAGATGAAAATTATATTAAACTATTAAAAATTGACGGCGGAAAATCAAAATTTAATATGCATAAACGTAATCTTTGGGACATCCTGAATAAGGATTTATTTAGAAAACTTATACCGAATACTTGGGATAACGAAAACGGAAATACAAGTATGCGACCTGCCAAGTGTGGACAGTGTTGTGGTGTAGAATGGAATGGTCTAGACTTTGGTGAACTAGGCGATAAACAAAACAGTTACTTAAATGGCGACGATGATGGAACTAAGTAATTATTGTGTACTACCTTTTAATAGTGTAAGTATAAGCGCAATGGGAGAAATACGTCAATGCTGCAATGCAGGTTATATACACAGCCCTACTAATATCGAAAACTTAGAAGTTGAACAATTTATTAATAATCCGTTTATACATGATATTAGAGAATCTTTTATCGACAATGAAAAACATTCTAAATGTGACCGTTGTTGGAAAATGGAAGAACTAGGCTCAAAGAGCTTTCGGCACGTAGCAAATAACGATAAAGAACATGGTATTAGAAACGGAATTATTAATAATAAAAAAACAATTAATTTTTCTGACATTGAATATATAGATATTACATTAGGCAATAAATGTAACTTAGCATGCCGTATGTGTAATTGGTCAAGCAGTAGTTTATTAGCAAAGCAATTGATTGAATTAGGAAAACATACTGGACCTGTTGATATTGATTTCTCGAAGGAGTCAAAAGAAAAAATACTTGAGTTATTTAAACGTTCTACAAATTTAAACAGTGTATACATGCTAGGAGGTGAACCTCTTATTAATCCGTTTCATGACGAGCTTTTAGATGTGCTTATAGAAACAGGACAATCAAAAAATGTTGGATTACACTATAATACAAACTTACAAGTTAATAAGTTAGATCAATATTTAGAAAAATGGAGTCATTTCAAAACTATACACTTACAAGCAAGCATAGATGGCTGCGAAGAAGTTTACGAATACATTAGATGGCCAGGAAAATGGAATAAGTTATACAATAACTTGTTAACGCTAGTTCAAAAAGGTGACGATAAAAAATTAAAGGTTAGTATTAGTACAACAATACAAAATATTAATGCACTAAACATTCCAAAATTAATTGAAATGTGTCAAGAATTAAATGGAAAAGTAGTTTCATTTTTCTTTATTCCTGTAGTTGGTACCAGCACATTAGATATTACGCCTAAAGAAACATTAAAGGAAGCTATTAATATATTAGAAAACATGACAAAGCGCAGACAAATTCCTGTAGACGATCTTTTAGCTAATTACTATGATGCATATAATACTGAAATAACTTCTAAAAAAGTTAAACAGTTTTTTAAAGAACAGAAAATGTTTGATCAAAAGCGTAATCAAAATTTGTTTAACACTGTCCCGTATTTCAATAGTTTAGCAGAACAATTTAATATAAAGAAATGGTAACATGATTAAAAATATAAAAGTACTTTTTGAAGATCCTGGAATGATTGAAGTAGAGTTTGAATCAATTGATCAGCAAATAATAGAAAATATATATAATCCGTCTAATTTCGAACAAGTAAGTTTTGAAAATCTTCATATTCAACCTGGCAGATTAAAATTATCAGATTCTGCAAAAATTACAGATGATTATAAATTATTAAAAACACACTTTGACTCAATGTTTAAAACAATAACTAAAAAATTAGTAGACATAGATAAAATAAGATTTCCATTATTTTCTGATTTTAATACATGGTGGGACAAAAACAATTTTGATGCCAAGCATGCACTTATGTTAGTGCATGACAAAGAAGGATTTGATCAGCCCTATCACTTAGATAATAGATTTTCTATGTGGGCAGGTTCGATTAATTTAGCTGACAATAACACGAAAACAATTTTTTCAAAAGAAAATACACACTGGATGGATAAAGGTCACGATCCGGAAAACCGTTACTATCAAGCATCGGGAAAAAAGTGGACAGGAACATTTTGGCTTAACACAGAAAATAATTGGCACGGTGTACCGTTAGTAACCAAAGATAGAAGAGCTATAGTATGCAATTTGCTATTGGCTTCGTAATTTATATCCAATAGTTGCCGTTTTTGTCTATTGTGCATCCATTATCGTGTTCTTTTAAGTTTTCTATTAACAGTCTAATTGTTTCGGCATCTTGTTCTTGTTCTTTCTCAGGAAACCAGAAAGGATTAAGTGCAAAAAATATTCCGTGATGCTGATTAGCAAAGCCTCGCATTATATGTAAGTTAGTATTTTTTACACTTGCGTATCCGGCATATTTCCACATTTCTTTATCTTTACCGTCTATTAAGCCAGTAAGCATCCAACCTATTTTTGTGTCATTGTGTATACTATCAGAAAGTGTTTTTACAACCACATAAGGAAGCTGACAGTTTATCCAGTTTTGTATATTCCAGTGGTCTATTGGAAAAATATCTCCAGGAGCGTATGCTATATCGTTTGGACCTCCACCTGAATTTTGATTGAAGAAAATTAAATCGTATTTTTTTAGTGTAAGGGGTTCTAATAAATTTTTCAATTGATTAGTATTACTGTATATCCAGTCAATCTTGTAACTATGTACGTTTTGATATTCAAAGTCTGAACTTGTTATAAGATCAACAGTATACCCGTTGTCTGCCAAGTTTTTTGTAAAGTTTGCTCCCCATTTAGAGCCACCGCCTAGTATAAGTGCTTGTTTCATAATATTATTTATTAACTACACACTTAATGAATAAATAATTGACAGATGCGCTAAAAGGTCTTATAATACTAACATGTATGATATTTTTTATGTAGGTGATCACAATTTAAGAAATAGGTTTCCTACAGCAAAACAAGTTAAATCTTTCGAAGAAGCTCAAAAGCAATCATTAACAAAGATGTTTTGGATCGTATGGCCGGATATAACCGTTGTAGAAGATTTTGATTTTACTTATAAAGTAGATGTGTATAATGAACAATACATTCATGTATTTAAAAATAGATCAGTATACGATGGAATTTGTTTGTTTCCTAAAGGTAGAAAAGTGCATAAGAGAGAACTTGATTTTATGTTTTTCTCAAAAAAGAAAGAAGTTGATATAAAAGCTTCTATTCCTAAATTGTATGATATTGTTTTTATAAGTTATCAAGAACCAGATGCAGATAATAATTACAAACAACTGTTAGAAAGATTTCCTAGAGCAAAACGTATACACGGAGTTAAAGGTATACATCGGGCACACATCGAAGCTGCAAAACAGTGTGATACTGATATGTTTTGGATTGTAGACGGTGACGCACAAATAGTAGAAGATTTCAACTTCGACTACCAAGTACCAAAATGGCGTCGTGATCAAGTATTTGTATGGCATAGTCAAAATCCTATCAATGATCTTGTATATGGTTACGGCGGCCTAAAACTGTTTCCAAGAAAAGAAACTCTCCTAATGGACACTGACAGTGCAGACATGACTACAAGTATTAGTCCTAAATTTAATGTAGTAGAACAAGTGTCAAATATTACAGCATTTAATACTGATCCGTTCAACACATGGAAAAGTGCATTTAGAGAATGTGCTAAACTAGCAAGCAAGACAATAGACAGACAAAATGAGGATGAAACCAATGAAAGACTTAAAACTTGGACAACCGTGGGACACGATAGACCTTACGGTGAATATGCTTTGGGGGGCGCTACTGATGGTATGGAGTTTGGCCTTTCTAACAAGTCTGATCTATCATTAATAAACGATTTTGATTGGTTAAAACAAAAGTTTAAAGAGGCATAAACTTACCAACTAACATATAGCGTGTGCCTCTAGTGTCTTCTACTTCTTCTTCGTATAATACTTTTGCACGTTCGGGTAACTGGTCTTTAAACTCTTGTAAACTATTAACACAATTTACATGACCTTCTATGCCAAACATGTTGTTTGACTGGAATGCAAAATAACACTCGTCTGGTAATTTAGGAGTTCTAAATATGCTAGTGTCTTGATCATTACTTAATGCACCAGCCCCAAACCATTTCCAATCTTTCATTGGAGGCATATGTTCGCAAGATGTATTAATAATTAGATTTGTATTTAAATATGCATCTCTGTATGTTTTAAAAATGTCATCACACACATATTGAATGTTTTTATAATTTGCAAATAAACGATTCTTTGCAATCTGCAAAGGAGTTTCGTCTAAGTCGATACTAACAATTTTCTTAACTTTATTAGTAAGTGCCGGTATAAGAATACTACCATACCAACTGCCCCAAATTACTACTGTAGAATCTTTATCTAAAAAGTTTAGGTTATCTACAGCATTAAGTAATGCATACTTTGATGCAACTTGATTACTGCTAACAGAATCTAAAATATCATCTTTTATTTCGGGCATGTCTTTAATAAGATTTATTACATTAAAAAGATAGGTATCATCAATAGACGGATGAGATAATTTTAATATAATTTTTAAAAGTTCATCGCCTTTATCGTGTTCAATACAATATAATATTTCAGACAATATATCTAAGTCAATGTTAGAGTTAGATGTTTTTAAAATATTTTCATAATATTTTATAGCATACCTATCAATCATTAGACTTTCTCACAAGTATGTCACCTACAACAAGCATGTCTAAACCACACTTATTAAATGTATTTACAGCATCTTCTGCTGTTTCTACAATAGGCTCTTGACAGTTAAAGCTAGTATTGAGCAACATAGGAACACCTGTTAGTTTATAAAACTCGCTAATTAAATCGTAGTAGCGTTGATTAAATTCTCTTGTTACTGTCTGTATACGTGCCGTACCATCTACGTGGATAACACCTGGAATAGCATCACTAGTAACGGGCATAATACGACTCATGTAAGGACTAGGTTGATTGGTGTCAAAATAGTCTTTGTAATGTTCTTCTAGTACACTAGGTGCAAACGGACGGAAATCTTCACGTAGTTTAATCTTGCTATTAATAATTTCTTTAATATCCGGATTTCGAGGATCAGCAAGAATACTACGATTTCCTAGTGCTCTATTACCGCTTTCACTTTTTCCTTGCAGCCATCCTACAATTTTGCCATCTGCAATTGCTTGCGCAACATGTGTAGCAATTTTATCAAACGGAAGTATTTCGTAATTTAAGCCTTGAAATGGTGCAAGGTTCATAATTAAGTCTCTGCCTGAATATACATCTGGTACATGTGTATTTCCGTTAACAATATAGTCAGCATGCATATAAGCACCGATTGCTTGCCCTTCATCTCCTGCCGCAGGAGGAACATGCACATTTTTATAGTGCTTAGTTAATTCTTCATTCATATAACCATTATATGCTACACCGCCTGCAACACAAATATTATTGCAGCTTTTAAGAGGTAGTACATGTTGTTTAATTAGCTCTACAGTAACATATTGTAGTGTATATGCAACGTCTTCTTTACTAACACTTTCTAGTACAATACGTCCAAACTTAGGTAATTTGTGATCTGCATTATGCATATAATGTTCTATAAGTGCATGTACTCGGTGATCGTACTTACCGTAACCTGCTAGACCCATTACTTTACCTGCACCTAAGTATCCAAAACCTAGGTCCTGTGCAAGTCTATTCCAAAGACCGCCGATCGATAACTTGTTAGACAGATTTGTAATTTTTCCATTCTTATCTACAAAGATACAGTTAAATTGCCAACCTCTGCCATCGATTGCTAAAATGTCTGACTCTGCGTAGCCCGAGTTTAAGAATGCATACACAGCATGACTCTGATGATGATCTATGTAATAATACTTGTCTGTTTGATAATAATCCCATAAATTATTTGGATAAAATTTTAAAAACTCTTTATCACCAAAGTGTTCTTCTACTAGATCTATTACAAACTCTTGTCCTAGATTACTAACAGTAAATGTAAATAAACTATCGTCGTCATGATACATTGGTAAAACATAATCCATAAAGAAATTTCTACTAGGAGTAGGATCGTGACTATTGTCTGGATTTAGATTATGTTTTACTCTGTTGTGTCTTTCAATTTGATTATGAAACACACCGTCATATGTGTTATGATCGTGTATGTTTAAGGCTGCTGCTTTAATTTTCATCGTTTACCTGTTCAAGTGCAATCTTTTCTAGTATTTCTAATCTACGTGCTATTGGTCTTGGAGGAATAATGTCCATACATCCTCGGCAATAGTTTTCGAACTCAAATAGTTCGTAGTTCATCATTTTTTCAATATTTTCTGTAGTAACATCAAACTGACGAGAACCATTAATAACCTTTCTACTACAGTGTCTAATTTTTTGTATTTCAAAATCAAACACAGGAACTTGCGGAAACTTAGCACATACTCGTCTGTCTAATTCTGGTGCTTGTACAATTTCATGATCTGAAAAGAAATCCGGAGAGCGACTATTGTATTCTTTAAATTCTGTATTCTTATGATCAAGGATGCTTAGATCAAAATTTTCTCTATACTTAAAGTAGTTTGGAGTTTCTATAATTAAATTGTAGTTGTTTTTATCGTTCTCTTCAAAAAAATCATAGTTGCCTAGTTTTTCAATACGGTCTTCGTAGAAGTCTAATACTAAGTGTTCAATATAGATGATTTCAGGATCTTCAAGTACATGTGGATAAAACTTACGAATAAGGCTATTCGACAATACTTGTATTACAAGGTTAGGATGTTTTTTAATTTCAGCAATTACTTCGTCTAAATTTTTAACTAGTCCTGGCTCACCGCCTAGTAAGCAGATACGTGTTTTATATGGAGCAAGGCCGTCTAGTATTGTACGTAAGAAATCCATATCGACGTCTAAGTTACGCATTTCTAAAGTCCAAGCAGTACAGTAATGACAGCTCTTGTTACAACTTTTTGTCATGTAAAAGTCAACAGTTCTATACTCCGAACCTTTTAAATCTTCAAGTGATAATGCCATTTAAATATACCTTAATATCTTTTTCGATGCTAGGAAATTTCCATTTTTCCTCTAAGTCGCCATTTCTTCTTTCTTCTGGTACTTCTTTATTAAGTGTTTCTGCATGCAATCTGCGATCAACTCCTTCGTTTTCGAAACCTACACCTACTAGAATTTTAACACTTCGATCGGTACCTAATATCTGCTTAACTTGCTCCTCATCCATAGCACTACAAATGCCTGTTTTATAACCTAGTAAGCCTGCTGTTAATATTAACTCGCCTATGCTAATTCCCATCGAATAGTTCTTTTGCTCAGTAAGTATTCTTTTACTAAACTCATCTCCGTGCTGTGCTCTAAGGTGTGTTGCACCTCTTGCTTCTCCGTCATCTTCTACGTATACAAATAATGCGTTAGCATAGATTTGAGAATTTTTAACAGAATAATTTTCGTATAACCATTCTTCGCCTTTGTCTTCGTCTAATGCTTCTTTTACTCCTAGAGTAAACTTATTTGTACAACCATATATTTGTTTTATTATACACTCATCTGTAAAAATATGCAAGGATAAATGTGTCTCATTTTGTTTAGAAGGTGAATTTTTTGCAGCGTATATTAGCAATTCTAAATCTTCTTTTGGAATACGCTTGCTTAGATCATAGTTACGCTGTGCTCTTTGCACAGTGTCGATTGCTTGTTTTATCTTATCTTGCATTACACTTACTTCATAAATTGAACAACTTTTTCAAAGTCTGGTTTAAAATCTTCTTTTTCGACATCTTCTAAGTTATCCCTTCTGTAAAGTTTGCCTTTACCTACAGTCATTACTAGCATTACAGCAGGATCTGTTATTCCGAATTCTTTCCATTCCCCGGGGTTTGTAGGCGTACAGAGCGTATGAGAAATATCTAAGTTGTTTTCAAAACACATTGCAGCAAAATTGGCTGCAAACATACCTACTTCGATTGCTGCTCCTTTAAACCCTCTCATGGGTTCTTTTGCATCTAGCTGTTCATATCTTCTTCCTCTGTCTACAGAGTGCTGTTGCCACGGATTTAATGTATCGGCGATTCGTTGTGTAAAGATAAGAAGATAAGAACAGGTTTTTATATTTGCAAACTGAGGTTCGATGCCTTGATCTGTGTATCTTTCCTTTATAAAAGCATCTAAATCTAAATCTGAATCAAAATTACATTCGTTTTTAATACACAACTTAAAGGCAGCATCTTTTAAATCCTGTCTATCTGGACCTATAGCAATTACACGATAGTTCATAAAATTATTTTTGCTTGGAGTATTTTTCCAAGCAGCTTGCAAACATTTTTCTATTACTGAATGATTTATTTCGGCTGTAGTATCATATACTCTTGTATATTGATATTTTTTAATAACTTCTTCTACAGTGCTTTTACTTTCAATAGGTCCACCGATCAATATTGAACAAAATATTTCTAATAAAGATTGTAGCTTGTCTCCTGATTCTTTAGATACATTTTCTTTGATCTTGTTCACAATGTACTTGTGTACTTTTATTTCTATTTTATATCTAATAACTTGTCTTACACCGTTTTTCCAAAAATTATTTCCAATGTTTATGATTTGTACACTGGTGTTGCTGTTAATATCAGTTACATATGCATCTAGAACGTAATTAATGTCACGTTTACATTTTTCAGGAGTGCTTGTTCTATCCGGATAATTTGTTGACATCCAAATCACAGCATCTTCTGCTATTTTATTTTTGTTAGTAATTATATATGAAATAACGTCTTGCATATGTATTCCTTAAATTATATTTCTATCTGCAAGCTCTGCTTCTTTTTTCATCTTATGATCCCAAGACTTAAACAGTGCTTCTTTTTCAGGAGTAATTTCTTGCGGAGTGTAAAACTCTTCTAATTCTGGAAATACATCAAATAGGTTCATCTCCCATTTAGTACCTTCGTAGAATTTGTCTACACGCAACATATACTCTAGAACATTCTGAAAGTCTACATCTGGATCTTGAGGCATCTCTAAGGCTGCAATAATATCTGGCCAATCAGTATATTTAGGAATTAATTGTTTCTTCAACTTTTCAGGAAGATTATTTGGTCTTAAATGTTTAGGATTGTCTACATGGGCCCAGTTAAGCTGATTGATAATAGGATTTTCTTTACACCAATCTACTACTTCATAAAACCGCAATACACTAAGGATAGAAACTAATCCGTTAAAATCTACTACAACATTCGGATATTGTTTACAGATTTCGATATTTTCAAGAACTTTGTCCCATACTGTTCTTCTACGCATATACTCAATAGGAGCACCTATGCCGTCTACAGATGCAACTACTGTAACTCTATCAAAATGCGGTATGTACTTGAACAAGTTATGTTTACCTGCTTTAGTTTCTGTTAGATTTGTTTGATACTTAATTCTAATTCTATGGGCATGACCTGTTTCAATTAATGCATCTAGCATCTCGTAGTGCTTCTTCATAATTAAAGGCTCACCGCCGATTATTTTAATACTTTTTATATATTGTGCGATTTCTATAATTTGCTCTGTAACTCCATCAGTTTTGTCTTTCATAACAATAGAAAAGTATTCGTCTCTATTTTTAGATCTAGGACCAAAGATATCATTACTCCACACACCCTTATCTGCTACGTTCATACGTGTAGTAGAGTTAGCATGTTGACACATATAGCAGTCTAAGTTACATTCAGAGCCATAAATTTTAAGTTGTACTTCAAATACACGCTCACCTTTGATTTTATATTCGCCGGTTTCTTTGTACTTAGATACCATTCTTTCAATTTTGTTCCAAAATTTAGGATCGTTTGTATGAATTTTTAGACAGTTTGTTCTACGTGATCTACCATAACGTGCTTCGTCTTGTCTGCAACGTTTACAATGTTGATCAACCGTTTTTAAATCAGATCCAGGAGTTGTCATCTCTCTACGAAGATCGTTCATGTATTGACTGTTTTCCATCCATTCTTTTAATGGAACATCTTCAACACTTATACCGGAAGGCGCACCAAAACAGCATGCACAATATTGTCCGTCAATTTCAGAATAAATCTGAGTAAAGGGAATAGTACAAAAGTATATGTCTTTGTTTTTTGCTTGTTGTACAATAGAATTTTCTTTAGCTGCAACTTCCTTGCCTGTGTCGTCAAGACGTTTCCACCATTCTTCGGTATTTACATTGCCCGGCGCTGACTTATCACCTGGCCCGCCTTTGGTTAAAAAATCTGGTAATTTACTTGGAGTTGGCAAGTCGAACGCCCATGCTTTTTCATAACACCAAAAACATTGATGACATTCTTTAGTAAAGTTGTCTGTTTGCCTTGCAGTACCTACGCAAGATCTTGTCATTGGAAACAATGTTTCCATTAAATCGTTTTCTTGATATATGCCTGCTACGAATTTTTTATCTACATTAGCATATGCTTGATAAATGTAAAGAAACTTTTCTTCATAATTTGTTCTGTATTCTTCAACAATAGGTTGATCTTTGTCTCTTCTACGCTCGGCTTTTTCAAAGAATCCTAAACGTTTCATTTCTTCTGTAGGAGGATTTCTAGTCATCCCGTCAAGTCTAACTGCACCCGGATTCTGTTTCATTATATTCCAGTTGATGCGATCAACTTGTATAATCTTAGATACTTGTGTTCTGCGCATGCCTGTAAATTGAGAATACTGAGCAATAACTTCGTCTACTTTTTCATTACTTACAAAATCTTCGGTACGGTCGTTAAAGTCAAATATTTGTGTATCTCTAATATTGTTGTTTGGAAATTCTTTTTGCATCCATGCAACAATTGCTTCGGCAGCATCTGCATCTTTGGGCGCATTTAAGTCTCTACATGTTACGGGTACTATTTCAATTTGCGGAAAATGTTTAGAAACTAGATATAATAATGAAGCTGAATCTGCTCCTCCTGATAATGATATAACACATTTCTCAGGAACTTCGGACGAAAATAAATCAATGGTTTGTCCTCCGTACGTTAACTTCATAATTCTCTCCTTACTGTTTCAATAATACTTATCACCTCTTCGTTGGTTAACCATGCATGAATGGGCAAACTAAGTACAGTATCAGATACTTTTTTAGAATTTTTACATACATCTGATCTTAATACTTTTCCTTCGTACATACCGTTAGCACTTAGAGGTGTTTCGTAATGTACGCTAGCGTTTAGTGCGTTCTTAACACGCTTACGGGTGTCTTTGTCTTTGAAGCGTATAACGTACTTGTGATAGTTGTTGTCTAATGCATTAGACGTTTTAGGAGTTACAATTGGCAGATCAGCAAATGCTTCATTATACTGATGTGCAATCTCTTGACGCTTTGCTTGATTTTGCTCCATACTCTTCATACGTTGTTCGATAATACGAGCATTAAGAACATACATACGACTGTTATAACCTAATACATCAAACGTCCTATCCTTACCATGTCTACGAATCATTTTAAGACGTTTTGCAATGTGATCATCGTCTGTAAGTACGACACCTCCGCCATTAATACCTGCAATAACTTTATTGCTGTTAAAACTGAACACACTACAGTCGCCAATTGTTCCAGCTCTAACACCGTCTAAGCTACTGCCTAATGCTTGTGCGGCATCTTCGATAAACAGTATGTCTTTCTGCTTACAGAACGCCTGTAGTACGCTTGTGTCTTCCATAGCACCAAACAAGTGTACATACACTATCGCCTTTGTACGGTCGCTGTACATGCGTTGTACGCTGTCTAAGGACATCTGATAAGTGTCTAGATCGATGTCGCAAAATACAGGAGTAGCACCCACCATGTCGACACAGCTTGCACTAGAAATCCAACTAAAGTCTGTTACAAGAACTTCGTCACCTGGACCGATGCCGTGTGCTAACAGTGCAAAGTGCAGTGCATCAGTAGCACTAGCAACACTTACACAGTGTTTGCGACCCATGCGCTCTGCAAAGTTACGTTCCCATTCTTCGTTGTTTTCATAGTTCATTTGACTCATAAACTCGTCAAAAATTTCTAAGTATGCTTGTTTGTTTTCTTGGTACTCTCTGTCCCATGCATCATATGCTGTCATATACAATTTCCTTGTTCTTTTTAGGCTTCCACTCTGCGGGGACTTCTACTCCGCCGCCTGTTCTGTCGCTTTTCATTAGTAATAAATTAATACCGTTTTCCTTTGCGATTTTTCTAGCATCATCTATTTGGTGTACATTATGTGTAAAAACAAGATACTGCCAGTCTACATCAATGTTCAATGATCTTGCTAGTATCATTGCATCTAGAATTAATTGACTGTTTTGTCCTATTCTATACTTTTCGCTAGTTCCAGGTAATCCGTCTAAGCCAAATATCCAAGTTATACTATCGTCAGATAATTCAAATGCGGTTTTATACCATTCTATATTTTTTTGACTTGCTGCGGTATAGATTCGTAGTTTTCTATCTGCATACTTTTCTTTTTTAAGTTTTAAAAAGTCTATAAAGTTAGGCCAAACTACAGGATCTGATATCGAACCGCACAGCATTATGCCTTGTTTAAAAAACTGTAAAAGCAATTCTGCTGATTTGAGACTTAAATCACTTCCGCTATCTATACGGTTTCTAATGTCTTTGTATTTACGAGTACTCTTATCAGCATACAATGCTGCTCTAGCACATTGAGGACAACGTAATGTACAACGGGTGCTAGTTTCTATATTTGGCATAGAAAGAAGTTCTTGATTTTGTATCCAATCTTTATGTGTTTTCATCTATACCGCATTTCTTTTTACAACATATAGGAGCATTGTCAATATCAGAAGTAATAGTATTAAAAAACTTTTCCCATGTATCTGAATACAAAATTTCTTCTACACTGGTTACGTTTTGTAATTTTAAATTTTCATTAAATAAATTTAATTTTTCTATGTCTGATCTAGTGTATAAAGAATCACACCAGCAACAAGGCAACAAATAACCATCCGCTGTATAAGCAATAGTTTGTAAAGGCCTTCCGCTTTCTATTTTTATACACTGAGGATCTATCATTTATGGTATTCTCGGTCCCACGCATCGTATGCTGTCATGTTATTTCTCGTCAATAAAGTCAAATATGTCTGTAAACGGAGGATCTAAATCGACCTTCCAGTCTTCCTCTGTCAAACACTGCCATTTGTATTTTACACCTTTTCCTATAGTTTGTACTAGAATCGGATAATATTGTATATTACATACGTCTTGCCAACTAGCAGTATCTTTTGGAAAACAGATGTTATAAGAACTATCCCATCCATTTTCTAACGCAACCGCAGTAATAGTTTTTGCCAACATGCCTACTTCGATTGCAGTAGACTCTCGTTGTCCTGGTCTATTAACATATTCAGGATCTTCTAACTGCCAATAAGAAACTGTACTGTCGAAACCTCTTCTATGAAACGCATTAGGAGGTGCTACTCTTGGTGTATAAATTAAAGTCCAAGGAGCACTAGCCATGTGCATCAGTCCTTCGTTTGGTTTATATTTTTCTCCAGCGTCTCCTAATGCTTCTTCGTCAATACTTATTTTGTCGCCTTCTGCAAGCATCCAGATTTTTTTACTGCGTTCTTTGTTCGGTCCTAAAACGTGTGCTTTATATGGGTATGCTTTTTGTTTAGAAGTTACAAGAGAATACCCAGTTTGTAGTATCTCAGTAATTTCTTCTAATGAAGGAATAACAGTTTCGTCATAGTCTACTACGTGTGCTCTATTTTTTAAAGATTCTTTAATCATTTTTTTGTCCTTGCTAATCTACGAATTCGTTGCCAGTGTTCTATTTCACGAGTTTTATTACCCCAAAACTCGCCTTTGATTTTTTCAGCCGTGTTTTCTTTTTTAGGTTGGCCCATTTCCATTTTAACGTTTTTTCGATAAAGACCGTTATTGGGATTAAACCCTCTATTAGTTTTAATTAACAGCAAAGCAAAGTTTTCTTCTTTAGCAATTTCAATTGCACGATCTACTTCGTCTTCGTTATACCCAAATATAATATATTGCCAAACAATAGCATGACCTAAATCTCTGCCCTGTTGCATACGTTTCCAGACATCTTTAAAGTTCGAACCTATGCGATACAGTTCGCTTTTTTCGTCAATGCCATCTACACCAAAATACCAAGCATTTTCTCCTTTACCGTAACTAAATGCTTCTTCCCACCATTCATCTGACTTGTGACTTCCGTTAGTAGCAATGCGCACAGCACGACCTTGTCCGTCACACATTTTAAGAAAATTTAAAAAGTTTGGATGATATATAGGATCAGATATTTGCCCGCAGAATGTAATACCGTTATCGTAATAGTCTAGTATTTTTTGAAAATCTTTTTCTTCTAGATCAAACGAACGGCGGATTTGATCTTGACTAATGTCTTTTTGTCTAACACATTGTGGGCATCGAATAAGACAGCGATGACTAATATCTAGATTAGGTCTAGCATATTTCTGATTGTGTACATATACGTCTGTTATTCTACCCATTATTTTTCCTTAACAAATCTGATCTCTGCACGTTCTTCTTCGCGTAATTTTTCTTTGTCGACCCCTACACCACATTTCTTTTTACACATGTATGATGCATTTTTCGGATTGTATAATAGTGTAGTAAAGAAATCCTCCCATTGGTCAGATGTAAAAATATCGTCAAGAGAGTCGTTATTTGCAACAGCAAGTTCTGGATCTTTTAATCCTGATTCTACTATGTATCTATGAACGGGAGGATCGTCCATCCAGCAGCATGGCAGCATAAAGCCGTCGCTTGTGTATGCTGCTCCTTTGTTTACATTTTCATGAAATTTTAAACATTTGGGATCTATTTTCATACAATTTCCTCCCCTTTACCTTTTTCTTTAATAATCATATTAGCCTCTCTACAGCATTTATAATTGCTGTTACGTCTGGACTTTTGATATCTCTTTTCCAATACACACTTCCGCCATCTATTATACTTTTATCTCTAAGGTAAATTACATCTTTACCAAAATATTTACACTCCTGAAAAATTCTAGGAGCAGGGTCAAATGTCTTTTTAGTATAAACATAAGTTTCAAACAAGCTCATTAAATTTTCAACAGGAACATACACATTGTTATTATCTATATTAACATAGTCTGCGTTATATGTCAAGATTCCGTGGTCAGGATATTGCTCAATAACTTCTTCAACTGCTGCATAATATTCTTTGTTTGTTCCTAAAAACAGGTGCTTAAATTTAATATCATTGTCAAACGTCTTATAGATACTAAAGTTTATAGTTTTCTCAAAATGCTCGCCTACTCCGTTAGGATAAACTTCAGTGTCGCACAAATCAACAACGTGTTGAGGGCTATAAAATTCTAAAGCAATAGGATATTTTGCAGGATGGTTTTCGGAATACACACTTATTAATTTGTTACCAAAGATTGCTTGCAACGTTTTCTGCTGTTCTGGAGTAGAGTAATTAAATTCTTGCCACGAAAGAGTCATTTGACTTCTTCCCATGATCAATGTAATTTCGTCATCACTCGGAATGTAGTTATCAAACACAATATTTTTGCAATGGATATATTTACTTTGAATACTATGTATATAGTCTTGTTCTTCAAAGTCTCGATGTGTAACTACGACTACCTGAGAATCTATACCAGCTTCGTTGAGAAGCGTACAATATTCATAACTGTAGTAAAAAAGTCCATCCACGGGCTTACTAGAAACTAAAATATTAATCATCTAATTTCTTATTTTCCTTTTTATCTATTGACTTATTTGTTGTATTACTATATACTATAATAACATAAAGAGAAGGCACAGTCAAGGCCTTAGGAGAAAAAATGCTAGAATATTTAACATTAGCAGGTTACGGAGATTTTATAGAAACTTCGATTCGGATAGAAGATCCAGTATCTGTAGTGGAATGGACTGAAAATAATTTTGAGTATGTGCAATATAACCCGCATAGAAAAATTAATAGATGGGGATTAAGTATAACTAGCTTAGATGGCGGAGTGTCTGGAAAACCAGACCTTGATTCTTTTTACGCTACAGATCCTAATACCATGCCTACGGAGATGGATATTAATGTTCCTACTCCAGTTTATGAACATCCTGAAATTAAAAAATTATGCGAACACTTTCAACCTTTTGTTGGCAGATCGCACTTTTTAAAGATACCACCAGGCGGATATTTCCCTCCGCATAGAGATTATAAAAGTGCTGAATTAGAATCATTTAGAATTATTGTACCTATGTTAGACTTTGACTATCCTAGATTTACGTTTATTCTTGAAGATAAAGTATTGCCTTGGAATGCAGGAAGTGCATATTTCTTAAACACTGCAAAAGCACATCACTTATTTAATTGTGGTGACAAAGATAGTTATTGGATAGTACTTAATATACAAACAACTAAAGAATCAATTATGAGAGTTATTGAACATATGGCTGTTAGATGACATACTATACTGAAGAACTTACTAAAGTTACACCGGCACTAGAAGACTTTATTGCACAATGTACATTATTTGGATATAAAAATAATAGTAGTCTAAAAGAATTACGGTGGGATTGGTGTTTAGAAGGCGGTATGTGGTATGCTACATATACTGGAAACACAATAGTAAGTCTTACAGGCATTCATCCTTTTAAAGATGGGTACAGGGCACTTTATAGAGGAGCGCAATTATGGGCAAGACCTATGAAGGGACTAAATAGATATCAAATGCAGAGTTGGGGTATATATGATCATCTTCCTTTACAAATAGAATTTGCAAAAGGAAAGCCTCTTTATATAACAACTAATATTAATAAAGATAACAGCGGAAGAATGAATAGGATACATAAGAGCTTTACTGCTATGGAAAAAGGCGGCATGGTATCGTATGTTGGAGATGAACAGATATTCAATGCTATGCAAAGTGTATGGAAATTAAACACAGATAGATATTTTGAAATAAGGAAACTTTATGAAAGTTAATATTGTTGGCGGCGGCACAAGCGGGTGGTGGTGCGCAGGGTATCTTAGAAAGAATCATCCTGACCTAGAAATTACACTTATTGAATCACCGAACATTCCTACTGTGGGTGTAGGCGAAAGTACTATGCCTAATGTACGAGCATTTTTTGAAGAACTTGGAATTCCTGAGGAAGCATGGATTAAAACTTGTAGTGCAGTTAGAAAAGAAGGCAATGTAAAAACAAACTTTCGATATGTAGGAGATGATCCTTATAACTTTCTTTTTATACATAGCGGGTTTGACGAATGGTATGAAAAGTATAAAAAGGGCGAAGTAGAAAAGTATAGTCTGTATGATTTATATAATCCTGATGATTGGAGAGGGTATGCATATCATCTAGATGCTGCTCAAGCATGGCAGATTGTTAAAGAGCATACTAAAGATATTAATCACATCTATGACGAGGTTACTCTTGATACATTGCCCGAAGCCGATTTACACATCGATTGTACTGGTTTAAAAAGAGTCCTTATACCTAATAAAACATTACACACATATAAAGATACACGAGTTAATACTTGTATTGTTAGACGTATCGAAGAAGAAACAAAAACACATTCAGAAACTATCGGAAGAGATTATGGGTGGGAATTTAATGTTTATCTAAGTGATCAACGTGTAGGCTGCGGCTATGTATTTGATGATTCTCTAATTAGTGTAGAACAAGCTAAAGAAGAATATATGAAAGCTAACGGGCATCGAAAGTTTTTAACAGACTTCCGTGTGTTAAAGTGGGAACCAGGCAGATTAGAAAACTGCTGGCAAGATAATGTAGTTGCAGTTGGACTTAGTTCCGGATTTATCGAACCTATGGAAGCAAACGGACTTAGCTTAGTAGTTCATCAAATTAGAACACTTAGCAAAGTACTAAAAAAGCCAAATAGAGAGCGTCTTTATAATAGAGCAGTTAATCGTGTATTTGACGAAGTTGCTGATTTTATCTGGCATCATTATGCTTGCACTAGCAGACGTGATACACCTTTCTGGGAACACTATTCAAACTTAGACGGTAAAACAACATTATTCCAAAGAATAAACAATAAAACAAATTTGGCGCATAATCTTTATCCGAGCTATGTATATGCCTACTTAGCTATATATTATGGACTACATGAAAGACAAATGATACATTTGCCAGATTGGATGAAAGAGACGTATGCAGATGCATACTTATGGAGTGTATAATGGATTGGAATCATCTAAAAAAAGCAAATGCAGGATATTTCAAACACTTTTTCCTAGCAATGTATTTTAATTGTATTGCATTGTTAGTGTTTATAACAGGAACAATACATGCTATATTTCCTTTTATGTTTGCATTTACACCTTATAACCTGGCTAAGAAAATTACAGATGGAACTGAAAAGCATTTTAAAAAACGGGATTGAAATAGCAACCAGCGGCACTACAGGTGACCCTAAAGTTATTTTTCAGTCTCCTAGTAAATTGATAGCAGCAAATAAAGTTGCTAGAGATGTACAAAAAATTTCTAGCAATAGCAAAATCTACACTGTATGTAATATGAAACATGCAGGCGGATTATTGGCACAAACATTACCTGCTGTTGAAGTAGGTGCTGATGTTACTATAGAACAGTTTAATGCATTTCGTTGGGTTAATCAAATACATAATTATACACATAGTCACTTGACTCCAGGAATGGCACTAGCAGTAAGTAAGACCAAAGGATGGAATGATATTGATTTATCAGGAAAAATAATTACAGTCGGAAGTGACAGAGTTCCTGCAGAATGTGTTAATAAGTTTGTTTCTAAAGGAGCAACGTTTATTACAAATTGGGGAATGAGCGAAGCAGGTCCAATAGCAATTAATAAAATATTTAAACCTACAGAAGACCCTGCGTATGATTTACCGCTATACACTCTTATAGGAGATACTTCTTATGTGCAAACTAAGATAGTTCGAAATGAACTATTTGTCAAAGGAGATATATGTGTATACGATGATTGGTTTGCTACAGGTGATATTGTAAAATTTGAAGATAAGAAGTATTGGTACTATGGACGTAAATAACGCAATTACTATAAACTTTCCTGAAGGAGCAGGAGGGCACATGCTAGGTCGTATGCTTGCTTCTTGCGATAATGTAGCTTGGTACGATCATGAACAAAACGGAAAATATCCGTGGTTACCGTACAATGCGCCCGATGATGAATTGTTTAGTAGACTGCATTTTAACAAAAGATTTTCAGGTGCTAAATCACAGGGCTCTGATAATTTGAGAATACCACCTGTGCTTTCACTAGCAACGTCTAGAGGTGTGTCAACTTCAAAGCAAGATATTGATACTTGGAAAAAAAGATTATATCCCAAAAACTTCATCTATACTCTGCATGAAAAATTAAACGAAACAAAAGACCTTTTTAATCCTGCTAGATACGTAGTAATAATACCAAATGATATTGACTTATTAGTAGATCGTTGGTTGAGATCTAGTGCATATTACTATAGAGATCCTAATAACAAGTCATATATAAGCAAAGATTTTTATACAGACAAAGCAAACGTATTAGGAATTACTATACGAGAAGCTTTAGAAAATGATTTAGGGCAACTAATAGAAAATTATAAAGCTCATAGCACAGCAGAAGATGTTATTATAAAAGAGGTAAATGATATTTTAGATTATGATTTTTTTGTTGATGTATGTAATAGATTAAAATTAAAGATTAATAAACTCCACTATGACAAATGTAAACAGTTGTTTCATAATTATTCACATCTTTAATAATTCAAAATAAAATCTCTTTTTATCTTTCTTGTATTGTTCTAATGTACAGTTGTATTCTTTAG
>ENA-OUOG01000372-OUOG01000372.1-marine-metagenome-genome-assembly--contig:-NODE-372-length-59658-cov-5.361642_pt1 | contig 59658 bp, 37 predicted proteins | sample MGYA00248635_ERZ508505 | MGnify/ENA primary metagenome ERZ508505 (study PRJEB26176, sample SAMN06267871) | marine metagenome | isolation source: Saanich Inlet, British Columbia, Canada | place: Pacific...
GCGAGTCGTGAAGCGTGATCGGTGCGCGATCGGACGCGAGTGGGAAGGATGACGGGCGGCGAACCCGAGGAAGACGGTACGAGCTACGGTTTTCTGTGAGACGAAAAAAAACGGACGCGCTTTCGTTCGCGTCCGCGACATTTTATTTTTGCGCGCTTCGTCTTCTCGCGCGGAATAATTTCCGACGGTTCGAGGTCGCGAGTGGACAGAGAGTCTCCCAAGCCTTACATAAATCGCGCTTTTTCGATGGGAAAAACTTCGAAGATTTTTTCGCGTTTCCATATGAGCGCTCAGTCCTCTTAATTTGCTGCGTTGGCAGCAAAAACTCCAGGTTGGCATGTGCGCATTTGACGGGCGATTTCTCGAGTCGTGAACCCAGGACGCGACGCAAATTGGGTCCGAGAAAGCGCGGCGTTCTCCGGAAGGAAGGCACGCAGAGACGCAGCGGGAGAAATGCGAGGCTACTTTACTTTGCGCGCGCTTCCCTCGCGGGCCGCGTCCGTCGCAGCCTCGCCGCGCCTTCGTCCGACTGCGAGTCGTTCGCGCACAGCACCGCACTCCCCGCTCTCGCGTACCACCCCGCGCTCGCGCCATGTCGTCGCTCGCCGCTTCCCTCGGGGGCGTCGTCCCGGCGCGCGCAGACCGACGCGGGGACTCGCGCACGGCCCGCGTCGGCACTGCCGGCAGGCGCGCGACGGTCGTGGCGCACGCCCGGGCCGGCGACGACCTGGACGCGCCCTCCCCGACCAGGGTCGCGCCCGAGGACTCGCGCTGGGTCGAGGCGCCCGCCCCCCCTCCCTCTTCCGTGCGCGACGCCCCCAAGAAGGTGCGTCTCCGGCTCCCGCGCGCGCGCCGAGAGATCACCAAGTGTCGCACATCGATGTGCGACACAAACACCCGAAAATATCTCGATTAATCATCGCGCTCGATTCTCGGCGTACCGCCGCGCGCCCCGTCGCGCCTCGAACCCGGCACCGCTGACCCCGTCTCCCTGCCTTTACCACCCTCGCCACGCCACAGAACGCGTCCTGGGTGAAGCGCGCCAAGCTCGCGGTGGCGGGCATCACCGTCGCCGGGTCGGCGCTAATCGGCGCGCGCCCCGCCAACGCCGTCCCGGATTGGGCGGTGAACGGCGGGATGGCCACCGCCGGCGCGGCGGTCGCGTCGATGGTGGTCCGCGGGAATCGAACCTCCGACACACTTCCGACGAAAACCTCCGTCGACGCCGCGTCCGTCACCGAGACGCAGCATTCCGCGGACGTCCACGCCATCAACGACCTCGTGAAGGAGCTGGAGACGATGCGCGAGACGGAACCGGCTTTGGCTCAGTCGTCGCCGGAGCCGGAGGTTCTGGACAAGATGGCGCTCGCCCAACTGATCCTCGCCGAGACCCCGGCGTGGCAGAAGGCGCTCGCGGCGGCCGTGCCCGCCTCCGCGATAATCGGCCTCGTGCTCGCGGCTCGGCGCTGGTCGCACTTAGAGCGCGCGAAGCTGAAGGAGGCGAACTTGACGACGGAGGCGAAGGCGCTTTCGGCGGCGCTTTTGACCGTGGAGACCAAGCTCTCGGCCATCGTGGAGGAGCGCGACGAGGCGAAGAAGGACTTCGAGCGGTGGAAGGGCGAGATGGAGAAAGACGCGGTGAAGCGGGACACGATCGCGGCGAAGAAGCTCGAGGCGGCGTACAAGGAAACCGCCTCCGTGCGCAAAGAGCTGGACGTGGCGAAGAAGAAGCTCGAGAGCGTCGGGCTGTCAGCGAAGGAGCTCGAGTCGGCGACGCGCATGAACGCCGAGCTGCAGAAGCAGCTGAGCGAGGTGCAGGAGGCGAACATGAGGGAGCTGGAGGCGCTGCACAAGCAGATGGACAAGGCGCGTTTGGACGCCAAGTCCGAGCTGGAGAAGGCGCTGGTGGAGACGGAATCGCTCCGCGCGAAGCTCACCACCGCCGAGGAGGAGGCGGCGGCGATGAAGACGAGCCTGGAAAACGCGGGCGAGGAGCTCGCGTCCACCAAGGCGGAGCTGGAAGCCGCCGCCGCCGAGCTCGCGCGCTCTCGAGACGTCGCGTCGGCGGAGGCGGAGGCGCTCCGCGCGGAGGCGCAGGCGGAGCTCGAGGCTGCCGTGGCGGAGAAGGAGGCCCTGGAGGCTTGGCGCGCCGAGCGCGAGGCGTGGGAGGAGCAGACCAAGTCCAACTTCCTGGACGTCGAGGCTGAGCTCGCGGCGGCGAAGGCGGCGCTCGCCGAAGCCGAATCCGGGTCGGAGGACGCCGTCGAATTAGCCGCGAAACTCGCCGAGTCCGAGTCGGCGCTCGAGGCGGCGCGCGAGCAGGCTCGGGAAGCCGCGGAGGCGAAGACCGAAGCCGAGACCGCCGTCGCCGAGGCTCGGTCCGAGTACGAGCGCGTGCTCGAGGAGGCGGAGGCTACATCCGCGTCGACGCGAAAAACCGAAGAGGCGTTGGAGAAGGCTCTGGCGGACGCCGCGTCGCTGCGCAAAGCCGTGGAGGAGATGGAGGTGGCGGTCGCGGACTCGCGCGCGACCATCGCGACGCTCTCCGACGCGAAGACGCGCGAGGAGTCCGAGCTCGTCAGCGAGCTCAAGGCTGCGCACCAGGCGCAGATCTGGGAGATGGAGACGAACATGCGCGCGCTGGAGGAGACGATGGAGCGCACGCGCGACATCGCGCGCGAAAACGCCGAGCGCATGCTGCGGCACAACGAGCGCATGGGCCGCGTCGTGGCGTCCGCCGGGTACGACGAAGCCGACATTCCCGTGAAGTTTGAGATTGTCGTGGAGACCGTGCCCGGTCAACGGGTCGCGATGGTGGGCACGTGGAACGACTGGGACGTCAACAGCGCGTTCCCGATGCGGTGGACGGAGGGTAATTTGTGGACGGTCACCACGCCCGTGCACGCGGACGACACGTACGAGTACAAATACGTCGTCGTCGACGACTTCAGCGGCAAAGTCGTGTGGCAGTCCGGGAACAACCGCGTGTTGGCGTTGCAGCTTTCGCTTCACGACGACGTCGTGTTAGTGGAGGTGGTGGACAGCTGGAACCCCAACCCGGAGGCGATGCCCATCATGCTGCACGCGCTGGACGGCTCCGTCAAAGAAGTGGGCTCCACGCAGCTCCTGCGCGAGTGCGTGCGCGAGCTTAGAACCGAGCAGGCGATTCTCGACGGGAGCGCCAACCTGCTGGTGCTGCAGGAGATCGCGAGCTCGCTGGGGGGCCTCGCGCTGCCCGCGCCGCAAGACCGGTCGTTCAACAGGAAGGGCGGCGTTTCCGGGGACGGCGGCGAACCCACGTCCCCGGCGCAGATCGCCGATGGAAATGGAAACGGCACGCACGCTACGCCCGAGGCGCTCGCCGAGGCGGCGGCGGCGCGAAGAGCGCGCCTCGGCGAAGCGTCGACGTCGTCCAAGTCCAAATCGTCCTCGTCGCCCGACACGGAGACGGAGAGCGACTTTTCCCCCGACGGCGACGTGACCGTGCTGCAGGCCACCGAAACGACCGCGGACGAGACTCTTCTCGCGGACGACCTGGACATCGCCTCGAGCGAGCGCGAGGACGTCGGCGTCGAGGCTGGCAGAGACGCCGGGCCGCGGTGATTTGATTTTGATGAAAAATCGACGGCGGAGAACGGAGAGGCTCTCCGGACAAAACAGACTGACGAGGCGCGGCGCGCGCGCGCGCCGCGAATGAAACCCAGGAGGAGGTGTCTCGGACTTCGTGCCTCTCTCGCGGCTGGAGAAGAGGCTAAACGCGCCTCGTACCGAACGCCATGTTGTAACGATGACCCAAAGCGAACGCGAAAACCGAAAACATCGTCGTTCTTTCTTTTCTGGTTTCGCTCGGACCCTGCCCAACGCGCGCGCCGAGAGGGAAGCGCGACACGAACCTGCAGCGCTTCGGACACTTGGCTCGCCCGGGGCCGGATGGTACTCCAAAGGGAATCGGTTTCGAAACCGGTTTCGAAGCCGGTTTCGTTTTCGCGTGCGCGGTCGATTTCCCTTTCAAAAACGAAATCGCGCGGTCGCTCAAGCCCGCGCGGTCGAGTTTTAACGAGTTTCGGATCTCGGAAATATTTCGTGGAGGTGACTGTGCCCGCACCAGCGATTCTGATTGGCCACGCCTAAAATCGGCGAGTTGAGGGGTTAATAACTCCACGTTCCGTTCACCGAAATCGAGATCTTGGCTCGAGATTTTTTATCGATAAAAAGGCGAGCCCGTGCGTGTGTGATGCATTCCAGCGCGCGGACCTCGCCGCTACCTTCGCAACCCCTCAACAAACATGTCCGCCATGACCATGTCCGCCGCCCTCGTGGCCGGCAAGGTGTCCGTGACCTCCAAGTGCGTCCGCGAAACGTGGCGCGTCGCGAAGGCTCGCGCGGGCGTCGATCCGGCACCCGGATGGCTTCGCGTTTTACATCGCCACCGATGAAGCGCTTCATCGGACGATGCCGACATCCCCGCATCGGTCGCGCGCCGCCGCGTGGCGCGTCGAACGCGACCCGGAGCTGACCGCGCGTCGTCCCCCCCGTTCCTCCAACACCCGCAGGTCCGCCCGCAAGGTGCAGTCTTCCAAGTCCAGGTGCGCACAGCGTCCTCTTCTTCGTTTCCGGCAGCGCTCTCTCCTCGGTCGCCACCGCTCCGAGACGCGACTGTGCGACCGATGGGAAGCCGGGTTATCCGGCGGACCTCGCGTCTAAGCATCGCGCGACGCGACGAACGCGCGTCTCGATGCGGTCGCTCCCGAAACGGCGCGTCGCGCACAGGCCCGCGTCGTCCGCGGCGGCGACGGGACGCGCGCGTCGTCCCTTCCCGGCCCTCGATCGACCGGAGCGCACACCCTCGGCGTCGAAAAAACACGGGAGGGACCTCGACGGTCCCGGCGGTTTTGTCTGTCCTCCCCCCAAAAAAAACCACCATCGGCCGACGCGCGCCGAACCCGAACCTGACCTTCTCCTTCCCCGTCACCTCCTTCCCCGTCACCTCCTTTCGCGAGCAGGTCCTCCACCGTGTGCCGCGTCGCGGCCGAGACCTCCACGCGCAAGCCCGGCCCCCTGGAGCGCGGCGGTACCCTCGAGGGCGACAAGGCGGCCGGCAAGGATGCCGGCGCGGTTGCGCGCGCGGCGGCGGCTACGGACGCGGCGGCGACGCGCGCGGCGAACGCGGCCAACGCGGTGTGGTCCGACCCCCGCTGGGTGAACGGCACCTGGGACCTCGAGCAGTTCAAGACGAAGGATGGCGAGACGGACTGGAACGCCGTGATCGACGCCGAGGTTGTGCACCGCAAGGCTCTCGAGGATTGCCCCGCCGTGTACGACGAGGACGGTCTCTTCGACACCTCCATCGTCCCGTGGTGGGTGTGGGTCAAGCGCTTCCACCTGCCCGAGGCTGAGAAGATCAACGGCCGCGCCGCGATGGTGGGCTACGCGTTCGCGTACCTCATCGACGCCGCCGGCGGCGCCGGTCTCGTGGACCTGCACCAGTCCTTCCTCGGCAAGACGGCCATCTTCCTCACCGTCGCGTTCTGCCTCACCGTGCGCCGCCTCGAGGATCTCGACACCCTGGAGGTGCTCGCGGACGAGGCCACCTTCTACGACAAGCAGTGGAACGAGACCTGGTCCAACTTCGACCGCGACTCCGTGAAGGAGAAGTAAGTCTTGCATTTCTGCGAGAGGCGCGACGACAAGAAGGCGAGTCGCGCGCCGAGACGGTCGACAAGGTGAGAGCCGGAGTTGAAGCGCGAGTGAAACGAAGCACGTTTCGCGCGCGTCGCGGCTGCGGCGGCGAGAGTCGCGGCGTCCTGAAATTCGCGGGACCCGCGACGCGAGAGAAGGGAGAGTTTGGGTGTGCTCCGCGGAGACTTCCGCCGTGGAGATTTTTTCGGTTAGGCGCGCGCGGGTCGCGCGTGCATGTGTAACTTGGATGTGCGTATACGCGAACGGGAAGGGGACACGTTTTTTTTTTGCGCGCGTGTGTACGGCGACGGCGAGAGAGCGGAGGACCTTCGCCGCCGCTCCAACGGCGTTCGAATACGCCGATCGGTCGGAGGTGACTGTTCTACTGTTCTTGTTCATACACGGATTTTTTTCTTTTTACAACGCCTTGTGCGCTCTCGTCCGTGCGGTCTCAGCACGACGCGGACGCGTCCCGCCGCAATCGCCGCAGGTGTTGCCTTCTGTCGTCGAGGGCGTTTCGAGCCCACTCCAGTTCCCGACGCAACACCTCCAGCCGTCGCTCGGTCGCGGCGTCGAGCGTCGACGCCGCGTCCGCCCGCGCGCTCGCGCCGGTCGAGCGGACGCGCGAGAGCGACGCGTCTCTGCCGGGGTCGTCGTTCTCACCGCCGGGCGAGAAGAGCACGGGCCTCGAGACGTGTGTTTTCCACCCGACGCGCGATGGGGCGAGGACGTTGGCGTCGCGCGCCGCGAGCGGGCCCTCCAGCCGACGCACCGTCTCCTCGAAGTCGCGGCGCACGGAGTGCACGAGCTCGCGGCGCACGACGTGGCCTCTCCAAACCGCCTGGATGCGCGTCGCCGCGCCGAGTCGCGGCTCCATCGTGGCGCGCGCGCGCGGAGACTCTGCGTCGATGCGGTCTGGGGGTCGGACTTTTTGAACGCGCGGCTAAGCGTCAGGTGTTGACTCGACGAAACCAGCAAAATCTGAGATCAGCCTAGATTGCGCCCCACTGCTCCGCGCACCTCCAAAGTGTCCGCAGCATGTCCGCGCGGCGCGCGCGCGAGCGTCCGTCCGCAGGTAAGCCTGATGGCGGGCCGCGGGAGATCAAGTACTTGAAAGAGTCGTGGGGCGAGCAGATCGTGCAGGTGCTCCGCGAAGCCGCGCGGAAGGGGATTCGCGCCGGTCTGACCGAGGCGGACATTCTCCTCGCGATCGCCAACAACGACAACGCTAGGAAGGAGATAAGAAAGGGGCAGACCCCGGGCATGCTGAAGACCGTGCGAGACCATCTGACGACCAACAAGTTCGGGGTGTTCGAGAAGTGCGGGGAGTTGGCGCCGGATCTGAAGCCGAAGCAGGCGCTGTGGACGCTGAAGAAAAACGCGGACACCAAGAACATCCCCGAGGCGACAGTTGGCCCGTTCCAGGACTACGCTGCCGTGTGGCTCGAGAAGTGGATGCTCTCGAACGCCTCCGCGAGGTTCCTCGAAGACCCGCCGGTCGCGAAGAAACCCGTGCGCGTTGAAGACGACGACGACGACGACGACGAGGGTGTCGCCCCGGCGGACGTGGAGATGGCCACGGAGGGCGCGCCGTCTCCCCCGCGCGTGCACGAAGAGCCCGCGGACGAGGACATGGTCGACGACGGAGATGCGCCGCCGACGCGGGGCGAGAAGCGCGCGCGCGGCGACGACGACACCGGAGACGCGAAAAAGACCATGCGCGTCCTCCTCGCGAAGAAAGGCACGGAAGAAGCCGCGGACGGTGCGTTCGGAGGGGGCGCCTGGCAAAAAGTGGAGTCGGCGCAGGCGCGGCGCGAGCGCGAGGCTGCCGAGGCCGCGAAGGCGGCGGCGAAGGCGGCGGCGGAGGCGAAGGCGGAGAAGGCTGCCGCAGAGGAGGCGGCGGCGAAGGCGGCGGAGGCGGCTGCGGCGAAGGCTGCTGAGGAGGCGGCGGCGAAGGCTGCCGCGGATGCTGCCGCGAAGGCTGCTGAGGAGGCTGCGGCGAAGGCGGCCGAGGAGGCTGCTGCGGCTGCGGCGGAGCGTCGAAGCGTCGCCGAGGCGGAGGAGCGTAGACTGAAGACGGCCAAGGAGGCGAAGGACGCGCGCGTGCGCGAGGCGCAGGAGAAACTGCGCACTCTGAGACGCGAGAAAGACGAGCGTCACGCCGCCGGTGACCTCGGGCCTTCGGGCGGTTCGTCCGCCGCGGCGGCGGCGGGCGTCGCGTCGTCGTCGTCCTCGGCGCTCGAGGCTCGTCGGCTTTGGGAGGCGGACTTCGCTTGGTGGTCGAAGCACGGCCCGAAGGAGGTGGACCCCGACTCCGGGAGGCGGCGTCTGTTCACGAAGGCGAGCGATGGCAACCGCTGGCACTTCTCTCCAGTCGAGACGAGCTTCCCGAACGGGTTCGTGTACGTCGCCGACGACCGCACCATCGACGAGGCGCGGCGGCGCCGGCTGCTTGGCATGCCCGCGGACGGCGCGCACCTGCTCGCGAAAAAAATCAACGCCGACACGGCCATCTTCCTCTGCCGCGTCTCCGAGGACAGGGACGGCAGAGAGAAGGGCCGCGGATTGGGCGCCTCTCGCCCCCGCATAGACTTGGACGTGTACGCCGCCGCGGAGTTGTACCCGCACGCCGAGAAGGGCGCGCCTGTGGTGACGGCGGACGCGTCGGCGTTTGGCGGTCGTTTACCCGCGCAGATAAAGTTAAAAAAACGGCGGTGTTTCGGCGTGTCTCTGCGCGACGACTTAGGGTCGTGCGCGGTGAGCGGCGGGCTGGTTGATTTGCGCGGGGTGAGTTTCAAGACGGAGAAGAAGCTGCGAAACGCGGAGATTCTCATGCCCGTTCTGTTGAAGAACGCGACACGAACGAACGCGCTGGTGGCGGAGTTGAGAGCGCGCGCGAGAGAGGCGATTCGCGCCAAGCGCGGCTTACCGTGAAGAAACGCGCGTTTTTTTTTTTTTTTCGTGGCTAAGCGAGACGTTCAAGTGACGCGCGCGAGAGTACATCACAGAAACCACTCGAACGAGCGAATGCTTTACAAATATGACGGCGTTATACGGTCGTTTCTTCGCATCGCGTTCGCGTCGCGCCGTCGCGGAGACGACGGAGGACGACTTTTGCGAAATCACTTCTCCTTCGCCTCGATCATGTTCTTCTCGGCGGCAATCTTGAACTGCTCAACCTTCACCTCCGACTCGGCCAGCGCCAGCTGCGACTGCGCGACGGCGGCGGCGTCCTCGGCAGCCTTCGCCACCACATCAGCCTTCTTCGCCTCCGCGGCGCGCGTCGCCGCGACGTTGGCGGCGAGCGCGGCATCCTCCTCAGCCTTCTTCGCCGCATCCTCCATCTCCGACTGCACGGAGGAGGAGTTGTAAAACCCAGTCTCCGCCGTGGACTTGGCATCCGCCGCCGCGACGCGCGCAAGCGACGTCTGGTGCGACTGCTGGATCATGTCCTGCTCCGCCTGCGTCGAAGCCACCGCGAGGCGCTTGTTCCGGGATTTCTCGGCGTCCAGCGCTTCCGTCGCCGTCTTCACGAGGAGCTCCTCGTGCGCCACCGCGTCTGCCGAATCCGCGGCTTTCTTCTCGGCGCGCGCGGCGACAATCTCGGCAGCCTTCGCCTTGCCCGCGGCGGCGGCAACCTCCTCGGCGCGCTTCTTCGCCTCCTCCGCGGTCACCTCGCCCGTCTTGGGGTCAGCCTGCGTCTTGGCGTTCAACGCGTTGGCCTGCTTGGACAAATCGTCCGCGGTCTGCTTAGCAGTCGTCGCGGTGGCGAGGTCCTTGTCGTGCACGGCGGAGGCGGCATCCTTAGCGGCGGTCGCCTTCTTGAGCTCCTCGCCCAGGGTCACGATCGCCGCCGTGGAGTTGGCGTAGGCGGCGCGCGTCGCCTCGTACGCGGTGGTGCGCGAGGTGAGCTCGGCGTCCTTGGCCATCGCGTCGTCCTCCAGCGCCTGGATGCCGGAGGTGGCCTCCTCGCTGTCCTCAACCGTCTCAGCCTTGGCGATCTCGAAATCCTTGCGCTTCTGCGCGGCGAGCTTCGCGAGGCGCTCAGCCTCCGCCTCAGCCTCCGCCAGCACGGCATCCGCCATCTCCTTGGCGTCGCGCATGTTGCGCGCCGTCTGCGTGGACTCAGCCTCGTTGGCGGCGGCGGTGCGCCTGTGGCTCTCCGCGGCCGCGAGGCTGTCCTCGGAGCCGCCGAGCGCGGCGCCGGGGTGCGCCCACAGCGCCGCGCCCGGCGCCATCTGGCCCACGGACACCGCGGCGAAGAGCGCGAGCGAGCCCACCGCCGCGGCGGCGGCCCAGCGCACGGCGCGGCCGGCGGAGGAGGCGGGAGCTGCGACGCGCGATGAGGAGTGACGGGAAACGTCAGCCGGGTCACACGCCGAGGTCGCGTTCGGGGGCGTCGTCGAGCTTCTTGAGACGACGCGCGACGCGCGCGCGAGTCCGCGCGGAACTGAGTGTACGCCGTAGCGCTGAACGTGTTCGAGGGGAAATCCACGGGACGGAGCGAAGAGAAGCGGCGGCGGTGCGGAGGCGCGCGTTCGAGACGTACCCTCTTCCTTCAGCAGGGGAGTGTGTTCGGTGCGGGAAGACACCATCGTGCGTGTTCGATCTGCGCGGACGAGGGTGGAGGGGCGGGGTCAGCCGCGCGACCGAAGAGCAAAGCCACGATCGAAAGCGAAACACCCGAAGTCGGTCACGCGAGAGCAATCGCTCGCGTCGACACGGTGGCGCCACGCGCGACAACGACGCGCGGCGAATGACGAGACGCGCGACGCACCCGAAGAGAAGTTCGAAACGATGCGCTCGCGAGGGGACGCCGCGTGCGGTGTCCTTTCGAGAGTGCGGGCGAGGAAGGCTCGCGCGTGGGTTTTGCGCGGAGCAGAAATCGACGAGTTCGGCTTGGGGGTTACACGCTAAAAAAATGATGGCGCAAGACTAAATGCCCACACGCTAACCTTTGAACTGGTTATCGTGACTAGAACCCACACGGGGCCCTTCTGATGCGAAAAGTCGAAGCATGCCACCTTTTTCCTCTCCCTCCAAATTTTCTTGTTTCCCCAAACCCACTCGACTCCCCTCGTGGCGCGCGCGCGTCCTCGCGCCGCGCACACGTCCGCGCGCGAGCGCACGCGAGCGGCACACGACCGGCGTCGCGTCGAGCCGACGCACCTCGCGGAGGCAGGGGCGAAGCGATCGAAGAGTCCGAAGGCGAAGGCGAAAGGCGTGGCGAGCAGCCCCTCGTGCACGTGCCGGCACCGAAGTGACATCAGATCCGGGTGAAAGTCAAAGGGTCGTCGCGATGGCTGACGCCGCCGCGCCCGCGCCGACGCAGCCCGCCGGCGCGGAGGACACGATCCGCGTGCGCGTGCGGCAACAGGAGCCCGCGGGCGAACACGACTTATCGCTTCCCATCGATGTGCGTCCCTCCCGCCGCTCCCCTCGCGTCCGTCGCGCGCGCCTTCCACACCTTTCCTCGCGCGTCGTTTTTCCTCTCTTCGTCGTCTTTTTTTTTCGTTTGCCGCCGACCGAGCCGCTGACGCGCCGATACTTGAACCATCACTCGTGCGAACCATCGCACCGCTCCGATCCAAACAACGACGAACGTGATTTCAGGCGTCCATCGCGGTGTTGAAGGCGCGCGTGGCCTCCGCGTCGGGCGTCCCGGCGGACCGCCAGCGGCTCATCTTCCGCGGGCGCGTGTTGCCTTCGGACGCCGAGAGGCTTCGCGACGTCGCGGGCTTCCGCGACGGCGACGCGCTGCACATGGTGGCGTCGTCCCCGATATCGCCCCCGATCGGTGGCGACGCGCGTTTGACCGCCACCGCCGGTCAAAGCGCGTCGGTCGAGACCGCGGTCGAAACCGGGGTCGGGTCCGTGACCCTCCCCGCGCGCGCGCTCGGGTCGCTGGACGTCCCGGGGGTCCTCGACGCGCTCTTCGCCGAAACCGCGCGAGACCTCGCGGCGGCGGCGGCGGGGTCTTCCACGTCTGTCGGTACCTCCACAGGAACTCTAAACCCTCTGAACCCTCTGAACCCTTTAAACTCCGAGCCCTGGAACGTGCGGGTCCAGGTGAGTTCGGGCCCGAACAGCGTGACGCCCGGAGGAGTGGCGGGGGTCGGACCGGTTCGGTTCGGGCGCGGCGTCGGGAACGCGTCGTCTGTTTCGGCGTACGCGGACCCCGTCGCCGCCGCGACGCGGCACGCGGCGTTCGTGCGACGCGTCGCGCGCGAGCTCGCGTCGGACCCGCACGGCGTGTCCCGGGGCGACGGCGCCGAGACTGGCTCGCGCGATGACGAAAACGAAAACGAAAACCATCTCTCTCGACCGTCTTCAGACCCCGAAGGGTCTTCGCGCGAGGACACCGGCGACGACGCGGCGCTCGCGCAAGGCGACGACGCGCGCCGCGAGGGAGACGCGTCCGCGACGCGGTGCACGCACTTCGGCGTGCAGTGCGACACGTGCGGCGTCGTGCCCATCGTGGGCGTCCGGTACAAGTCGACGTCGCGCGCCGACTACGACCTGTGCGAGACGTGCCACGGCGCCGGGCGCGTGCGCGGCGTCGCGCCGCCGGAGGGGCCCTTCGCGGCGCTGCGCTCGCCTCTGCCGGGCCTGGTGCCCCCGCCCACCGCCGCGCCCGCGGCGCTCGCTCGGCCGCGCGCGGCGACGAGAGCTGTTCCGGGCGAAGAGGCGCGGTCCTCCGCGGCCGAGGACGCAACCTCCTCATCGACCACCGCGATAGAGCAGCTCCGTCGGCGCGCGCCGCCGGTGATGACCGCGGGCGCGCTGGCGTCGGCGCTGGCCGAGGCGGCGGCGGCGGCGCGCGAGACGGCGCCCGCGCTGGAAGCCGCCGCCGCGTCGCTGCGTTCTCTCTCGATGGAGTCCTTTTCGTCTCCCTCGTCCTCCTCTCCGTCGTCCTCTTCGACGCGCCTGCACGAGATCCAGGGCCAGACGCTGCGCGCGTCCTCGGTTTCGCACGGTTTAGGCTCGCTGCTCATGGAGCTCGCCAGGCTGGCGTCCTCCGCGCAGGTGGCCGGCGGCGCCGCCGCGGCGCCCGACTTCCTCAACGAACTCGCGCGCGGACTCGGCGTGGCGGGAGACGCGGGGACGCAAGGAGACGGCGTTTCGTCGACGGCGTTCCTGGCGCCGCCCCTCGTGTACCTGGACCCGAGGGGGGGGACGCAGCCGCTCAGCGGGATGGGCGCCAGGCAGGTGCCCAATCTGCTGTCGGGCGTCGCGGGGGGACAGTTTCAGGTTCCGGGTTCGATTCCGCCCGGCGCGCCTTTTCGGCCGAGTCGTGGCGCGGCGCCGAACGGCGCGTCCGCCTCGGCGGCGGGTCCGGGTCCCGGTCCCGCTCCCGGGGCGACGCGAGACTTGCGCGCGGCGGCGGAGTCGCCGCCGGGGAACGCGATACGCCGCCTCGAGGCGCGGATGAACGACGTGTTTGAGGGTCTGGCTCGGAACGCGCGGATGCTGGAGGAGATGCGCGCGGCTGCGGAGTCGGCGCCGGCGCGGAACCCGAACGGTGCGATGCGCGCGCTTCGCGGCGGGATCGGCGCGCTCGGCGGCGTGGCGCGCTTCGCTCTGCGCCCGTTTTCCTTCTTGCGGCGGCGCGCGGGGGCGCGGGATCGAACCCGCGACCCGACGGAGGACTTCCCGGAGCGCGCCGCCGGCGGGTACGCGCACGTGGACGTGCCGCTGCGGCGGCGCGCGGAATCCGCGCCGGCGGCGGGAACGGGATCCGCCGCCGCCGCGCCGACCGCGAACGCTCGCGTCCCGCCGCCGCGCCCGGCCGCCGCGAATCCGCCGCCGGCGTCCGCGCCGCCGCAGAGGTCCACTTTCAACTTCCGGTTCGAGTCGAACGTGCGGGTGGCCAGGCGCCCGGAAGGCGACGCCGCGGCGCAGCAGCCGCGGCAGGCGCGGGCGGCTCCGCCGCAGCAGGCTCAGGCCGAGGGGCCGCATGCGCAACAGGCGCAACAGGCGCAGACGCAACAGGCGCAACAGGCGCAGGCGCAACAGGCGCAGGCGCAGGCGCACGCTCGCGCCGCCGCCGCCGCGCAGGCGTCGGCGGCGGCTTCGTTCCAGCAGGGCATCGGCGCTCTTCTGAACCACCTGCAGTCTGGCGGGAACCTCGCGCCGGGGACGCGCATGCGACTGGTGCCCACCGCGGAGGGGGGCTTCACCCTCGAGCCCGCGGGCGCGGCGGAGCCCTCCGGAGGCGGAACCGCGACGGCGCCGGCGACGCCGGCGACGCCGGCGTCTACCCCCGCGCCGGCGACCCCCGACCCGGAACCCGCCCGCGAACCGGCGGCGGCGACGACGGCGGCGACGACGACGACGGCGACGACGGCGACGACGACGACTTCGACGACGACTGCGACTGCGACCGCGACTCCGACGACTCCGTCGGCGACTCCGGCGCCTCCTTCCGGTCGCGGGTTGGATTCCACCGAAGGGGGCGCCTCCGCGTCGGTACCGCTCGCGGATCTGGGCGGTCCGCGCGGGGTCGGCCCGGGCTTGCCCCCGCGCGCGGAGCGCGCGCCGAAGCCGAGACCGAGCGAGCTCCCGAGGCAGGACTCGCTCGATTAACGGACGATTTCTTGTGGTTCGATTTTTTCGGCGCGTCATGAACGACACGAAAGACCGCGTTCGTTAGATAGAGAGACGTTTTCTAGTACACGCGAGCCTCCCAAACGCTACCCTCCGAATCGTCCTCCCCCGCGAAAGCCGCCTCGCCGGAAGGCGCCGGCGCGCATCGCCGCCCACGCGGCGGCGCCGACGGCGGCGCCGCCGAGGTGCGCGGCGTGTCCCGTGCCCGACCCGCCGAGCCCCATCTGCGCGCCGTACAGGTCTCGCGCCAGGAACATCCCCGCGAACAGGATGTTCGGCATGGGTATGAAGAAGTTGAGGTAGATGGTCCGCATCGGGAACAACGCGGCGTTTAGAAACACAACCGCGTTCACCGCGCCGGACGCGCCGAGCGCCGGCGGCGTGCGACGCCACGCGGAATCGAACCCGTCACTGTTTATCCCGCGGTTCTCCATCCACCGACCCGCGCTCTGCAAGATACCACCGTCGTTTGACCCGCCCCGGAACCGTCGTCGCCGCTTCTGCCGTTCGTGCCGGCACCACAGCACGTGCGTCGCGCTGGCGACTATCCCGCCGGCGAGGTAGAGGTTTAACAGAAACGCGCCGCCCATCATGGCGCCGACGTCGCGGCCGAAGTAGTACAGCGCGAGCATGTTGGAGGCGTAGTGCATGAAGTCGTAGTGCGAGAACGCGGCGGTGACGAGCGTGTGCACCGACCCCGTGTACACGCTCCGCTCGCTCACCGTGAAGTTGGCCTGCATGAACCGCGGGTCGACCGCGTGCCACAGGACGAAGATGAACGTGTTCGCGCCGACGACGCTCCACAGCATCTGCTCGCCGTCGAACCGGGGGGACGCGGGGGGGGGCGCGCCGTATCGAAACCGCCCGCTCGCGTCGACGCCGGAGTTGTTGTAGTACGCGCGGCGCGCGTGCATCGTCGCGCTCCGCGGCGCAGCGCGGCCCACGGCGACGGAGCTCGGTCGCACGAGGCTGAGGCTCGTCGCGACGTACGTCGCCGCGCGACTCGCGCCCGCCGCGGAGAGGGTGCCGGCTCGAGCGGATGCCGCCGCGCCGACTCCGAACGCGCGGACGCGCGCGGCGCCGGAGGCGGTGCGCACCACCTCGGCGCCGCGAGCGGCGCCCGCCGCCGCCCACAGGGAGGACGCCGCGAAGGGGGCGGACGACCTCGCCCCCGCGCGCGCGGCGACCGTCTCCGTCCCCGCGAACAACGACCACCTCGTCGAGGCCACCGCGGACGACGACCACGGCGCGTGTCCCCCCCGCGCGGCGCCGAACGCGCTCGCCGCCACGGACGCGAGCGCCCCCCCGCGCGGAACGGCGCGTCGCACGAAAGAAGAGAGCATTCTCCTCTTCCTCCTCCCGCGAGGTACGCGCGGCTGCGCTCTGGTCTCGGTCTTCGGCAATCGTCTCGGCTCGTTTCGAAAAGGTGTTTTCGTCGGATGGTCCCATCCATTCTTCTATGTACCGCTGCGAATTCTGACTATTTGTAGCCATCATTTCGCCCCGCGGTCATCTTGCGGTCGCAATGCGCCGACACACCCCCCATCGAACGATGGGCGACAAGAATCATCCCAGGAAACTGGGGTTTATTCCAACACCAAATCTGAGTGGCTACTCCGGTTCCTTCGAACCGGAAAGTCCCAGGTTGGGGATTTGGTCTAGTGGCATGATTCGTCCTTCGGGTGGACGAGGTCGGGGGTTCGATTCCCCCAATCCCCCTTTTTTTTTCGCCGCGGCGACGCGGCGGCGTCGTCGACGCGTCCCGCGCACCGCCCCGCGTCCGAGACTCGACGTCGCCGGGGAGACGCGCGCGTCGAGCGCGCGCTACGCGGTGGGATGACGTTTTTTTCGTGTTTTTTTTCTGGACGTGACTGAATGTCCACTCGCACGACCAAAAATGTTTTTCGGTCGCTCGAAAACGCCTCCGGGTCTCGCGGCATCAGTGCGGGGGCGCGCGAGCACCGGTGCTCCTCCGCGCGCCCGGGTTGACCGGTGCTCGCGACTCCGCGCGCGTGAGCCCCGGAGCTCCGGAGGACCATGTCTTCCGACCTCCTGTCCCTCCCTGACGACGCGCTCCTGAACATCCTGAGCCACCTGACCCGGCGCGAGGCGGCGAGGGGCGCGCGTTTGGCGTGTCGGTCGCTCCGAGCCGCGTGTCAAACGCTGGACGCGAACCCGAACCCCCGCGGGCTTCACCACCGCCACCGTTTGTTCGTCGCCAACTCCGCCACATGCGAGGTGGTGGAAATTGCCGTCCGCGGCTCGGATGTAACCACGCGCGTCGCGGTGGGCAAGGCGTGGCGGATGTCCGGGAGGATGAAGAAAAAGAAAAAGCCGAAAAGCGCGTGGCTCACCGGGATCGCGTTTCACCGCCGCGCGGTGTATTGCTGCCAGTACCAGCCGAGTTGCGTGGTGGTCCTGGACGCGGACGACGGCTTGCGGTACGTGCGCGCGTATGAGCTCCCGCATCCGAGCCCGGAGGGCATCGCGTGCGACGGAACGTTTCTGTACGTCGCGTTCGCGGGGGGGCAAATCAAAAGAGCTTTGCTTTTCGGGTTAAACAATTTGCTTCCAGGGGGGATACTGCGCTGCTCTTGGCAAGACGCGGATTTCGTGACGCCGGCGTGGGGTCAGCAAGTCCCGTGCTACATGGACCGGACGTACGGCCACGAGTACTATAACGGGCACGAAACCCCCGGCGTGGTGTGGGGCGCGGCGCTCGGCCCGGACGGGGCTCTGTACGTCGCGGCGGATCGCGACCACGACCCGCCCAATGGGAACTACGCGACGCCTCCCGCCGCGTGCGCGGCGTGCGTAAACGAAGGCTCGAGCGGGCACTGCGGCACGGTGTTCCGCGCGTCGTGGGGCTTCCAAGGCGAGGGTATTCGAAAAGACGAATCACAGACGACGTGGACGCCGCTGGCGCGGAGGGACGCGTTGTCCACGCGTCGACCGAGCGGCATCGCGTTCGTCCCCGCGTGTGTTCCCGGCGCGCGAGAGCGAGAGGAGAAAAAAAACGCCGGCGGATCCGACGCCGAAACCGATGAGACGCGAACGTCTCTGCTCGTCGCGTCCATGGACCGAGCCGTGAGCGCGTTCGCGTTCGTCTCCGAGTCTTCGCGCGATGAGCGGGAGCGAAGAACCGTAACGCCGCGCGTCGTGAAAAACGCGCGCGCGTTCCTCGACCTGAAGGCGCGCGATGAGGCGGGTCGTTCTCGCGAAAAAGATTTCGCGCCGCTTCCCCATCTGCAGCCGTTCGACGCGCACGCGCCGCCGTTCCAGGGCGGCCGCGTGTTCGTGACCGTGCACCGCGGCGTCGAGGCGGGCGCGCCGGGGAGCGCCGACGCGGGCGTCGTCGTGTGCGACGCGTTTGGGAACGAACTCGCGTTCGTCCGCGACGACGCCATCGCCGCGCACGCAAACGCGCTCGCCGGCGAGTGAAGTGAGGAGGAGTTTTTTTGCTTCTGAAAGAAAAACGCGAATCGACGGCCACTTTCGTTTGGCTCTTCTTCCTTTCAAACAGTCAGTCAGCAGTCGTGTTTCGGCGCCGATGAAGATGCGCCTTTCGCGTGCCTTTCGCATCGACGGCGCGTCGACGATACGCCTCGAGCGCGAGACGCGTCGAGGTTTCGGCGCGTCCGGCGACGCGCGCGTCTCCCCGCGGGACGCGCGTCGGAGGCGTCGGCTCGCCTCCGCGCGGCGCAAAAGGGGGACTGCGGGAATCGAACCCGCGACCTCCTCGACCCAAACGAGGAATCATGCCACTAGACCAAGTCCCCTTTCAAACGCGGTCGGCGACCCTTTCAAGCGGGCTTTTTTGAACCCGGAAGCGACCCGTTCGTTTCACCAGGGTGAAAGCGTCCAAGAGAGGCGCCGGGCGTGAATTTTAACCATATGATCAGCGCTTTTTTCGGCGAACATGTTGGCGCGCAGCACGTCGAGGTTTTTCGTCTCGAGTCCCGATCCCCCGAACGCCCTCGACTCCCGAACACCACAATTTGCCAGCTGGATTTTTCGGCGTCGCTTCGCGGCATTTTTCTTCGCCAAGGGACGCGTTCGCGCGCAAACCCGAACCCGAGGACGCGCGAGGCCTCGCGCCGCGGCGCTGCCGGCACAAACGCGCGCGCTCGCGAACACGCGTCGCCTCGCACGAGGCGGTCGCGTCTCCGCGCCGCGCGCTCGCGTCTCCCCGGTCGTAAGGGACGCTCGCACGGCGCCGCGCGGTGGTGACGCGCGAGATATCCAAGCGGTGTCGGTCATCAAAAGCGCATTCGTGTCGAACGCGAAGCGACGCGTCGGGACGACGGGCGGGGCGTGACGCGCGCGGTCGCGGGTCGGTGACGGGTCCGGCCCCCCGCCCCCCTTTCGCGCCATGCGGATAGACATGGCCTCGCGCGACCCGCGCGCGTTCACCGTTCCCGAGAACGGCACGTTCGCGCACGAGCCCCCCGCGCCGCGTCGCCCCGACGGACCGCCGGTCGCGAGCCTCTCGTCCGCGCTGGGGGGCGAGGACCGCGCGAGCGCGGTGGACCTGACCACGCTCATGACCGCGCTCCCCACGGACGACGAGCTCGCGTCTTCGGAAAACGTCGCGCCGCCAAGACAGAGCCTCGCGGGGCTCGAGCACCACCGCCAGAGCCCCTCGAGGCGCGGCGCTTCGCACGGCGCGGGGCCGTCGCATGCGTCGCATTTGAATCATCATCATTCCTCCGCGCACGGCGCGTCGACCGCCAACCAACAGACCACCAACCAAAACCAACACAGCAACGTGTACGTCAAGAACCTCGCCGAGGATGTCGATGAGACCGCGTTGAAAGCGTCTTTTGATCGGTTCGGCACAGTGGAGAGCTGTTGTGTGATTCGGGACGTGTCCACAAACGCGTCGCGCGGGTTTGGTTTCGTGAAGTTCCAAACCGTTCGCGAGGCCAAATCAGCCATCGCGGCGATGCACGGCGCGCACGTGCGCGGCCGCGCGCTGGAGGTGAAGTTCGCCAACGCCGACTCCACGCCCGGTGGCACCGGGCCCGGCGCCAACGGCGTGGGCACGGTCTCGGATAACGTCTACGTCAAAGGCTTGCCCCCGCGTTGGTCCGAGCGCGAGCTCCGGGATTTCTTCAAAGCCTTCGGCGCCATCGTCGAGTGCCGCTTGCTGCACGCGTCCGGCACCACCACCGCCGGCGCTTTGATCCGATTCGGGACCGTGGAGCAGGCCATCGCCGCGGTCGTGCACGCGAACAACGTCGTGCCTACACCCGGAGGCGTGCCGCTGGTCATGCGCTTCGCGGACTCGCACGGAAAAAGCTCGCGGCGCTCGGGAAAGGACTCCGCGTCCAACTCGCGCGGCGGATCCATCTCCGGAGGCTCGGGCGTCGAAGGGTTCGTCGAGGGGTTCGGCGTGCTCATGGCGCAGCACAACGCGCAGCACAACGCCGCGATGAACGCCGCGATGCTGCAACACCAGCTGATGCAGCAGCAGATGGTTAGTGCCGGCGCGAGCCTCGGCGCGAGCCTGGGGTCGAGCCTCGGCGCGATGAGCGCGAGCGGGTCGCAGCACGGGGGCGAAAGGGCGATGCGCGCCGCCGCGCTTTCCTCTCCAAACGCGCACGGCATGCGACGACGCGAGAGCTTCCAGGGGGTCATCGACGAGGGGAGCGCGCACGACGGGTCGCTCGGCGGGACGTTCGATGGGACGCACGGTTCGTTCAACGGTCTTCTGTCCGGCGGGTCCGGCGTATCCGGCGTTTCCGGTTTTCCACCGATGATGTCCCCGCCGATGGGCGGCGCCGGCGGCGCCGGCGGGTGGCTCGGGCCGTCGTCGCCGTTCGGAACGTCGCCCGCGGTTTCCTCCGCTCGCGGCGCGAACGGCGGTCTCGGCGGGCTCAGCGCTATGTTCGCCGGCGGCGCGGACGACTCTGCCTCCGCGGGCGGGCCCCGACCGTCGGACCCGAACGGGGGTGGGTCCGTCGTGTTCGGGTCCTCGCTGCAGAAGTCCGCGGACTCGAACGCTCGGCGCGCGGGAAGCAGCGGAAGCCTCGGCGCGCGGTCGCACGGAAGCGCGAACTCGCTGGGGAGCCGCGGAAGCTCGGTGCGCGGCGGGAACGCGTTCGGGCCGGGGTCCGCGCTGGGCGCGTCTATCGGCAACGCCGCGAACGCGCCTCCTGCTGGGTCGGCGGCGTCGTCGGAAGCCTCGCCGTACGCGAAAATAGTCTCCCCCGTCGGCTCGTTCGACGGAGGAGGCATGTGGGCGCGGTCGCCGACGCTCGGGGGCGAAAACGCCTTCGCGCGCGGCGTCGCCGGGAAGGCGTTCGGCGTTGGCGACGTATCGTTAGACCGCGCGGAGACCCCCGGGATCTCCGCGGAGGCGGCTCGCGACATCCTGGACAGGCTCGAGACCCCCGAGCTCGAGAAGACCCCGAACCCGGAACGGATGGAAGATCGAGCCTCGGCGGCGCCCGAAGCTCGGCGCACTCTGCTCGTGCGCGGCGCGCCCGGCGCGTCTCCGACGGCCACAGAGCTTTATCTCTACCGCGCCTTCGCGCCGCACGGCGCGGTTGTTTCCGTGCGGAGCACTTCGAGCACTTCGATTAACTCGGGCGTCGCCGAACACGTCGTGGAATTTAAGGTCGCGGCGGAAGCGGACGCCGCGAAAAGAGCGCTCGACGGAGGCGCGCTCGGCGCGCTGCGAGTCACCGCGCTCGACGCCGACGCGTCGAGCGCGCCGGCGTGAGACAAGATGCTCGCCGGAAGCCTTTTCTTTAGTCCGCCGAAAATACCGAAAAGACGTAGGCCGACTATTATTTACCGGAGCGCGGTATTACCGCGCGCGCGGAGTATTATACATACCGCGCGTTTCACACGCGCGGAGCGCATAGATAACACGCGGCGCGCACACGCGCACGCACACACGCGCTGCGGGACGGTGTACACTTAATAAGTCACGCAGACGAGAGGGACCCGGTTGTAACACGAGAGGCGACCTCGACGATTCCTCTAAAACGCGTGATGAACGTAAAAAAAAATCACCGACGTAAAAAAATAAACGGCGCTTTTCGTCGCTCGCGGGCTTCTCCTCACGCGCTCCTCTTCTCGCGCTCCTCGTCCGCGCTGGATTCGACCATCGCCTCGGCGCTCTCCACGAACGCGCGCAGGTCCACGCCTGGTGTTTTACCGGCCGCGATCGCCTCCGCAGCCTCCCGCAGTTTCTCGCGCTGCGTCGCGTACGCCTCCACCGGGCTCGTCGTCTCCGAAGCGGCGTCGTCGTCCAAAAGCCCCGCGGCTTTCACGATGCTCCGCGTGCGCGCGGCGAGCGTCCCCGAGTCCCCGTTCTTCGCGAACGCGTCCGGGTTCGCCGCCGCCTTCTCGAGCACGCGCACGGCGCGAAGCAGGTCGCGAGGCTTCTGACCGGCAGCCACGAGCGACGCGTCCTTCGCGGCGTGTTCGAGCTTCTTGCGCTCGCGGCGGCGCCGCCGCCGCTCGCGGCGGCCGTCGCCGCGCCGCTCCGACCGCAACATCGCCTCGCCCTCGGTGTAATGCACGTACCTCTGGTACCGCCCCGGCTGCAGCAGCGTCGGGCGCACGTGGCTGGCCTTGCCGCACTCGGCGCAGCAGAAGCCCCCGCGCGACGTCAGGCACCCCTGGCACACCAGGAACAGCCTGTTGCAGTCCACGTTGGGGCAATTGCGATGCGGCGCGCGCGCTTTCCGCTCGCCGCAGCAGTAGCACTCGAGCGTCGCCGCGGCGTCTCCGGCTTCCGCGGCGGGCAGACCGGTCGGGGTCATCGCCAGTCGCGAGTCGAACACGAACAACTGATCGTCCCACTTCTGGTCCTCCTTATTCCCGAACTCGTCGAAGTACGCCTGCACGCCACCCTCCAGCGTGAACACGTTCTCGTAACCTTGCTCCTTCAACACCGTCGAGTACACGTCGCACCGGATGCCGCCCGTGCAGTACATCATGATGGGCTTGGACTTGTCGACGCCGGCGAGCGGGCCGCGCAGGTCGGAGCCGTTTTTGTCCGTCGCGGATCCGGATCCAGCGACGTTGGTCTCCACGGTCTCGCGGAAGCTCTCCTGCACGGGCCTCTGCGCGCCCCGGAAGTGCCCGACGTCCCACTCGTAGCCGTTGCGCACGTCCAGCAAAAGAGGCGCGTCGGGCTTCTCGTCGAGCACGTCGCTCATCTTTAAATGCCACTCCTCCGGGCTCAGCGGCGTGCCTCGTCTTTTAGGGTCGTGCACGGGCAAGTGCGCGGTGCCGCCCTCGAGCTGCACCAGCTGAGGCTTGTACCGCAAACTAAGCTTCGGGTGCGCCTGCTCATCCACCGGGTATACGCTGATGCGCATGCCGTTGAAGTGCTCGCGCGATTCCACCCAGCGCGCGTACTTCTCGCCATCCGTCCCGCGACCCGACATCTGCGCGTTGATGCCCTGCTGGTTTATATAGATGCGCCCTCTTAACTCCAGGTTGTTTTCCGCTATGAACGCGCGGTGGTCCTCCAGCTCCTTCTCGTAGTCCGGGACCTGCGTGAAGCAGAAGAACGTCAGAAGCTGATGCGAGCCCTTGACCTTCTGTCCGTCGCGCGTTCCAGCGTTCGCCGTCGTCTCGGCGGCGGCGGTGTCCTGCACGTCGCCCGACGCGGACACCACCACGCGCAGGCCGGCGACGCGCCTGCGCAGGCTCGGCGTCGAGGAGACGGGGCCGGAGCCGTCGCGCGGGGCGTACGCGGGGCCGAACGCGCGCGACCCGGAGGCGGCCGCGCGCGGCGCGGTCGCCGGCGGCGGGCCGAGCACGATAGGGCCGACTCGGTCGCCTCGGCATCGCGGGGACGCCGACGCGCGGCCGGGGACGAGCCGCGCCGCGCGCGCGGTCACGCCGCGGTGCGCGATGCGCGCGAACAGGAGCGTTCGCGCGGAAGTCGCGGACATCGCGTCACTCTCCGAGGGGGGGGGCGCGTGCGCCGCGAAGGATGGAGGCACCCGAAGCGAAACTGCGCTTTTCGTCATCCGTGATACACTGGCATGTGTGCATATTCCTCAGACTAAATGCACTGCAAGGCCGGCTCAGATTCTGTGACTGGCGTCGAAAAAGCCACGACCTGGCGACTCACAAGATGAACGACAGCCACGACGACGCGCGCCGAGCACGATACCCACCCTCCCGATGTCCACGAGCGCAACGCCCGACACCGCCACTCCGATGAGCGACGATATCGTGCCAGATGCGACCGCCGCGCACGAGTCCGCCGTGACCCAGGCGATTCCGGGCCTTCCCGACGATATCGTAGTAACGCACGTTCTGTCTCAGAATTTCAGATCTACATGGCTTGTGGACCCAGCGGATCTCGCGAGGCTCAACGTGGTGAGCCGCGGGATGCGGCACGCGGTCGCGGCGACGGGGCGCACAATTCAAGAGATGGACGCTTACCAAGCTGCTTGTTGGGGGTGCTTGAGTGCGCTCAAGCGCTTGCATCGGCGAGGAAGTCTGACGTTCGACGGTTTCATGTGCTTCGATTTCCTGTGCTGGAACGCTGCACAAGGGTACTGCAACCGCAACTTTGAGGCGTTGACGTGGTTGCGCATGAAAGGCTGCCCTTGGAGCAAGGCGACCCAGTGCCATGTGAGCAACAGGTTGGCGTGGGAAGGGAATCTCGAGGCTTTGAAGTGGTTACGCGTAGGTGGCTGCGAGTGGGACTCGAAGACGTGTGCGTCGGCTGCGGAGTCCGGCCACTTCGAGGTGCTTAAGTGGGCGTGCGAGAACGGGTGCCCGCGGGACGAGTGGACGTGCGCGGGCGCGGCGTACAACGGCCGCCTCGAGATGCTGAAGTGGGCGCGCGAGAACGACTTCCCGTGGGACGCTTACACGTGTGCGGCTGCTGCAGCAGGCGGCCACCTCGAGGTGCTGAAGTCGGCGCGCGAGAACGGCTGTCCGTGGGACGAGATGACGGGCAAGTTTGCGGTGTGGAACGGCCACCTCGAGGTGCTGAAGTGGGCGCGAATGCACGGGTGTCCATGGGACAAAGACGACTGCGTGAAAATGGCACTCCTCAACAAACACACGAACGTTTATGACTGGATACGTACGTGCGACTGCGACTGAGACGACGAGACGCGACGAACGCGACGAACGACGGAAATCAAACGACTCGCTTTGATTATACCACCTCTGACATGAATCGACACACAAGGTCTACCCCGATCGATCCACGACCCCATTCGCCTACTGGTACCTGAGCCAGTACACGTCGTCGTTCTCGACGTACCCCGGAGGCACTTCCTCGCCCGTCGTCGGCGTGGGTTCCGATCCGGTGTACAGATTAGTCACCGAAAACGTCGCGGAGACCACCTCCGGCTCGGTGTCTTGGAACGGCGCCGCGATCGCGTCCGTCTTGGTCTGGTTCAGGTACAGCGACGCGTCGCGTATCGTCCACGCCGCGTTCGCGTCTGAAGAGGGAACCTCGTCGAACGCGAACTGCACGAGCCTCGGGCGGTTGGACACGCACGCGGGGTCTTTTCTCGAGTAACGCGGAGAAGCGTCGGCGTCGTCGTCGCGGTCCGTCGCGAAACCGGGAATCGGGTGGTTGGTCTGCGCGTTGAGAAACGCGACGCGTTCGGTTCCGGTTCCGTCGGAGAACGCCTTCGTGTTTTTCGGCGCCGGCGCCGCGAGCGCGCCGGAGGCGTCGAGGAGGGTCACGCCGCCGCGGGAGACGGTCGCGGCGACCGTCGCGCCGGCGCGGAACGGCGATCGGAACGGTTTCGTTTCGTTTCCGCGAAACGCGCTCGAGAGCTCGACGCCGTCGACGGCGAAGGAAAACGCGCCGAGCTTTTTCGGGAAGCCCAAAACCTCGCGGCCGGCGATCATGGACCGGTCCGAGTCCACGAGCATCCAGGGACAGTGAAACGCGCGCTTCCCGGACGGGACGTGCGTGACGTCCAGCACGATGGCCGCCTCGTGGTACGCGCCGCAGCAGAACGAGTCGGGGTACCTGCGGCGTTTTTTTTTTTAACCGGCGGCCGCGTGAAAGTCAGGACGACGCGAGACGGAAGAGGACGTTCGCGTTTCGAACGCGACGCGTTCAGAGAAGAAAAGACGGTCTTTTTACGGTCGCGAACGACGAAGAGGCGCCGCGCGTACCACGCGAAGAACACGCGCGCGGTGTCTCCCCGGACGCGCAGCAGGCTGTTCGGGAGCCACTTCTGAGCCTTCGCCGGGTCGACGCGGACGACGAGGGAGAAAACCGCGGCGTCGGTCCAGCCGTATTTCTTTTTCTCCTCGGCGTCGGCGGCGAGCTCGAGGCGGTCGGGCCAGCTCCCCGGGCCGAACGGCGCGGCCATGCGCGTGCGGGACACCACCGCGCGCACGAGCGGGCTCGCGCGCGCGGCGCCGACGACCCCCTCGGACAGCCACGGGCACCGCGGGTCGTGAGGCGTTCGTATGGGCAGCCCCGTTTGGGCGGTGGCGTTCGTTCCGAGGTGTACCTCGGACGAAGGCTCGAGGGCGGCGCACTGCACGAAGCACCGGATGAGGAGGAGGATGAGCGCGGCGACGCACGACGTGCTGTTCGGCGCGCGCGAGGCGCGCGGCATCGTCGGCGCCCTCGTGTCCGCGAACGGTCGTTCGCGAAGCATGGCGCGCGCCCTCGCGAGTGGCCGAAACGTCGGGTTCTTCGCAGGACGTTAAAATGCCGAGACGACACTCACAGTGTCACCACGTGAACCAACAAAACACCGACGAGCCTCGTTTCTCGGACCGACGCTCGCGGCCAGAACACCACGCGCGTCACCGCGTGTCGTTCCCGGCGACATGTCCGCCTCCGCGTCGACGTCGCTCGCGCCGCGTCTCGTCGGTCTCGTCGGTCGCGGCGGCACGCGCCGCGTCCCCGCGCGCCGCGTCGTCCCGGTCGCGCGCGCGGGCGCGCACGTCCCGAAATCGTCGACACGCGCAGCCTCGGCTTTGATGTCCACCGCGATGTCCACCGCGGTCTGCGCCCCCGCGCTCGCGTCCGCGGGTCCCTCGCGCGTCGCGGACCTCGCGCTGTCCGACGCGTGGTTCGGGTGGTACTTCGCGCCCGGCGGGGTGGTGCTCGGCCCCGCGCTGTTCTTCACCGCGTTCATCCTGGGGCAGGCGCTCGTCGAGAAGATCACGGGGACGGGACCGAAGGGAAAGAAGAAGGAGTAGGAGCGATGTGTATGATGCACTACCGTGTTACTATTAACGCACTGACGCATGACTTTAAAAAAGCGTACGTCTCACTACCGTCTCACTACGGTCTCACTACCGTCGGTAATACGTCTCGCTTCCGAGTCTCACAGCGGCGGCGGTTCGTCGTCGCTGTCGTCGCCGTACACCGCGTGTTGCTTCGCCGCCGACGCCGGACCGCTCGGAACGCGCACAACCTCGCGAACGTCCAACGCGCCGCCGACGGCGTTCTCCGTGTCCGTCACTACACCGCGCGCACCCAACGAAACACCGCCGAGGTCTTGAATCAAAGAACCGCTCGGGGTCGAACCCCCGACTCGTCGATGACGCTCGCGGCGGTCGCGATCGTCGCTCCCCGTCCCGCTCGCCGCCCACCCGGGGTTGGCGGCGGAGACGGGTTCTTTTTTTTTGTTCGCCCGCGACGCCGGAGAGACGAAGTAGTCCGACCCTTTCGCAGAGGAGTGAAGGTCTTTCCCCCGGGAGGTCCTCGCCTTGGGCATGTAAACGACGAGCGACCCGGTGACCTTCGAGCGCTGCGCCGTGGACGCGTCCGGCCGCACCTCCTCGGGGAGCGTCACGCATAACATGCGCCCCTTGATGAGCGCGCGCGCCACGCGGGGCTGCACGTCGACGTCCATCAGCGACGTGTCCATGAACTTTCCGACTCTGATCTCCAGCACGACGGCGTCGCCATCGTCGCCGCCGTCCTCGGTCAAGACAAACTCGAAGTCGCCCTCGTTGCACTGGCGCACCGAATTTACGTCCTCGGGCAAATCAGGGAACGACTCGCGTCTCGGTTTCTGCTTCCGGCTTAAACCGTCGCCCGCGAAGAGCTTGTCGACGTTCGCTTTCTTCTTCGCTTCCTGGTCATCGCGCAAACGCGCGCTCTCCCGTTGCTCGGCGACGCGCGTCGCGGGACACCAAGGCCGCTCGTTTTCCGGCATATCGAGGATTTCCGCGATGTCCTCCTCGTCAGGTGCCAAGTCGCGCGCGTCGCTCACTTTTCGCGCCTCTTCCACGTCGACGCCGTCATCCGCCAACTCGCGCGTGAGTCGTTTTGTGATTTCCGGAAGCGCCTGCGCGGCGACGATGCGCTCGCTCGGGGTGACCTCTTTGCCGTCTAAACGTTTCAGCTGCGGCAGCGTGCCGATCACGAAGTTCCGGTACCCGCCAAAGTCCGCGCACGGGTTACCCATCAAATACAGGTCCTCCAGCTTATAGTTCTCCCTCAGCGTGTGCACGGTGAGCAGGCTCGCTTTCTCCACGAAGTTCATCGTCAAGTCCAGCTTCGCGAGGCTCTCGCAGCGTTGTAAGTTTTCGATCTTGCGTATGTTGTTCACCGCGAAGTTGGCGTACTCCAGCTCCTTCAGCCTGTGCAGGTTGTTCAGCTTCGAAATAAGGTTGTTCTGCATGTACAGGATCTTGAGGCGGCGGCAGATCTGCCCGAGCGCCTCGATGCGCTCGATCTCCTGCTGATGCAAAGAGATCTCCTCGAGCGTCGAGACCATGCCTTCGTTGTGCTCCGCGCGGCGGCGGATCATCTCCAGGGTGATGGGCGCCATCGCGAGACGACACGGCGTGGACCGCACGCCACAAGCGCAGTCGCGCGTCGCGAGCCCTCCCCGCTCTCGCCGGACGTCTCGCCCCCGCGCGTCCGCGTCTGGCAACAAGCGGACGCTGCGGTTTGACTTTTTTCGCCGCACTCGGCCGGTGCCGATCGAGCCGAGGGCGCGCCCGCGAAATTTTCTCTTCTACGCGCCGAGCACGCGTCGGCTGCCAGATCGGTCCGGGCGCGCGGCGTCCGCCCAGTCTCGAGCCCTCGCGCGCGATGACGTCGTTCTTCAAGAAGCACAAGCGCACGCCCGCCGAGCTCGCGACGAAGCTCGGCAACGCGCTGAACACGCTGGCGGAGGGAGGCGACGACAAGGTGCGTCGCTTTTCCCTCCGAAGTTTCGCGCTCGATCTCCCGATGCCCGCGGCTCTCCCCTCGCGAACGCGGCGAGTCTTCGCGCGCTGACCCGCCACGACCGCGCGTTCTCTCGCTCGTCCTCACCGCGCGTTCCACGCAGTGCCAAGAGTCGTGCGCGAAGTACCTGGGGGAGATGCGCACGATCATGTTCGGCGGCGGCGAGGACGACGCCCCCCCCGACGCGGAGCTTCAGACAGCGCTCGCGCTGGAGACGGCCAAGCCGTCCGCGGATGGCACGGGCAACGTCACCGCGAAGCTCATCGAGATGCTCCCTAAGCTGTTCTTCGAGACAAGAAAAGACGCCGCCGCGGTGTTCAACGCCATCGTGCGCCACCCCATCGGTTCGCACGAGGACCTGCCGCACGTGCAGTACCTGAACGAGAACCCGCAACTGCTGCGGACGATCGTAGAGGCGTCGGAGCTCGGCGAGGAGATGAGGCACGGGAACAACGCCGCGTCTTTGACGTACGGCACCATGCTCCGCGAAGTTGCGCGGTACGAAGCTCTGTGTCGCCACATCTTGTTCTCGGACGCGTTTCTAAAGATGTTCGACTACATGCAGTTAACGACGTTCGAGCTCGCGTCCGACGCGGCGGCTTCGTTTCGCGAACTGCTCACGCGGCACAAAAGTTTAGCGGCGGAGGCGCTGGAGACGCGCTTCGACGAATTTTTCAATCGCTTCAACGCGATGCTCGAAAACGGCAACTACGTCACGAGACGACAGAGCCTGAAACTGCTGTCCGAACTGTTGTTGGACCGCTCGAACGCGGGTGTGATGATGCGGTACATCGCGAGCGTGGAGAACATGTGCCTGATGATGAACCTGTTACGAGACGAGGCGCGCTCGATCCAGTTTGAAGCGTTTCACGTGTTCAAGGTGTTTGTCGCGAACCCCAACAAGAGCGCGCAGATTTTGAGTATCCTGCAAAAGAATCGCGAGAAGCTCGTGGCGTACCTCGCCGCGTTCCAGAACGACAGGGAGGACGAGCAGTTCGCGGAGGAGAAGGCGATGCTCACGCGGCTTTTGGAGCGCATGGCGGAGCCGGGCGAGGAAGCGGAGGGGGGAGAGAAGAGCGCGGGGACGAGTTGACGCGCGCCTTAATTTTTTTTTTTCCAAGGTAATAAAGGGTGTTCGAACGCGCGACGTCTTTAGGAGTCCATCGCAGTTTGTACCCGGCATCGCTCTCGCGCACGGTCGTCTCTGGTCGTTGAAGCGACTCGGTTAAGTCGCCCTTCGTCTCTCTTTTTTCGCTCCTTTTTCTGAAGGCATCGCGCGGTTCGTAACTTCTTTTCTTTATCATTCGCGCGCGCTCTCTTGGTCGCTCGGCTCACGCACTCAGACTCATGCCGTAGATTTTTGTCAAGTCTTGCGCTTCTTTTCGCGCCAAGCACCTTCCGCACAAACGCACTCTGCTCTGTGGAAGCGCGTCCGCGGCGAAACGCGGCGGCGCAGGCACGAGTCCGTGACGCGCGAGCTTCGACCATCCGCGAACGACCGACGTCACCGGCGACGTCAACGCCAACGGCTCGGCGACCAACGTCACCGGCGCGCGGCGCGCCTCGCGACACCAAACGCAAAACGCGTCCTGGAAACGCTCGCGCCACGTCCGAGACTCGTCCGAGGCTCGAAGGGTCTCGCCGCCGTCGATCGAGCCGGTCGCGGGGAACAGCCACGCGCGGTCGTCGCACTCGCGGCTCACGCACCTCGACTCGAACGCGGGCTCGAGCGCGTCGCGCCACCCGCGACTCACCGCGGCGCAGCGCAGAAGGTCGGCGCCTCCGAGAGTTTTCGTGACTTCCAGGAGCACGTCCACGGGGAGACTGTCGAGTCCCGGTCCGGCGGCTCTGTCGTGGTTCGCGTGACGCGCTCGGCATCGTAGCGCAGCGCTCGACGTATGCATCCTGAGCAGCGACGTCCGCGTGCGCGCGCGCGAGTGGCGCGAAGCCTGGGCGGAGTCGTGTGTGGCGGAGAGCGACCATATGCGGAAGAAAGCCAAAGGCTTCGTCTCTCATGCGTTTCCGATGAAACGACCGCCGTTCTCGGGAGCGAAGAGACACGATTATGATACGAACACGCGACGCGCGTTCGCGCTCGAAGGATATCCGCACGACAAGTGTCGTATCTACAGGCGGCCTCTCTCTTCTCTTCGACCGGAAACGCAGAAGGTCCCTCACAGAATCTGGTACCCCCGGCTGGGAATGCGGCTGAAGGCGTTGAGCGGCGCCGGCGGCCGCCGGTCGATGGCGCTCGCGCCGGCGGCTTTCGCCTTCTTCTCCGCCTCTTCCTTTTCCTTCTGCTTCCTGCGCGCCTCCTTCTTCGCGGCGCGCGCCGCGCGGCGCCGCTCGCGCTCAGCCTCAGCCTCGAGCTCGGCGCGCGACTTCTTCTTCTCCGGCGCGGCGGACGCGGCGGACGCGGGGGCCTCCGCCTCGGCGGCGGCGGCCGCCGCCGCCTCCGCCTTCTTCTTCGCCTCCGCCGCCTCGTCCACCTCGACGCTCTTGGACGCGCTCTTGAACTGCGCGGACTGGTCCGGCAGGATGGCGGGGTGCCGCAGCGCGTACAGCATGTACAGCGAGACCAGAAGCCGGCTCGCTTTCAAGATGGCCTTGAGCGTGAACAAGCCCCAGACGTGTAAGAAAAACGCGCGAAACGACTCGGTGGTTTCGTCGACGAACGCGACGGTCGCGTCGTACGGGCGTTCCAGGTACGCGCGCCAGACGAACTCGTAAAAGTCCACGGCGGCGACGACGGCTTTGCCGACTCTCGTGTTCTCGGACTTACTCGCGACGACGGCGTTGGTGCCCACCGATTTCGCGAAACGCAGCGCCATCTCGACAAAAGTCTGACCCCCGTAGTACCCGACGGAGGAGAGCATCAAGAAACACATCGCGAAAAACGTCACGCGGGGCTCTCGCCACGATAACACGCCGAGGATCTGTTCCAGCACGGTGGCGACGTTATCCATGGCGCTCTGGATGGACGTGATCATCGCGGTTAACTCCTCGTACTGGCGCATCAGGCTCGTGAACGGGTTCAAAGAGCCAGCGACTTTCGGGCCCTGGTCCTGCTCGTCGTCCGAGTCCGCCTCGGACTCGGCGTCCGCGTCGGCCAGGATCGCCGCCACCGCGTCATCCTCCTCCTTCTTCGCCGCCGCTGCGGCTTTCTCCGCCTCGGCGCGCGCGCGCGCCGCCTCCGCCGCCGCGTCGGCGGACGCGCGCTTCGCCGCGTCCTTCTCCAGCGCCTTCATCTGCTCGTTCGTCAAGGAGTCGCCGTTCAACAGAAGCTCCAAGTGCGGCGGGAGCTTCCCCACGGAGACGTCCATGTCCGTCGCGATCTGCGCCAGCGCTCTTTTTCGCCGCGTCGGGAACGTCGCCAGAGGCACCGCGCCGAGCAAAAAAAGGCACCCCGGGACGAACACCTTCGGGGAGTTGATCATGAAAAACAGAACCATCTGCACGAACGCGGTTATAAACGGGTTTCGCCACGAAAACACGTCATCGATCGCGTGGACGATCTCCAGCCCCTCACCCACGACGCACTGTAAACGCGCGATGGAGGTTTGGATGACGCGCGCGTTGAACTCGTGACGCGCGAAATCAAGCATTTCCCTCGCCACCGCGTCGCGCACCGGAGGGTTCGCCGCGACGGTCAACGAATACACCACCAGTTCTTTGTGTCGTTTCGCCACCTTCGCCTGTTCCTGTTCGGGAATCGGGTTCAAGTACCACTTGTCCGAGCACGTCGGCTTTAAGTACTGTTTCAGCAAATCGAAACTCGAGTCGGCGTTTTCGACGTCGCGCTTATACGTCAGCGCGACGTCCAGTTTGCCGCCGAGCGCGATGGCGCCGTTCGCGTCCACGGACCCGAGGTCGACAACCTTGAAGTACCGCTCGTTCGTTCCCAGCGCGGCGATGGGCACTTTGATCTTGCCGAGTAACCTCGGGGTGTCCCCTTCGCCCGCGAACGCCGCGACGATCACGGGCACGTGCAGATCGAGCGCCGGAAAAAGAAAGCGCGAGTCGTATCGCGCCTCGCGTTCGGGGCCCTCGACGTTTAAACGCGTCGGCAGACGCGCCCACCAAGGTCCGTACTTGGCCACCACGAACACGTCGTTCGCGCTTTGCTCGGGAACGTCCCAGACGCGAAAAACATCCAACTCCAGTTGGCCGAGATTCAAAGGCTTCTTGGGCTGGTGGTGCATGTGCTCGAGGTACTCCTCGTCGATGTACGCCGCGAGCAGAATCTCGCCGTATGGCTCGCCTTCCGCGTTCTTATCGCTCTCCTTCGCGTCGTACAGCGTGTACCACTTCGCGGCGGGGGGCTTCACCAGCCCTTGGTGGATCTCCAGATCTTCGCACTTAAGCTTGACCATACCGATGAGCTGGTCGAAGCCCCCGTCGTAGTCGTACACCTTGAACCACAGCGTGTTCTGCGTGTACGGCTGCGAGACGACGAACGAAAACTTTCGATCCCACTCGGGCGCGTCCACGTCGTCGATGTAGTGCGTCTGCTCAGTCTCCATCTTCTGCGTCTTCTCGTGCTCCAGGATCACCTCGCAGTACGGGTCGCTCAACCCGCCCGGGTCGTCCTTGCTTCCGTCCATCGGCAAAATGTCGCGGCCTTGCCTCACGAAAACGTGCAGCGCCGCGGTCAGAGGCTCGACGTAGAACACGGCGTCTGTACGACTGGGTTCTGTTTTTCGCCACGGGGTCGGGTGAGACGCGACGCGCATCGTCGAGTCATCTCGCGTGCCCACCCAAACCGCGATCTTGACGCGTCCCGTGTACGTCCTTTTGCCCTCCCAGAACATGAGCTGGTCCTTGACCCGCCCCCAGTCGAACCCGCCGCCGCCCTCGCCGTCCTTCCCGTAGTCCTCGGGGAGCGCCTCGACGTTGTACCACTTGCCCTCCTCGCTCCAGTCCTTCGCGTTCGCCACTTTCTTGCCCTTCAAGTCGACGCGCACGAACCCCAAAAAGTCGTTCAGAGCCAGGTCGTAGTCGTACAGGCAGAGCGTCAGGTCCTCCTCCACCACGTCTCCGACGCCGCCGAGGTCGAACACGAACGTCTCGTCCCAAACCGGGTCCACCGTTGAGTACACAATCTCCGTCGTGCACTCAACTGAACCCCACCGCGCCGTCGCGAAGGGGTCGGAGACGCCGCCGCTGTCCATCGCCAGTAACGATTCCGCCTTCTCGACGCGCACGAACAGTTTACGAGCCGTTCGCGTTTGGACGTCGTGCGTGGGTAACGCGGGCGGCGGCGGCGGCGGAGGCGGGAACAAAAAACGTCGCGTCGCCGAGTACGTCCGCGACGCCGCGCGACAAAAACGAACGCCTTCGCGCACGTACGGATACGCGAACGAAGCCGCTCTGCCTCGGAGACTGTTTCTTCTCGCTAAAAGCTTCGCCCGTAGCCGCTCGCGCGCCTCGAGCGCCTCGCGACCGATCTTGCTTGAAGGGTCGAGCGGGTCCTGGCACAGAGGGTTGGTCGCGGAGACGCCGCTTGTTGATGAGCGCGCGTTGGCGTCGTCGACGGAGTCCTCGATTTGTTCGAGGCGCCACTCGCGGACCATCTTTTCGTGGAGCTCGGCCGCCTGCTTGTGCAGCTGGAAGTCGTGCGACACGCCGTGCCAGTCCACGACGGTCACGGCGTACCGCGCGGGCGCGGCGTCCGCGCGCTTGATCTGCCACCGCATCAGCTTCAGGGAGGTGAGGTCGAGCCCGAACATGTCAGCCTCGAAGTGCAGCGCGTCCTTGTGCACCTTGAGCCGACCGACGTGCGGAGGCAGGAAGACGGCATCCTCGCCCTCGGGCGCGGAGGGAGCGACATTCGACTTTTTCGTCTCGCCGGGCTTGCCCCGCGCGGCTTTGGGGTCCTCGGCGACGTTCTCCTTGTCCTCGTCCCCGAACAGACCGCTCACGATCGCCTGCGCCTCCGCGTCGACGTTTTCCTCCTCGCTCGGTTTCGCGGGAAGCGGTTTCCCGGCGTAGATTGCCTCATACGTCGCGAGGAGCTCCCCCGGGTCTTCGTCGTCCACGCCCACGGCCTTCTCCACGGACGCGGCGAGCGAGGGCATCGCGCGCGCGGGACCGGGAACGACGGACGCGCGCCACGGTCTGCCGAGCGCGTGGCGGTCGGGCGAGACGTTGTCGAACGCGCCACGGAGGTCTCACAGAGGTCTGAGATTTTTTCCACACTGCGGGCCAACGCGTTTCGAGCTTTTTCGGAGTGCGAGCGCCGGATAACAACGACGACCATCCTCCCACTACTCTCGTCAGAGCGCCCGCCGCGTCCAGGGTCGAGCGGGAGGCATGCGCGCGCTGGTGTGCCGCGAGTGGGGCGACCCGACGAAGTCGCGCGCCGAGGGCGGCGTGCTCGGCGTGGAGGATGTCCCCGCCCCGAGTCGCGTCCCCCCGCGAGGCATCCGGGTTCGCGTCATCTGCGCCTCGCTCAACTTCGCGGACTGCCTGCTCGTGCGCGACCGGTACCAGGAGAAGCCCGCGCTGCCGTTCACGCCCGGCGGCGAGTTCTGCGGGACCGTGCTCGAGCTCGGCGCCGAGATTCGGACATCGGGCGCGTTCCGGGTCGGGCAGACGGTCGCCGGGGCGGTCATCGGGGGCGGCGCCATGGCGGAGGAGCTGGTCGTGCCCGACGCGAGCGCCGCGTTCGTCGTCCCCGCGGGGATATCCCCGGCGGTCGCGTCGTCGTTCCCCATCGCGTACGGCACGGCGTACATGGCTCTGGCGCAGCGCGCGCGCATCGGCCCGGGGACAAAAGTCTTGATTCTCGGCGCGGGCGGAGGCGTCGGCCTCGCCGCCGTGCAGATCGCGAAAGCGCTCGGCGCGAGAGTCGTCGCCGTCGCGCGCGGCGGAGACAAAATACGCGCGTGCTTAGACGCCGGCGCCGACGCGTGCCTGGACAGCGACGCTCTGCACGCCTCTTCTTCTGCTACTGACAAAAGCGAGACAACACAGAGTGGTAAGACTGGTAAGACCGCGCCTCGTCGAACATTCGAGGAGACGTTCGAGCTCCTCCCGTCGGCGACGCGACGGGCGTTCGGCGGCGCGCTCGCCGACGTGCTCTTCGATCCCGTCGGCGGCGCCGCGTTTTCACGAGGTCTGTCCTCGCTTCGGTGGGGCGGGCAGGCGCTGGTGATCGGGTTCGCGTCCGGTGTGATCCCGAACCTGCCTTTGAACGTCGCGCTCGTGAAGAACGTCACCGTGCACGGCGTGTACTGGGGCGCGCACGCCGCGAAAGATCCAAACGCGATGGCGCGGTGCGGATCAGAAGTCGCGGGTTTGCTGAAACGCCGAAAGTTAGCGCCGAAGGTGGACGTCTCCGCGATGGCGCCCCTCGAGAGCGCGCACGTTTTGTTTCGAGCGCTCGAGGAAAGACGCGTCGTCGGGAAAGCCGTGGTGGTGGTCTCGGGGCAGGAGGAGGCGACGCGGGCGGTCGTTGAAAGGGAGTCGAGTAGGCTGTGATGACCGATTCTTGTCGTTTCATTCGTCTCGCGTCCAACCAAGTCTGGTGAAAAATCGGCCAACACGCGTCATGCGCGTGTTCGGCAAAAAAAGTTTCGTTCAATGTGGGCCCCCAGATTTTTCCACCAGGTTACAACAGACTGAAACGCATACGACGTGATCCTTCGCGCGTTGCCAGCCTCCCGTGGATGGATTTGTCGGTGGCGCCGGTCGGCGCCTTTTTGCGATTTCCGCGTTGGCGACCTTCGCCGCTCCGCCGGCTTCGCCGTATTGCACACTGCACGACTCGCCTCCGGCAGTCGATTCGCACCCCGCCGCATCGCACCATGTCTGCCATGTCCGCCACGACCGCGTTCGCGGCCGCGCCCGTCGCCGGCGCCCGCGCGCTCGGCGCCCGCAAGTCCGTCGCTTCGGGTAAACCCTACGCCGCGAAAAAGCCGGTCGCGCTCGCGCGCCGCTCCGTCGCCGCCCGTGCGGCGACGAGCACCCCCGAGCTCGACATCAACACCAAGATTTTCGAGAAGGAGCTGGTGGACGTCGCCGGCGAGGGCGAGTACATCGTTCGCGGCGGCCGCCACCTGTTCGAGAAGCTTCCCGAGGCGCTCAAGGGCATCAACACCATCGGCGTCATCGGGTGGGGCTCCCAGGCGCCCGCGCAGGGCCAGAACTTCCGCGACTCGCTGAGGGAGGCGGGCATGGACACCAAGGTGTGCGTCGGCCTCCGCCCCTCCTCGCAGTCCAACGAGGAGGCGCGTGCCTGCGGCTTCACCGAGGAGGACGGCACGCTCGGCGAGACCTTCGACATCATCGCCAAGTCGGATCTCGTGATGCTGCTCATCTCCGACGCCGCGCAGGCGAAGATGTACCCCCGCATTCTCGCCGCCATGAAGCCCGGCGCGACGCTCGGTCTGTCGCACGGCTTCCTGCTCGGCGTCATGCAGTCGGACGGCGAGACCTTCCGCGAGGACATCAACGTCGTGCTCGTCGCGCCCAAGGGCATGGGCCCCTCCGTCCGCCGTCTGTACGAGCAGGGCAAGGAGGTTGGCGGCTCCGGCATCAACGCGTCGTTCGCGGTGCACCAGGATGCCACCGGCAACGCCACCGACATCGCGCTCGGCTGGTCCATCGCCGTGGGCTCGCCCTTCACGTTCGCCACCACGCTCGAGATGGAGTACCGCTCCGACATCTTCGGCGAGCGCGGCATCCTGCTCGGCGGCGTGCACGGCATCGTGGAGTCGCTGTACCGCCGGTACGTGAAGCAGGGCATGTCTGAGGAGGACGCGTTCAAGAACACGGTGGAGTGCATCACCGGCCCCATCACGAAGACCATCTCCACCAAGGGCATCAAGGCTGTGTACGAGATGGTCGATGACAAGAAGGAGTTCATGAAGGCGTACTCCGCGTCGTACATGCCCTGCAAGGACATCCTGTACGAGTGCTACGAGGAGGTGCAGAGCACGAACGAGATCAAGTCCGTGGTCATGGCGTGCGAGCGCTTCGACACGTTCCCCATGGGCAAAGTCGGCACGAGCGCGATGTGGAAGGTTGGCGAGAAGGTTCGCGCCGAGCGCGTCGAGGAGGAGATCCCGCTCAACTCCTTCACCGCGGGCGTGTACTGCGCGTGCATGATGGCGCAGATCGACACCCTGCGCGAGAAGGGGCACTCGTTTTCGGAGGTGTGCAACGAGTCCGTCATCGAAGCCGTGGACTCGCTCAACCCCTACATGCACGCGCGCGGCGTCGCGTTCATGGTGGACAACTGCTCGTACACCGCGCGCCTCGGGAGCCGCAAGTGGGCGCCCCGCTTCGACTACAACCTCGAGCAGCAGGCGTACGTCGCCGTGGACCAGGGCACGGAGGCGGACCCCGAGCTCGAGCAGAAGTTCCTCAACAACCCCGCGCACATCGCCGTCGCCAACTGCTGCGCGCTTCGGCCGAGCGTGGACATCTCCGTCAAGTTCGGCGTCGGATCCGCGCGCGACGTCACGGACGAGAAGTTCAAGATGGGGGACAAGGCCACCGCGGCGTAAAGAAACGATTCGATTTTGAGTGACGGGAGAGGGACGAGAGACGGCGGACGCTATAGCAACGAGCCGAGGAGGGCGAAACGCGCTTTTTATAACACGCGCGCCGAGACGCGGCGGCTCCGGCGAGACGGTATTAATATTCAATGCCAACTTTTTCGCGAACGTTTTAACGACATCCGCATCTGACTCGACGCGAAACACTTGCGATCCCATCCGCATCCGAGCCGTCGCGAACGACACGAACGCGCGTTTGTGTTCATTTCGGTTTCCTGTTCCTGCCGCTCATTTTTTTCCTGTCCTGCGTCTTGGCGAAGCTCACGCGCAGCGCGCCGCTCTCGGGCGCGTCGCGGTCGATGAGGTAGCCCTGCAGCGTGTCCTTCGCTTTGGACGCGCACCGCGCATCGTCGAACTCGGCGAAACACAGAGGCCCGCGGACGTTCTCCTTCGCCACGAGCCGCGTCGAGCGGAAACCCTCGAACGGGCGGAACACGTGCGCCATCTCGCGCCGCGTCGCGTCCGCGGGGACGCCCTCTACGTAAAGCGTGGAAGACGCGTCGGGGGGGAGACGAATGAAATCGCCGGAAGGCACGTGGTGCGCCGTCTGCGGCGCGCCCAGGCCCATCGCGTTCGGCGGCATCGGCGGCGCGCCGGGTCCCGCCGGACCGGGACCGGGACCGGGTCCGGGACCCGGTGCATTTCCGTACATCCCGTGGTGCATGACGTGCGCGTGCGGGGGACCCGGAGGTCCGCCGTAGCCTCCGCGCGGCGGGCCCGGACCGGGGCCGGGCAACGGCACCGGCACCGGGAGCGGTTGCGTCATCGTCGGCCCCGCGTTCATCGCGTTCATCTGGTTTTGCGGCGGCGGCGCGTTCGGGAGGCGCGCGTGCGCCTGGTGCTGCGGAGGAGGAGGCATCTGCTGCGGAGGCATCATCTGCGGCTCCCATCGAGGCGGTTCCGCGCCGCGAGGCCCGCCGCCGTACGGCGCGTGCTGATGCGGATGCGGATGCGACGCCTGATGCTGATGCGTCGTCGGCGCCGATTGCGGGTGGTACTGCGTCTGCGGCGGAGGGTGCGCGTTGTGCGGCGTTTGGTTGTACGCCGGGCCCGAGCTCTCCGGGTCGTACGGCTGGTGTCGCTCGTACTCGTCGTGCCTCCTCTCGTACTCCGCCCTCGGGCGCTTCGACCCGGACGCCCTCCCCCCATCCTCCTCCTGATGAGGAAAACCGCCCGTCGGCTCGAGAGCCAAGCCGGGCCCGCCCGTGCCGTCCACCTGGAACCCGGCGTAGAAGTTGCGCGCGGTCATCGCCGAGGTCTCGTCGGGGAACTCCAGGTACCCGATCGCGCGCCCGTCGCGGTCGCTCGACAGCCGCGACGAGACGCACCCGCTCTGCGAGAAGAGGAGGGTGAAATCATCCGCGGTCGATCCCGCTGGGAGATTGGTCACCGACAGCCAGGACGAAGACGCGCGGGACATCGCGACACCACCGGATGCGCCGAACCTGCCACACGGACACGCGCGAGACCCGAGTACGCGCCCCTTGTGCCTCCGGAGCCGCGCGCGCTCCTTGTGCCTCGGTGTGTGCCGATCGACGCGACGCGTTTTCCCAATTGACGCCCTCCAAGCGTCGGCGGCGAGGCGGAAACCGGACAGTCTGTCCAGGAAACACGACAGGTCGACGCGGCCGAACGCACATGACTGGCAGACTGGGACGCGTGAAAAGAAAGGGCTTAATATGGTCTCGTCGCGAAAACGCATCGGACAAAAAAAAACGTAGCTAAGTCTACTCCGCTCGAAACGCTCTGTACCCCCTCCCTCCCTTCGTGTCGAATTTGGAGAACACCACCGTGTTCTTCCCCTCGAACGGTAAGCGTTTAAGTTCGATCTCGCCCGGTTTCGCTTTGCCGCGTAAGTACTCGCAGAACTGTTCGTGCGAGCGCACGGGTTTAGAAACGCGGTCGTCGCCGTCGCCAGAAAAGACGCGGCGTTTGGGAAACAGGCCGGGACACACGCAGCACGGCACGACGGCGAACCGCACTCTGTGTTCTAAAGCGAAGTCCACGATCCACTCCGTGGCTTGGTCGCTGTGCATGCCTACGACCACGACGCAGTTTCTTAGTAAACCGCGAACGAACGACGCGTCGGGAGGCGATTCGCCGCAGAGCGTATCGCCGCACTCGCAGATTTTGTTTTCGTTCGCCGGAAGAGCGGAGTCCACATCCGCCGCGCGAGGATCCGACGCGAAAACCGAACCGCGAATGGTGCCGTCCGACAGGGGCGGGCTCTGGTGTTTTTTTGTCAGGTGGACACTGGCCATCGCCAGCAACGCGTCCGTGACGGTGCTTGAAGCGCCGTGCGCGTTACCACAAAGCGACGCTTCGTCTTCCTCGTCGCCGTTTTTCGGTTCGGTTCTTTTTTTCGTTTTCTTTTCGCTCCGCGTTTGGAACGCGACGCGCGTCGCCGCCGCCCACGCTTCGTACGTCGCCATCGCGTGAAGCTCTTTTGTCTCAGCGCTCAACTCGGGCTCAGGGGTGGCCACGACGTTTACCGACCCTTTCGTACGCGAATCGTCGATGAGATCGGGCGAACCGAAAGCGGATAAAAGAGAGCCTCTTTGATCCGATCTCGTCATCGCGGTGTCCTCGTCGTGGAAGGATCCTTCCACGCGCCACAGCGTCGGCGACCACAACGCACGTAGATGCGTCGGGGTTCGCGACTTGTCTTCTTCGGTGTCGGTTTCGTCGCCGTTTCTCTCGAAACGCGCGCTTTTTGTCGTCACACGAGAGGAGTCGTTGTACTTAGAGAGCGGCGCGGATTTGTCGTACCAGCCTTTCTTGAGTTTCTGTCTGTACCGCGCGAGGCGCAACGGGACGGCGTCCACGACGACTGCGTTGGCGCCGTTCAGGTTACAGAGCTCGAACGCGAGCTCGCCTCTGCCACCCCCGACGTCCAGGATGGGCGCGCCCGACCCGACGCACTCAAACCCGAACGCGTCTATTAGGAACCGACGCAAGTGTCCGCACCGGCCTTTCTTCTTGACGCGCCGGTTGTTCCGCGCGGGGGGGGCGGCGCCGGACCCCGCGCGCGAGGAGACGTCGCCGGCAGATGCGCCGAGCGCGTCGGGTGGGTGCGCGAACCGGCACGTCTCGCCGTACAGGCATCCACCCCGACGCCAGTGCCGGCACACCGGCGGGTCACGCGCGGGCGTCCCCGGCGAACCTGGCGCGCCCGCGTCCACCGGCATCGCCCGCGGCCGGCGCGCGCGGCGGCGACTGTCGACGCGCCCGAGAAACGAACGATGACGACGGTCGCGTCACTATTAATAAACGTCACTATTAATACCGCGGTACGTACCTCCTACGGTAGGTAGTATTGTACACCTCTTCTCGACTCTGGCGCTCTCACATCCTCGCGTCGCGTCCCTCCCAGGGTGGCGCGTTCCGCCGCGCGGGGAGCAGAGCCCTCTCGCTGGAGGCTCTGTGCAGGCCCGGGGACGACCGACCGCTCCGCGCGCCGTCGCCGAAGGCGGGCTCGGAATCGGCGTCGGTCTCCCGCGGGAGACGCCGAGTCTCCGTCTCGGACGAACGTTCGTTTTCGTTCACTCCGTTTGGGAACGCCCGCTCGCGCCACGCCCCGCTTCCCGCTTCGTCAGCGTCGTCGTCGTCGATGGCGGCCATCTCCGCGAGCACGGTTACGTGGTCCACCGCGCCCCCGGCGAGCCTTCGGTCCACCGCCACGCCGTCGTCGCCGAAATCGTTCGCGTCCGTCTCTGGCAAATCGCGCGCCGCTTTGAACACGCGCTTCGCCAGCACGATGGGTAATCCGCACGTCACGAGCTCCAACGTCGAGAACTCTTTCACCACGGCTTTCGTTATGCCGTGCGCCACGAGCGTCTCCGCGTACCCGAACGCGTTCTCGCCCAGCGGTTTCAAGAATAGCCGCGTCTCGACCAGCACTTCGCGAAGGTTTTTGATTCGTCGTTTGCGGAAAACGTTTCGGTTCACCGCGTCGCGAAACGCCGCGCGGTTGCGTATTTTTTTGAACAAACGAATGACCCGCACCTCGGGGTCGTTCTTGAGTGACTCCCGCAGACGCATGAAGTGGTACGTGATCGCGGGGACGTTCACTAAGGCGCTCGTTCCGAACTTCGCCACCAGCACGTGCATGCCCTCGCCGTACGTCGCCGCGTCCACCGCCCGCCGCATCGTCTCGCGAACCGAGCGCATGACGTACCGCACCTGCCACCGAAACGTCTTGCGCCGCACCTCTTGTTTCACGAAGGCGTACTTTTTCTTCTCGAGAAGCTCGTGGATCGCGCCGCCGTCGTACGACATGAGGACGGCGTTTATGAGCGCCGTCGCGCGGTACCCGCGCCCGACCGGGTGCGTCGCGTACGAGCCGTCGCGGGAGCCAAACACCGTGCCGTCCGAGAACGTCAGCGTGTCCGGCCGAACGCGCGCGCGGGTCGCCGCGCCGCCGGCGGCGTCCAACGGCGAAAGACGCGGAAATCCGTTTCCGTGCGACGAATCCTCGCGCGACAAACGCTTGTGATGCGTGTTCCCGCTCGTCTCATCGGGCTCGTTTCCTCGGTAATACACGAAGACGTCCTCGCCGAACGGGTCACCCTTGCGCATGATCCGGTTCTGGCACCCGATGAGGCCTTGCGTCACGACGTACAGCGCGTCGACGGGCGAATCTTCCTTGAACACCGCTTCCAGCGGCGCGACCACCACCACGGAGACGTGCAGCGAGAGATGTAGCTTGAACTCGTCGTCGACTTCCCACTTCACGCCGAATCGGTCGACGCCGTGGAAATACCGCACGCGGCTCAGCCAGTCGCCGTGGAGTTCCTGCACCACTTCGCCCTGCATTTCCCTAGAAGTGTTCCGCACGATATCACCCCACGCGTCGCCGCCCACGCGGTGCTTGAAGATGTAATACGCTCGTAGACGTTCGCACAAACGCGGGTTTCGCGCGGTTAATCGTTTCTCGACCAGAAAGCGGTTTAAGGTGTCCATCGCCTGGTGGAACCTCTCGTCTTTCGCGTTCATCGCGCTCATCGCGGCGACCATGCCTCCCACTAAGTACGCGTTGACGAAGCCCGCCACCAAGTGACACAGGATGAAAAAAACGCGTTCCTCGCCGCGCACGGGAGTGAGGTCGCCGAAGGGCGTGCCCATGAGCTCGCCGGCGGCGAAATACATGGCGAGCGCGTACTGGTTCCACACGCTCACGTCCACCATGCGCCCGTCATCCATGTAGGCGTATAAGAACGTGCACCGATCCGTCGCGATCGCGCTCTCGTCGCAGTCCGGCGCGAGCAGCTGGTGCGTCAAAAACAACGTGCACCCGATCCAGTGCGCCGTCAGCACGCACGTCGCGAAATATTTCTGCAGACTTAAGACGGCGTAGTTGAGAGTCACGCGCGTTTCCCAGCGCTGAAAGATCCGCGCGCTGCGCAGGATCCGCAGGAGCTTCAGCAGGCGCAGTAAACGTAAGAACCGGACCGCTTTCAACCTTTGCTGCTCCGGGTCGGGGTTCTTGAAGCCGGTCAAGATCACGAGGGTGAGCTCGAAAGGGAAGATCGAAACGAGGTCGATCCACAGCCACCCTTTGGCGTACTCCCGTAAGATTTTCACCCGCGAAAACACCACGCGACCGGCGCCGTCCACGCAGCTCGTGTTCATCTGCATCACGATGTCCACGAAGAAAACGAGGTCCACGAGCCGGTTCACGGAGAAAAGCACGAGGCCGTTCACGGACTCGACGTCCGTCTCCATGAATCCCAACTCGAAGGGCGTCACGATCGCGACGAAGACGAGCGAGACGGCGGTGAGAAGGTCCCACGATCGCAGAAACGCCGCGTCGCGATCCATCACGCCGCCGGCGGAGAAAAAAGCGCCCCAGGTCTGAGCCTCCTTCGGGCGATCGGAGTACTTCGTCTCGTCCCCCCAGTCCGCGCCGGAGACCAACGCGCCGCCGTCCACAGCGCCCTTCTCGTGAAACGAACGCTTCTTGGTTCGATTCGGGTGTTTCTTGGCGTTTTTTCCCTTGGTCGCGTCGTCGTCGTCGTCGTCGTCGTCGCGTTCCCACAATTTGCCATCGCGCTTCGTGGAGTCCGAGGCGAACGCGCCAGCCTCGAGCGCGCGTCGGCTGTTTTGCAAACTCCCGCCCGAACCTCGGGTCAGGCTCAAGCCCGACCCGACGCGGCGTAACGACCGCTCGTCCACGTGAAGCGAGCCGATGCGTCGCTTGAACGAGGCGTCTTTGTTAGCCATCGTCCGAAGCTCTTTTCGTCGCGCCGACGCATCGTCCGCATCGTCGTCTCGACCGTCGCGACGACGGCCTCGGCTGTCGTCAGCCTCGTCCCGCGACGGTCGCGCGTTCTCCTTGTCCCTCGACTGGGGGCTCTCGATGACGAGCTCGAACGCCGCGCGGTCGTCGTCTCGAGTCCCCGGGTCGCGCGGGGGCCGCGACGCGCGCCGGTCGTCGTCTCGGGTCGGCCGAGAAGGAGCGGGGCGATGAACGCCGGGTCTCGCGGCGGGCGCGGCGCCACGAAGCCGCGAGCGGTGCGCGGCGCCGCTATCCTCCCACACCACGTCATCCACGTCCGTCATGCGGGAGCCGCGCATGACGCCGTCGACGAACGCGATTCGCGCGTGATGCGCGGTCTCGCGCGCGTTCGTGCGCGACGACGTTGTAAACGGCTTGGCCGGCCGTTTTACCGTTTCCTACGAAAAGGGACAGTTGCCGATTTTTCCCACTTGATGAGACTTGACACGCTCTTGGGGCTGCGCTTCGGCGCCTGGTTCACACCCCGCACGCGCATCGCGATCGCATGTGGGGTGTCGTCGCGCGCATAGCCGCCGCCGCGGTGGTGGTCGCCGCGGTGCAGCACCACGTGTCGCAGATCTACGAGGCGTGGCGCTCGGAGCAGCAGGAAGGGCATCAGGAGACGAAGTTGTTTCCGAAGCGCCCCGATGACGTGGCGGGGACCGACGGGGAAGGCAGCGAGGGGGGCGGGGGGCGGGACGAGACGCGAGCGCGCGCGGACAGAGCAGACGCCGCACGAGCGACCGGGAGCGAACGCGGGGCTTCGGGTCCGTCCGGCGGTCACAGGACGTACTCCACGGTCGCGGTCGGGGCGTCGTCGGCGCCGCGGTACCGCGGTTCTTTTTCGACGGCGCCGTTGTTTCCGGGCGCGTTCGCGGCGCTCGGTTCGGCCGCGCCCGCGCGTTCTCGCCAGCCCGGCGTTTTCGCGGACGCGCGCGCCGTCGCTCTGGCGCTCCGCGCGGCGCGGCGAGTCGCGAGGTAGAGACAAGTGCGGAGATGCGCGCGTAGTCGTAGTGAGAGTTAGACCGACGGTGTAGCGTAGACGCGAGAAGACGAAGAAAACGGACGCGCCGCCTACGCCTTCTCCCGCGGCATTCGCGGCGGGAGCTTCGCGACCGACCCGCTCGCGAACGCGCGCGTCTCCGCCACCTCGAACCCGCACCGTGCCAGCGCCTCGCGCAGTGCCTCGCGAAGGCTCGCGTCTAACTCCACGGCACGCAGGTGGTGCGGGTCCAGCTCCAGCGCGGCTCGCTTGGAAAAAACTGAATTTTTCTCTTCGCCTTTTCCCGAAACCGTCATCGCCGTCTCCTCCGTTTTCCCTCCGCCGGTTTCGTCGCTCAGCACTCGCACGCGCATGTTTTCCTCCGGTCGCACTTCAAGTATCTCCCGCACGGCCTCCTCCGCAGCCTCGACGTCTTTAAGCGTGCTTTCGAGCGCGGGCACGCCGAACGCCAGCCTCGAGCGCAGGCACGGCGCCGCCGCGAGGTTCCAGTTGGGTAACCCGGCGACTCGCGCGAGTTGGCGCACTCTTTCTTTGGGCGTGTTTTGTAGCGGCGAATAAACGCCGTGCGCCGCTGCGCTCATCAACCCGAGACGCGTGGGATCGGCTCGGTCGTCCAAGTTCGTGCCGTTGTACATCAAGACGAGAACGGGGTCTTTCGACGTCGCCGAAAAAAGAGAGCCGCTTTCGGCGTCGAGCGCGACGGCGTTTAGAGTCGCGTACAGTTCGTTTTTGCAGTGCAAACAGCTCTCGCCTTCGTTGGCGACGTACTCTGGTACCGCGCCTTCGTTCGTGTGAACCTCTCTGAGCGGTATGCCGATCGATTGTGCGATGTTTCGAGCCATCTCGAGCTGCGACGACGGCAAAGAGGGGCTCACTCCGACGGCGGCGTACGCGTTTTTCTTAGCGCCCGCGCCGATGCCTTTTTCTTCGTCGCTTCCACCAACCCCGCCGAACGCGCGGTGGACCAGGTACGCGCACAGGGACGAGTCGACGCCGCCGCTGAACGCGACGACGTGCGTGTGCGCGTCGCCGCCGGCGGCGCGCGTGTCCTCGACGAGCGACTCGAGCTCAGCGGCGAGGAGCGCGTCGTCGTACTCCGACGGGGATGCGGCGTTCGTCGTCGCCCGCGACCACCTCTTGGGACGCGTGATCCACCTCGGAGACTCCCGGGACCTGAGCGAGGCGCGCGCCGACGGCGCCCGAGATGGCACCGCGCGCGCGCGCGCGAGCGTCGCCATCGCGGCAGGCACGGACTCGGTGAACCGCGCGCGGTCGGCCGACGCGCCCCGTGAAGTGGCGGCGTAACAATGGAGGGCGTCGCGCGAAAGGGTGCCGTCTCGTGAAACTTCGCGCAACACTCTCGTCTCGTCCGACCGCCACTCCCCCGCGCGCGGGGGGTTTCCGTCACCGCCCCGCTCGCCGCGATGGAGCGCCTACAGCGCCAGCTCATGGAGTTCGAGGTGATGGAGTCGATGTACCCCGGGGACGACGACCTCACGACCGGCTCGTTCGTCGTCCAGAACCCCGAAGGCGTGGAGGCGGTTCGAGCGCTCGTGGATGCGTGGGAGGCTTCCGGGACGGAGCCCGCCGTGGAAGCCCTCGACGCGCTCGCGCCCCTTCGCGGGTCGCTCACGCTCGCCGTCCCCGACGGCGACGCGCGAGGCACCGTCACGCTCCGAGTCGCGCTTCCCCGCGAGTACCCCGGCTCGGCCCCCGCGCTCGAGGTGAGCGCGTCGCATCTGCCCCGCCGCGCCGCGACGGAGATCGCGGACGTCCTCGAGCGTTTCGCCGCGACCCTCACCTCGGACCTGGGGGAAGACGGCGGGGAATGCCTGATGGACGTCGCCGCGAAAGCCCAAGAGACGGCGTCTTCGTGCGCGGAGCGGGAAGAGCGGAGACGCGCGGAGACGGCGTCTTCGGCGACGCGCGGCGACGACGAAGACGACGCCGACGCGTGCCACGCGGTTGTGCGCGTGGACCACATGAACGACAGCAAAGGATACGTTCGGACGCTTCAGAAGTGGTGCTCGAACCTGGGACTGGACGCTCGGCTATTCTGGAGCGAACCGAACGGCGTCGCGAGCGCCACCTCGGATGCCACGTCTCGACCGCACAAAGCCTGGACGAGCGAGGACGTCGACGGCGAGCCGGAGAGCGCCGCGCGCGGCGTCGTCGGTCCGCCGAGCGGCGGTCGCGTGGAAAACGTCTTCATCGTCGTCGGCGGCGACGGCGACGGCGTGCAGAAGTTCCTGACTCGTCTGCGTACGGAGTTCGTGGACGTGGACTCGAAAGGGAACAAGTGCCGGGAGCGGCAGAGCACGGTGCTGTGTCGCCGCTTCGCGAGCCAGACCAAGGAGGGCGAGGCCCCGGTGCCCGCGTTCGCGGGGTTCGAGTGCGAGAAGGTTGTCGGCGGGAACTTTGCGCTGGAGGGCATTCTGAAGCGGTTCAACCTCCTGCACGTCGGGACGGGCGCGGAGCGGTTCCAGGCGACGGGGGGAGGGTAACACGTGACGAGGGGTATATGACCGTGGTCGTGCGTGGTATCGACAAAAAGTCGGTGTGGTATTATCATGATAGGCTAAACGTATTACGTGTTAAGCGATGCGGTCTCTGTGCGCGTCGCCGGCGATGAAAAGAACTTCGCTCCGCGAAAAAAAAGCCGTTCTTCTTCGCGTGCGTCACATATTGCGTTTGGATCGAGCATCTGTCACCCGAGCATCTGCTTGATCTTGTCCACGGTGAACAGCATGCCCGCGTTCGCGGGTGAGGCTCTGAGCAAGCACGGCACTAAGCCGGCGTACAGACGCTTGATGCCCCCCTGCTTCATGAGCTGCGACCCGGCGTCTAGGAACCCCTTGTACTGCCGTTTCGTCGGGTCGATTTTATCCGTCATCATCGCCGACTTGATGACGTCCACCGGGTAGAAGAGCGACCAGTAGAAGAACCCGCCCAGACCCCCGGCGGCCATGATCTGCAGATCCGTCGCCGTTCCCGATTCGTTCCGCGACGCGAAGTAGTTCTTGGCGTTCTCGAAGACGCCGAAGTAGATGGCACCCGCGGGGAGGTTGCGGGTGAGGGTCGCGCCGAACCCTTGATAAGGCCCTCTGATCCCGGAGTGTTTTATGCTCGCCTTGACGCACTCGCCCACGGACTTGAACTCGGGGACGTAGTTCGCGGTCTGCTTCGCCTTGATGATCTGGCTCTGCCACTGCGACTTGTACAGGTCGATGGGACTCTCGAACAACGAGCCCGCGACCCACGCGAGCGCGCCCGCGCGGCAGTAGCTCAGGGGGTCGTCGGGGGAGACGCCCACGAACTCCTTGGCGCGCGCGTAGCCGAAAAACAGCGTCGCGCGGAAAAACATCTGCCCCGCCAGGGGGGAAGTCACGCCCTTGTAGAGCCCGGCGAAGCCCTCCGCCTTGACCACCTTGCTCGCCGCGTCCAGCGGACCCTTGTAGATCGGGTTGTTCGCGGGCTGCGTCTGCAGCAGCACCTTCACGGTGTCGAACGGGTGGCCGAGCAGCGTCACCGTCACGCCTCCCATCGTTCCGGCGAACACATCTTTCGCGGATCGCACGAGCGTCGCGTTGAACGCGCTGGGAGGCTCCGCCGCGGACGCGGCGAACGGGAGCGCCGCCGCGCCCGCGTGGAACCTCGCGCGCGGCTGGTACGCCACGATGGGCGCGCCGACGGGCATCTTGGTGTGAGCCGAGTGGACGGGGGGTCCCCCCGGAAACGTCCGGCGCAACCGCCTCGACTCTTACCGTTTCGACGAAATCCGCCAAGTCATGCGGTCTATCTGCACCGCGCGGTGCCGTGTGTGCCGTCGCGTCTCGACGGTCTAACGACGGTTCATCGCGCCCGACTCGCCACGTGGCAGAGCGAATTTCGCAACGTTCGACGCGAAACGAAACACCGAACCAACGAGAAAGGTGATCTTTCCGAACGAGCGTGGCGACGCACACCACGTCGCGCCTCGTAGGATCCCCGCCGGTCTCGCCCTCGCCGCGCACGGGAGCCGGCGCGCATGGAGCGCGCGCTTCCGACTCCCGCGTTCGCCTCGGCGAGCGCGTGCGCGAGGAGGGACGGATTCGTCGGCCGGCGACGATCGACGGGGCCCACTCGTCGCGGGGCAAACGCGGAGCCCGCGACGAACGATGGACCGGTCCAAGGCGTCGGCCGCGCGTGGCGAGAGTCTCGCGCGGCCCGCACTTTGTGTCGCGCCACCCCCAAACTCGGCTTGGGCGGATCCTGGGACGCCAACGACGGCGAGGACGACGAGGATTTCCACGACCCGCCGACGCCCAACGACTGGCACGTCCCCGGATCTCCCGCCGCGACTAGCTCCGACATGCCGCCCCTGGGCGTGGTGCTGACGCACGTCAGCGCGGACTTCGACACGCTGTCCAGCGCGGTCGGTTTGGCGAAGCTGCGGAACCACCGGCTGGGCGCCAACTGCACGTTCGTCGTGCTCCCGCGAGGCGCGTCGCCCGGCGTCGCGCACTACGTGCAGCTGCACAAGAACAAGTTCCCCATCCGCGAGAAGCGCGCGTTCCCGTCAGACGCGCTTCGCTGGGTCGGGGTGGTGGACGCGCAGCGTCGCGACCGGCTCGCGGACTGCGCTTCCTGGCTTGATGTCGCGGAAGAGGTGGTGGTGTTAGACCACCACGTTCTCGCCACGTCGGACATAGACGCCACGGAGCTCATCGTCGAGCCGGTGGGCGCGACGGCGACGGTTGTGGCGGAGATGCTCGACAAAGAAAACGTGCCCATCACCGAAGAGGACGCGACGCTTCTCGGTTTGGGCATTCACGCCGACACCGGTTCGCTGACGTTCGAAGCCACGACGCCGCGGGACGCGAAAGCGCTGGCGTACTGCCTGGAGAAGGGCGCGTCGCAGAAGGTGTTAGCGGAATACTGCAACCCGTCGCTCACCGCCGAGCAGAGGGACGTCATCGCGCGAGGGATGCGCGACGCCGTCAGCGTCGTGTCGGAGGGTCTCACCGTCTCGCGCGTGCACGTGGAGTGCGCGGAGTACACGCCGGGCATGGCGACGTGCGCCAAGGATGTGCTCGACCTGACGGACTCCGACGTGCTGCTCATGGCGGTGAGCTACGTGCACGGCAAGAAAAACCCGTACAGGCACGTCTCCGTCATCGGCCGCGCTAAGCCCGTGAAGGGCGTGGATTTATCGAGCGTCCTGCGACGGACGCTGGGAGGAGGCGGACACCCCAAGGCGGCGTCCGCGGCGTTCCGCATGGACCAGGAGGTTCGCGTTATACGGGATGACGCGGTGCGAGATACGGACAAGGACGCGATCTCCGAATCAAAAGATGAAGACGACGAAGACCAGGATGCTTGCGTCGCCGCTCGCGAGGACATCGAGGCGTGCCGCGCGGCGGGCGACGTGGAAGGCATCTTGGACGCGCTCGTGCGCGCCATCGTCCAAACGCAGATCCCGCCGCAGAAAACCGCGCGTGACGTCATGCGACGCGCTCACCGGGTCGTATCAGCCCCGCCGGACATGACCATGGGCGAGCTCGGCGATTTGCTCGAGCGCAACGACCACCGGAGTTGCCCCGTGATTTCGAGACCAGGAGGAAGAGACGGCACGGACGCTTCGGAGTTGGGCGGAACGTTACTCGGCGTCGTGTCCATCACGGAGGTGGACGTCGCGGCGATCAAAGGCCAACTGGACCGACCGGTCTCGGGGTACATGAAGCTTCGCGTCGCCGTCGCTAAAGACACGCCCGTGTCGGAGTGCGAGCGCATTTTGGTGGAACAGGGCGAGGGGTGCATTCCGGTTGTGGAAAACTTTGACGCGCCGCGGCGCGAGTGGCGCATGGCGGGGCTCGTGACGCGCGCGACGATTCTGAAGACGCACGAGTACTACCGCAGCCGCCGTTTGAGCGCGGAGCCCCGCGGGGGCGTGGAGAAGAAGGAGGGAGACGCCAAGGCTTCAAGCGGCGGTGGGGAGAACGCGCGTGATTTGGAAACCGCCTCGATCGACGCGACCAAGTTTCCTCCGGGGTTAGTGCCGGGCGAGGTTCCGCGGGCGCCGCGCGTGACGTTCGACGAGCACTTGTTCTTCTCGCAGGACGAGCTGGACAAGGTGCGCGTGCCGACCAAAGGCGCGTTCGACTCGTTGAAGGATCTGGCCGAGAACGCGCCGCGCGCGGGACCGAAGACGTCGGGGACGGAGACGGACGCGTCTTCGTCTTGAGAGCTTAGGTGCGTGCGAGAGAGAGTTAAGGCGTGTTATGATGATAGTCACAGACCCGACGGTCACTTCCTACCGTCTCAGCCCGACGTCCTCCTCGTCGTCGGAATCCTCCTCCTCCGAATCGTCCTCCTCCGACGAGTCTTCCGCCTCCGGAAACGCCCCCGATTCGTCCTCCAAAAGCTCTTCCTCCGCGCCTCCCTTCTCCTCGAAGTACCTCCGGCCGGTCATGCGCCCAGCGCGCTCGCGCGCCGCCGCCGCCGCCGACGCCGCCACGCCGGTTTCCGCCTCGAACCTCGCCGTCCACGCTTCGAAGGACTCCGCCGTGACCGGCGTGCCGACCGCGCGCATCGCCTTGAGCCGTTCCTCGGCCTCCTCTTCCAGTCGCCGCTGAAGCATCTCCGGGGTCTCCTCCACGACGTCCACCACCCCCGCGCGGCCGCGCATCCACTCCTTCGCCTCGGTCACCAAATCGAAGATCATCGCCATGCCAACCAAACCCTCCGCGTGCGTACGGAGGAGGTCCGTGACCTCCACCAGCTCCTTGTCGAACAAGCCCTCGATCGATCGGCACCGCAACAGCGGAGGCGTCTCCGGGTACGCGGGCGTGTGCGAGAACACCAAGCCGAGGCGCGCGGTCTGCGTCGCGTCGTCGGGGTCCTCCTCTTCGCCGTCGCCGAGCGCGGAGACGGCGATCTGGTAACACGGCGCGTGCGTCGCGCCCGCGATGGCCTCGCTCCCCTCGACCACACGCATGTCCTCCATCAGGATGCTCTCCAGCGCCTCCACCTCCATGGCCTGCTCCTCGAGGAGGTCCGCCATGGTCCCCGCGAAGGCCCCGAAGCGCGCCGCGCGGCGGGGTGTGGCCACCTGCTCAACTACTCAACGCGAGGCGCGACGAAACCTGTTTTCACGCCGCACGCCGGTGCCGAAGACGAAGACGTCTCGCGCGCCGAGCCGTTCTTCCGTCGCGTCGAAACAACCACACACCGTACGATACGCGTATCATCACTATTAGTATGTATCACAACGAATAAATGACTACCACACGACACCATACGTCGTGTGGTAACACCGCGAGATGTCGTGATGAACGTTAACGCGTTACCCTAAGAGAACGCGTCGCGCATCGCGTTCGCGCACGTCTCGTGCCTCGCCCTCGCCGCCGCGACGCAGTGCGCGATTTGCGTCTCCGTCGCTTCCGCGTCGCCTCCGGGTTTCAACACAGCGACGACAGCGCCGGAGTCGTCCACGCACACAGTCACCGCGGCTTCCATTAAAGACTCTTCTTCACTGTTCGGGTCCACGATGAGCCGACCGCGGTACAGACCTGTGGTTAAAGAAACGGGCGCGACGTTTGTCGTGACCTCGCACCGTTTCATCGTCGTCGTGGTTTTCCGCTTTTTGGTTTTTTCGCCGCCTTCATTTTCGGCGGCGGCGTCGCCCGCGCCGTCGCTCGCCTTCGCGCCGACGGAAACCTCGCCCCGCTCGTCCACGCTTACAACCGGCACGACGCAGTCCCTCAGCGCGCCGTTCGCGGCGAGGACGGCCGCGTCCAAAACGCACCCGTCGTGGTCCAGGACGTAGACGTCCAAACAAACGCGCCACGCGAATTTGCCGGGATCGATGCACAGCTTTTTTGGGTCCACCACCTTGGCGTCGTGTAGCACATCCGCGACTCTTCGCGAGCAGTACGCCGCCTCCTCGGAGACGCGACCGGGTCGCGTCGTGGCGGAGCACATCGGGGGGAGCTCGACGGTGACGTCTATGTTACCCTCGTCGGGCGCGTCCAGCGTTGGAGTCACAACCTCGAGCTTGACCGCCGCGAGCGCGGTGGTTCGGCCGATCTTCACCAAAGACGAGCCGTCGGCGGTGGACACCACACCGCGCGCGACGCTCACCGGCCGCGCGCGCCCGAGCGGGCGGCCATCCGGCCTAGCGCCCTCGCGTACGAACTTCTCGTAGTACTCGTGGGGGTACAAACGCTTGTACGCCGCAGCCTCCATCGCGTTGGAGGAACGCGCCCGCCGCCGCGCCCGCGAGAATGTGCGGGTCATGAGGGCGCGTCGCAGCCGACCGCCGAGTTCCGCGAGTTCGGCGCGTCCGAGGTCCGAGCGATTGTTTTCCGGCGGTACCGCACGATTTCGGTGCCAACTGTCGTCCGCGATCGCGCCTCGCCACAGCGAGGTGCGCGCCGCGAGAGCCGATCGAGGGTCGGAGGTTCGATCGGGGTCGCGGGGAGACGCTCGCGTCGGGGAGCGCGGGGTATCGTCCCGATGGGGGTCTTCGCGCGCCCGGCGCTGGGGCGCGTGACGAAAGTCCTCGAACGGCTCGTCTCGGCGGTCGGCGAGACGACCGGGGTGTCGTCGACGAGGCACGCGCGTGGCCGTCCACGCGGCGACTTCGCGCGCGTCTCTTCGTCCGCCGACGCCCGCGACGCACTCCGCGACGCGGACACGCGCCGGAGCCTTCGTCGACCGCCGCGATCCGACCCGCGGCTCGATCCCGCGCGAGGGCGCCGGCGACGCGGTCGCGACGTCCCCCACGGCACCGCGCGCGGGTTCGCCGCGCTCGCGGCCTCGCCGCCGAGGCGCGAGGGCTCGGACGGGGACCTTCCGACCGGCGTCCGCGCGACCGCCGGCGTCGACGCCGCGACGGCGTCGGAGTCGGGGTCTTCGGAGAGCGACAAAGGCGGAGGCGGTCCCGACATCCCGCTCTCCGCGCGGTCGCGCGATGACCCGCACGACGACGAGTCAAACAAAACCCCCCGCGCGTCGTTTCATAAACGCATGCGCGACGCGCTCGACCGCAAAAGACCGGAGGAGGCGCTTACGGTGTTCGATGAGCTCTCGAGTCTATACCCGGATGACCAGGGCGCGCCCGCGTACGACATGCTCATGCGTCTCGCCGCGCTCGCCGGCGACCCCGACGCCGCGCTGGACGCGTTTGAAGCGTCGCTCGCGCTTCGGTACGAGCCGAGTTCGTTTCAGCACGGCCAGATCATTCTAGCGCACGCGCGCGCGGGTGAGCCGAGACGAGGCGCGGAGTGGCTCGCAATGCTCATAGACACCAACGGTTCTGAGTGGGCGAGGACCAGTAAAAGCGCGGCGAAGCTGTTCGAGCGCGTCTTAACCGGCGCCGCGCACGCCGGCGACGCGATTCTTTTCCGAGAGAGTTTCGTTAAGATGAAAAACGCCGGCGCGACGCCCGGCGAAGCCGCCCTCGAGGCGTTCTTGCTTCTGCTCAGCAAAATCGGCGCTCCGTCGGAGAGTATCGAAACCGTGTGGCGCGACACGCACACGTTCGGAGACGTACAAATGAACCACAGGTCCTCGAGGCTTCTGCTGCGGCGCGTCGAGGCGCACGCGCGCGCGGCGCGGACGTTCACGCGCGCCGCGCGAGACGGCGGTTTTTCTTTTTCTTTTTCGCACGGCGAAGACCGCCTTTACGTTCCATCGCGAACAGACGACTCGAACGACACCGATGACACGCCGTGTGAAGATTCAGGTTCTGGTGGTTCTGGTTCGTTGGAGTCTTTGTTAAACGATCCGCGAACGTACGACGCGCGGTTTTCTAAAAACGAAGCGCTCGCGTCGGCGCGCGCGTCGCGGCGGGCGGGCGAAGACGCGCTAAACGAGCTGGTCGCGCGAAACTCCGAGCCGACGGATTTTTCGACGCGCGTGAGGCACCCTCGCGACGTGCGCGACGCGGTGACCGCGATGGCGGGCGCGTTCGCCGCCGCCGGGGACTCCGACGCCGTGCGCGCGCTCATGGAGCGCGCGGGCGCCGTCGGGGTGGAGCCCGACCAGCACGTCTTCAACGCGCTGCTGCGAAGCGAGGCGGCGGCGGCGGCGGCGCGTTTGGAGGAGGACGAGGAGGACGACGACGACGCGTTCGCGTCGGACGAAGACAGACACGACGCGTTCGCGTTCTTTCGCGACGACGACGACGAGTCGGAAGCCTCTTTCGTCCCGGACGTTCCCCGCTCGCCTGTTTTAGCGCAGTTCGACGCGCGCGCCAAGGCTGCGCACGAAGCCGTGCTCCGCGTGGAGACGATGATGCGCGACATGATCGAGAGCGGCGTCGAGCCCGACCTGCACTCGTTCATGGCGCTCCTCTCGGCGTACGCCCGCGCGGGCGACGTCGCCGCCGCCGGGGACGCGCTTCAGGGTATGCGCGAACGGCGCATACCGGTGGACACTTTGGCGTTTAACGCGTTACTGCAGGCGTGCGCGACTTCCGGCGACCTGGACGCGGCGGTTCGAATTCGGGACGAGATGCGCAAAGCGTCCGAGACGGTCGAGCCGGACGCGGTGACTTTCCTGCACCTCTTCCGCGCGTGCGCGCGGCGGAGCCGGCAGGTCGCGGCCGTGCTCCGCGACAAGGACGACTGGGACGACTGGGACGACGTCTGGGGCGTGGGGGCCGGGGGGGCGTATGAGGAGAAACAAAAGAGCCACGCGCGCCTCGCGGGCGCCCTCGTCGAGAAGAGCGACGGCGGGTCCGTCGCGGGGGTCGCGGGTGTCGGGGACGCGGCGCGCGCCGCCGCGCGCGCCGCGCGCGAGGGCCTGAGCTCCGTCACGGACGTCTTCGCGCGCGGCGTTGGGGGCCTCGCCAGCAGCGAGGCCGAGGGCGTGCTGAGAGGGAGCGCCTTTGGCGGGAAAAACGCATCCCCCGAGCTCGCGCGCGCGCGCGCGGCGCTCGTCTCGTTCCGCGACGACATGGCGCGTTGCGGCGTTTCTTACACGCGCAAGTGCGCGACGGCGGCGATGGCGGCGCTCGGGAGCCTCCGCGAGTTCGACGCGATGATGTCTTTTCTGCGCGATCCCCCGAACGGGGTGGTCCCGGACGCGTACATGTACACGCAGGCGCTGCACTCGCTCGCGCAGGACCCGTTTCATTGGCGGAGACGCGCGAAAACCGCGCGCGTTCCCAAACAAGACGAAGGAGGACTCTCTTTAAGTGAAGGTTCGACGCACACGACCGGTCCTGCCGCGGCGTTGGCGTTGGCGGACGAGATGGCAGTTCAAGGCATTCGAGGCACGCGCGTCACGTTGAACTGCGTCGTACTGGCGTGCGCGCGGATGAAAAACTACTCAGAAGCGCGAAAGCGTTTCGACGCGCACGTTTTGGCGGGGGGCGAGATCGGCGCCGACACCTTCAACTGCCTGTTCAAAGCCGCGTTCGTGTGTGGGGTGTTCGCCTCCGAGTCGAGGAACATCGCGGACGAGATGGAGGCGGCGATGGAGACGGACGTGTGGTGTGAGCCGAACGCGCACACCGAGCTCACGCTGAGGCGAGTCGGCGGAATTTCCGGGCGAGACGCGTACACGCCCGATCGCGCCGCCGCGACCGATTTGCTCGTGCGCTTCGGGTTCGACCCGGAGCCGTCGCGGGAGACGCCCTGGGCGCCGATGGACGAGCGATTCGAGACGCGCGAAGTGAATGACGACTCGACACGACACGGCGAAGCGTTCGTGGATGACGACGCGGTGCGAGGCGAGCACGGGTGGGTCGATACGACTGGGGCGCGCGATCGGGACGCCGGCCAAACGGGCGCGCGCCGCGAGGGGAGGCGATGGAACAGATGACGAAGCGAAGCGTCGGTTTTTAGTGGTTTTAGTACTACGTAGTCTACCGTTACCTTCGTACAGTGCTGATGTTCTCGAATCCCCTCTCATCGCCGCAGCGCGAGCGTCACTCCGAGCGGAGCGTGGTCGGACGCGCCCACCGTGAGTCGGTCGAGTATGTACCCGTCGAGAACCTCGACGTTCACAGGGGATCCCGATCCCGATCCCGATCCCGCTCCCTCGCAAGCGAACGCGCGCGCCGACGCGAGAAAGTAATCCAAACGCAAGCCCCGGTTCTTGGGGCGGTTGCCGACTCTGCCGCTCCAGTACGTGAACCACCCGGTCGCGTTTTCATGAAACGCGCGGAACGTGTCTCGCAGGTTCACCAATTCGAGCGTCTTCGTGAAGCTTAAACGCTCCTCGGGGGTTAAACCCGCGGACTTTTTAACGTGCGGCGCGTCTTTGTTGTAGATGTCGGCGTCCAGGTGTCCGACGTTCAAGTCGCCGCCGAGAACCACGGGCTTTTTCGCGTCGAGAAACGCGAGGTACGCGCGAAAGTCCTCGTCCCACTTATTCACGCGGTACGCCAATCGCTCGAGCTTCATGCCGCTGTTCGGGACGTACGCGAAGACGAGGAAGAACGAGTCGAACTCCAGGGTCAAAACCCGGCCTTCATCGGCGTACCCGTCCTTGAACCCGGAAAAGCCCTCCGCGACGTTTAGCAACGCGGGACCGGCGTACGCGGAGGACACGACGGGTGTCTTCGTCGTCGGCGCCGGCGCCGGCGCCGATTTCGGCGCGTCGGCGGCGCCGCCGAAGAACGCGGCGATGCCGGGCTGAGTCGTTTTCGGTTTCTTCGCCGGTTCGCGGGTGTCTTCGTCGCCGCCATCCACAACACGCGCCTTGCACAGAACCGCGACCCCGGAGTAGCCTTTCTTGACGGTGCTGCACGCGAACGTGACGGTGGGGTACTCGGGGAGGAGCGCTTTTAATTTTTTCGTCAGGTCCTCGACGTGCGCATCCTGCAGTTTGTGCTCCTGCAGCGCGATGACGTCGGGCTGCTCCGCGTCGACGATCTTTCGGAACATCTCGGGCTGCTTCTCGATCAGCGCGCGCAAGCCGGCGACGTTCCAGGAGATGGCCTTGAACGTTTTCGTGCCACCGGGGATGGGCTGCCTCGGCGCGGGATCTTGCGGGATGATCTCGGGGAGCTCCACTTTCGTCTTCTTGGTCTTCTTCTTCAAAGGCGTCTCAGACGTCGCGACGTCGCCGTCGTCCCCGGCCTCCGTCGTCGGGGGCTCGGCGTTTTTCTTCTTCGGAGGCATGCCGGCGACGCGCGAAGCGCGCTGAGATGTCAGTCCTGACGGGTGTCCGAGAAACGCGGCCGTCTCTGGTCGCGTTGCCCACGGCGCGGCGAGGTGTGCCTACGATCGCGATTCGGGACAAGCCGAAAACGCGCGCCCACTCCACAACTTTCCTGTCCCCAAAAGTGTCGGCGATACGCGTTCGCCGCAGCACCGCTCCGCGCGCGTCGCCGATGCGCACGAGCGCGAGCGCGACGATGTGTGCGCGCGCGGCCGCGCGCGCGTTCGCGTCCACTCTGCGGCAGACGACCGCCCGACCCGCCGGCGTGTCGTCCTCGGTGTCGTGGCGCGCGGCGTGGAGTTCCTCCGCGCTCGGCAAGAGCTCGCGACGACCCTGCTCGCATCTGCGGTCTGACCGCCGCCGCGCGTGCCTTTCCTCCCCTTCCCCCCCTCCCGCGCGCGCGATGGCCACCGGCGGAAACAACATGGAGACCGATCGGCGGCGCGCGCACGCGCGCGCGGCTCGAGCGGTTCCGCTAAAGCTGGTCATCGTCAGCAAGGGCGGGGGCAAAGCCATGGATGCGGCGTGCAAAGAGTGGAGCGATAAGATTAAACGGTACGCTCCGTTTGACGAGACGACGGTCAAGACCAACCCGAAGAACGCGAAATCCCCCGTGGCGCAGCTCGAGGCGGAGGGCGAACGCGTGATGAAACATTTAAACGCGAACGATTTCGTGGTGCTGATGGACGAGCGTGGGGAGACGTTGACGAGCGAGCAGCTCGCGACGCTCGTCGCGGACGCCGGCGATGGAGGAGCGTCGGCGTGCGCTTTCGTCGTCGGCGGGCCCTTCGGACACGGCGACGACGTGATCAAACGCGCGAACAGAAAAATCAGGCTGAGCTCGATGGTCATGAACCACCAAGTCGCACGACTGGTGCTTTTGGAGCAGATATACCGCGCGTGGACCATATTAAGGGGGGAGCCGTACCACCATTAAAAGTGTTACGCGATCCGCGGCAAAAAACGCGAGGTGACCGTAGAGGCCGCGCCCTACGCGTCCCCGCTTTTCTCCTCCGCTCGCCCCATGGTGTCGAAGTTGATCGCCAGGAGCGGCAGTTTCGTCGGCGTCTCCATCGGCGCGTCCAGCTGTTCGAGGTTGCGGAACATCCGGATCTGGTCTTGAAACGCGTGCCCGCGCAACACGCGCGGGAAGATGAACCCCCGTTTAGCGAACGCCTCGCGGAACGCGGGCTGGCCCCCGTAGAATTTGTCCCGC
>ENA-OUOG01000373-OUOG01000373.1-marine-metagenome-genome-assembly--contig:-NODE-373-length-59197-cov-6.035166_pt1 | contig 59197 bp, 51 predicted proteins | sample MGYA00248635_ERZ508505 | MGnify/ENA primary metagenome ERZ508505 (study PRJEB26176, sample SAMN06267871) | marine metagenome | isolation source: Saanich Inlet, British Columbia, Canada | place: Pacific...
TTCTCGCGAGAGCAAATGGCGGAGATTGGCTCTGCCGGAACCCCGGTGGCGTCATTTTTCGCCCAGGTGTGCGAGGCAACGCTGGAATTCGATGAGAGCGTGGGAATCCCGGGTTCCAGCCACCCGGATTCACTGACGATGGCAGTGCTGTTGCATCCGGAACTCATTACACGGAGCGGCTCCTATGCCGTGGATATCGAGGCAGATTCGGAACTAACGAGAGGCTATTCAGCCATGTCCTGGGGAGTGCACGGTTTGGCGCCCAACGCCCGGGTCATTGAATCTGTCGATGCTGCCGGATTCTTCGACTACATCAAGAAAACGATGGCAACAGTCACCCAAGTGTCCAGCCCGATTATCGGTCTTCGATCCCGCTAGAAACAGTCTCAACCGAGGCTTGAGGCTCATTTGTGCCAGCTGTGCTATTCCTCGAGTTGGGGCACAATCGGCGCCGTAGGATGGCGGAACAAGCCGGACACTCCCTCGCGAGGCTCCCTGTTGAGGCGACAGTCGCGAAGGAGGAGTAGTCGGCGTTCGATATGTAATGAGAGGACCACCTAAGTGAAAGCAATCACCGCAAAGCGTACCTTCGCAGGTATCGCCGCACTCGGTGCTGCTGCTCTGGTTTTGGCGGGTTGTGCCGCTGACTCCACCGACGAGGCAGTGACCGAAGAAGTAGAGACCGTAGAAGAAACTGCCGCTGTTGAGGAACTTGACTTCCTCGCCTGCGCCGTCTCTGACGAGGGAAACTGGAACGACAACTCGTTCAACGAAGCAGTTTTTGATGGACTTGCCCTCGCGGAAAGCGAACTGGGCGTTCAGACCGCAAACGCAGAGTCGGGAACTGTGGGCGACATTGCTCCCAACCTCCAGGCCATGGTTGACGAGGGTTGCGACGTGATCTTCGCCGTTGGATTCAACGGAGCAGACCCCGTGAACCTTGCCGCTGACGCTAACCCTGACGTGTCCATGGTGACCGTGGATGGTTACAGCGCTGAGCAGGAGAACCTGAAGGTTGTCGGCTACAAGATGAACCAGTCCAGCTACATGGCCGGTTACCTTGCTGCTGCCTACTCAACCTCCAAGGTTGTTGGCACCTCCGGTGGCCTCCAGATTCCTGCCGTGACTGACTTCATGTCGGGCTTCTACTACGGCGCCAAGGCCTACGAAAACGAGACCGGCACCGCCGTGACCGTTCTCGGTTGGGACCCCGAGGCAGAAACCGGTGACTTCTGGGGCGGCTTCGCACCCAACGACCCCACCGGTAAGAGCATCGCAGCCTCTCAGCTTGAGCAGGGTGCAGATGTTCTCTTCCCCGTTGGTGGCGACCAGTTCGGTGCCGGCACGGAAGCCATCAAGGAGTCCGGTTCGGATGCAGTGATGATTGGTGTTGACAAAGACATCGCACTCACCTCGCCCGAATACGCCGACTACATCCTGACCTCCGCTGAGAAGCGTATGGGTGAGGCAACCTTCAACATCATCGAAGACTATGCAGTCAACGGTAACTTCAGCAACGAAACCTACGTGGGTGACCTTGCCAATGCAGGAACGGATATTTCTCCCTTCTACGCATTCGACGACGCGATCTCCCAGGAGGTCAAAGACCGTCTTGCTGAAATCAAGCAGGGCATCATCGATGGAACGATCGACCCCCTGTCCTAGACAGCGGTACGACGTTCTAACGTGAAGTAAAGGGGGGCCCTGGACACTGTTCTAGGGCCCCCCATTCTTTTCGCACAGACATCCGAGAAGGAGAGCCAGGCGATGAAGCTTGAGTTGCAGGGAATGACCAAAAAATTTGGTCCCGTGGTCGCGAACGACAACATTTCCCTCGTGGTGCAGCCCGGAGAGATTCATTCCCTTCTCGGGGAAAATGGCGCGGGTAAGTCCACTCTGATGAACCTGCTCTACGGCCTTTATCAGCCCGATCAGGGCCGAATTCTTTTGGATGACCAAGAAGTAAGCTTCACCGGCCCCGGTGACGCGATGGCTGCCGGAATCGGCATGGTGCACCAGCACTTCATGTTGGTGCCCGTGTTCTCCGTGGCAGAAAACGTTGTGCTCGGTAATGAGCCGACCAATGCCGTGGGAGCACTCGATCTCCCCACCGCTCGCGAACGGGTTCGCGAAATCTCCGCGCGATTCGGTTTTGATATTGATCCGGATGCGCTCATTCAGGACTTACCGGTAGGAATTCAACAACGGGTAGAAATCGTCAAGGCCCTGGCCCGTGATGCAAAAATCCTGATTTTGGATGAGCCCACTGCGGTGTTGACGCCGCAGGAGACCGACGAGCTGATGGACATCATGCGTCAGCTCGCGAAAGAAGGCACCTCCATCGTGTTCATCACCCACAAGCTTCGGGAAGTTCAAGCCGTCGCCGATGTCGTCACCGTCATCAGAGGGGGGAAAGTCATCGACACGGTCCCACCCACAACCGAGGTCGGCGACCTGGCCTCACTGATGGTCGGGCGTGAGGTTGATCTGTCGGTGGATAAAAAGCCTGCAAAACCGGGGGACGCGGTCCTGCAAATTCGTGACCTTGTCGTCGTCGATGAGCGCCAACAACGCGTGATTGATGGAGTCAGCCTCGACGTACATGCTGGCGAAGTGTTGTGCATTGCGGGAGTTGAAGGGAACGGGCAGACGGCGCTTGCCGAAACCCTGTTGGGGCTGCGCGCGGTGACCGAAGGCACCATCACGCTTGCTGGAGAGAACATCACCGACTCTTCCGTCAAAGACGTTCTGGCGGCTGGCGTTGGTTATGTGCCCGAGGACCGGAAAAAGGACGGGCTGGTTGCGGACTTCACCATCGAAGAGAACTTCATGCTTGATGGTTCTTTTTCAGAGCCGTACACCAAAGGACTCTCCATCGACTTTGCTGCGCGTCACGCTCACAGTGAAGATCTCATCACACGCTTCGATGTCCGAACACCCTCTGGCCAAACGCTGGTGAAAAAACTATCGGGCGGAAACCAGCAAAAAGTTGTTGTTGCACGGGAGCTATCCCGGGACCTGAAGTTGTTTGTTGCAGCCCAGCCAACGCGTGGCGTGGATGTTGGCTCCATTGAATTCATCCACGAGAGCATCATCCAGACCCGCGATTCGGGAATACCCGTGGTCATTATCTCGACAGAGCTCGACGAGGTTTATAACCTCGCCGACCGCATCGCCGTGATGTACCGAGGAAAGATTGTCGGGATTGTTCCGCCGACGATTTCGCGAGAAGACATGGGGCAAATGATGGCGGGCATCACACCGGCAGGAGTTTCGACATGAGCGTCGTCAAGGAAATCCTCTCAACCAGCGCGACGAGAGCGTTCCTCTCGATTCTGATGGGCTTCCTGGTGGGCGCCGTGTTCATGATTGTTGCCAGTGAAGATGTCGGCGAGGCTCTTGACTCCGGTGGTGTCCTCGATGGCATCCAAGCTGCGTTGCGCACGGTCGCCGATGGTTATTCCGCCCTGTTTAGGGGATCGATTTTCAACACCCGCGCCGATGATCTTGCCACTGCCTTCAGGCCGCTCACGGAAACGTTGCGGTTCGCGGGCCCTCTCATTGCTGCAGGTTTGGGGATTTCTCTCGGATTCCGAGTGGGCCTGTTCAACATTGGCGGCAACGGTCAGATGGTCTTTGGAATTCTCTGGGCCACGTGGATCAGCACCCGGGTTGAATTGCCCATTCTCATCCACGTCGTAGTTGCTGTTGTCGTCGCCATCCTTGGCGCGGCTTTGTGGGGTGCGCTCGTGGGGTTCTTGAAGGCACAAACCGGAGCTCACGAAGTCATCCTGACCATCATGCTGAACTACGTCGCCATTGGTCTGTTTACCTGGTTTATTCGCTCGCCCAACCTCCTCCAGCAAGAGGCTGCCGGCGGAACCCCTAAATCCGATGCGCCAGCGGTGTCGGCTCAGTTACCGGCGTTAGTGCCGGGCACCTACACCCTGCACTGGGGATTCCTCCTCGCTTTGCTCGCGGTGGCGACATATTGGTGGTTGATGGAGCGGTCGGCGATTGGTTACCGGTTCAGGATGGTCGGTCACAACCCTCATGCTGCTCGGACCGCCGGAATTTCTGTAGAGCGAACGTATGTGTGGGCTATGGCTGCCTCCGCCGCGTTTGTCGGGGTGGCTGGTGCCAACCAAGCGCTCGGAACACAGGTGGGGTATACCGAAACTGTGCACGCCGGTATTGGCTTTGATGGAATTACTGTTGCCCTACTGGGCGGCGGTAACGCGGTGGGCATCCTCTTCGCCGGTCTGTTGTTTGGTGCCTTCAAAGCCGGGGGCCCACAGATGCAGGTCACCGGTATTTCTCCCGAAGTCCTCGGAATTGTCCAAGGAGCAATCGTGTTGTTCATTGCTGCACCTCCGCTCATCCGGGCCATCTTCCGCCTTCCGGTCATGCGCTCAACACCTGTCCTTGATCGTTTGAGAGCCTCCACTAAGCGAAAGGAGAGCGCATCATGAGCCTCGAAGTGAAACCGGGGATGTTCTCCCTCGCAGAAGCCAAAGTGAGCTGGAAGGCACCCTGGCTCATGGCGGTGTTCTCTCTCCTCGTGTTTGTGGGATTTGGGCTCCTCGGGAGAGACGAGCCAGTGGAATACACGGTGACGGCAGAGGATGCGGCAATTTCGTTGCCTTCCATCACCGCGCTCTCCAGCTCCGTGGGTCTTGTGCTGGGCGTAATCCTCATGGTCATTGCGGGCCTCGCGTTTTACTGGGTCATGTCGAAGCGCCCTGTCCCCTTGTGGTGGTCGATGGTGTTTGGGTTTATTGCTGTTGTTGCTCTGTTGGGCTGGCTAGCAGCCGGGGACCGAGTTCCTTTCGCCTTTCTCCTTGCGAACGCAATCGTTCTGGCTATCCCGATCATTTTTGGGGGAATGGCTGGGGTGATGTCCGAGCGTGTTGGCGTTGTCAATATCGCGATTGAGGGCCAACTGCTGACGGGTGCTTTTGTGGCCGCAGTCGTGACCACTCTCACCGGAAACCTCTATGTGGGCTTGGTGGCTGCCATGGTGGCGGCAGCTTTGGTGTCAACGATTCTTGCGGTCTTTGCGGTTCGTTATCTGGTCGATCAAATCATTGTTGGGGTGGTGCTCAATGTGCTGATTATCGGTGTGACGAACTTCCTGTATTCCCAGTGGTTGACCGAAGACAGCGCTGGGACAAACAACCCAGGAACGTTCCCGATTGTGAAGATCCCCTTCCTCAGTGAGATTCCGATTCTGGGTCCCGTCGTCTTCGAAAACCGATTGACGGTGTACCTCGCTTTCCTGTGCGTTCCGCTGTTGTGGTTTGTGTTATTCCGCACCCGTTTGGGGCTCCGCGCACGAGCGGTCGGTGAATACCCGATGGCAGCAGACACGATGGGCGTCAATGTAGCTCGTACCCGGTTCTGGTGGGTCACTCTCGGTGGCGCACTCGCTGGACTGGGTGGTGCCGGGTTCACCATCGGCAATGTGGGCGCCTTTGGGCAAGAGATGTCGAATGGTCAAGGCTTTATCGCTTTGGCCGTGGTGATCCTGGGCCGATGGCACCCGTTTTATATGTCGGCTGCGGCCTTGCTGTTTGGTTTCTCGATCATCCTTCGAGTGTGGGCGAACCAGGTAAGCCCCGGTATCCCCACTGACTTCATCATCATGGTTCCCTATCTCGTCACCATCATCGCTGTCGTGGGTTTTGCTGGCCGGGTTCGACCACCGGCATCGGTCGGTAAACCCTACGTGAAGGAGTAATCATCGATATCGATTGGCCAGCACTTCGCCAAGCAGCACAGGCTGCCATGGCTCACGCTTACGCGCCCTATTCCGACTTCCCTGTGGGGGCAGCAGCCCTGGTCGACGATGGTCGAATCGTGTCGGGCTGCAATGTGGAGAACGCATCGTATGGCGTGGGTCTCTGCGCAGAATGTTCGCTGGTGTCCGAGCTGGCGATGACCGGGGGTGGAAAACTGGTGGCATTCACGTGTGTGGATGGACACGGCGAGGTTCTGATGCCGTGTGGCCGTTGCCGTCAGCTCCTTTTTGAACATTCTGCTCCCGCGATGGTGTTGGAGACCGTGAGCGGTGTGAAAACCATCGATGAAGTCCTGCCCGACGCTTTCGGTCCGCGACAACTGGAGGAGTATCAAAAATGACAGACACCGCACTGACCGAGGATCACATTCGGGCGCTCCCAAAAGTGTCACTTCACGACCACCTGGATGGGGGATTGCGTCCCCAAACAGTTCTCGATCTCGCGCACTCTGAGGGGATCGAGCTTCCCGGCGGTGCTCCCATGGACGGCGCGGCAAGCCTCGGCACTTGGTTTGCCCAGCAGGCTGACTCAGGGTCGCTGGTCGACTACCTCAAAACATTTGACGTCACTTTGAGCGTGATGCAGAGCGCGGAGGGGCTCTCTCGCATTGCGCGAGAGTTCGTTGAAGACCTTGTTCTCGACGGAGTCATTTACGGGGAAATCCGATGGGCCCCCGAGCAACACTGTGAAAATGGTCTCAGCTTGGAGCAGGCGGTTGATGCTGTTCAGGCAGGGCTTGATGAAGCCGTGAGCGCTGCTGCAGAAGCAGGGCACACCATTCAGGTTGGCCAGCTCATCACGGCGATGCGTCACAACGACCGGGGAATGGAGATTGCGAAACTCGCACTCTCATACCGGGACAAAGGGTGTGTCGGATTCGACATTGCAGGTGCGGAAGCAGGTTTCCCACCCAGCCGTTTTGTTGATGCGTTTACTCACCTGGCCGAGAACATGTTTCCTGTCACCGTGCACGCTGGCGAGGCGGACGGTGTTGACAGCATTCGCAGCGCACTGGTGGACGGGCGCACGCTTCGGTTGGGCCATGGAGTCCGGATTGCTGAAGATATTGACGACCCCAGTGCCGCAGATTCCGAGATTGCGGGGCTCGGTGAGGTGAGCCGTTGGGTTCTGGATCGCGGTATCCCGCTCGAGCTCAGCCCGTCGTCGAATCTTCAAACGGGCGCGGTGGAGCAGTGGGGGACCGAAATCGCCCACCACCCTTTCAATGACCTGTATCGCCTCGGATTTGCGGTGACCGTGAACACCGATAACCGGCTGATGAGCTCCACAACCCTCACCAAGGAATTACACCTGCTGGTGCGCGCTTTCGGTTACGGGTTGGAGGATCTACTGCTTTTTCAGCTCAACGCAGCCGGCGGAGCGTTCCTGCGCTTTGAGGAGCGGGAAGCCCTGGTTGATCAGCTCGTGAGTGCCTACACCGCTTAGAGAGACTCAATCAGAGCGCGCATGTCGCGCTCGAGTGTCACCAGAGCTGCTTCTGCAGTAGCTCTGGTGACTCCTTGCGTATCCAGGTACACCTTGAGCTTGGGTTCGGTTCCGCTGGGGCGGACAATGATCCGAGACCCATCGTCAAGGTAATAGCGAAGGATGTTCTCGGGGGGAAATCCCTCAACACCCGTGAGGAAATCCTCCGCGCGTGCGATCCCTTGGGGGCCAATACCCTGCGGAGGGTTGTTGCGCAGCTTTTCCGGCAAAGGCGTCTGTGACGCATCATTGTTCAGAGTGATGGTGATCTGGCTCGAGGCAAACCCACCCACCGTGGTTTCAATTTTTGCGAGATAGTCCCACAGCGTTGCACTCTCCGCCGCTAGCGAGTGGACCAGGTCGAGGATCATCACGCCGGCTGAAACGCCGTCTTTGTCTCTGACGACGTCAGGAGTGACCAGGTATCCGAGTGCTTCCTCAAAACCAAAGATCAGGTTGTTGACGCGCGAGACATATTTGAATCCGGTCAGGGTTTCTTCATGCTTCAACCCAAAGTGAGTGGCAATTTTCCCGAGAACCGGTGAGCTGACGAGGGAGTTTGCCAAGGCCCCCTTTTGACCGCTGTTTTGGGCGCGCTCGGCGCAATACCAACCGAGAATTGCCCCCACCTGATTACCGGTGAGTGCTTGGAAGCCCCCGTCGACCGGAAGTGCGACAGCTAACCGGTCAGCATCGGGGTCGTGAGCGATGATGGCTGCAGCTCCCACGCGCTGGGCTGTCTCAAAACTGAGGTCCAGGGCACCTTTTTCTTCGGGGTTCGGAAACGACACCGTCGGGAAATCAGGATCTGGCTCACACTGCTCGGCGACCGGGATGACCGCAGGGAATCCTGCGGCAGCAACGGTTTCGTAGAAAGTGTTTGCGCCGACCCCGTGCATGGCTGTGTAGACGACGGTTGCCGAAGAAGCGCCGCTTGTGTCCGGCGCTACCGAACTAACGGTGGCTTCCACATACCTGTCAACAATGTCGTCGGGTGCCGGGACCACGGCATCTTGATTGCGGGGGATGTCGCTCCACGCGATTGTCTTTGCAACCTCGCTGATCAAGGCTTCAATCGCGCTGTCAACAGGGGGAATGATTTGAGACCCTTCATCGGGACCCCCGAGATACACCTTGTACCCGTTGTCGCGCGGGGGGTTGTGACTGGCCGTAACCATCACGCCGGCGTCAGCTTCTAATTCGCGAACGGCATACGCCAGGACCGGAGTGGGGAGCTCCTTGGGCAAAATGACCGCTTCAAGGCCATATCCAGCGAGGATTGCTGCGGTGTCATCGGCAAATACCGCTGAATTGTGGCGGGCATCACACCCGACAACAACCCGGAGAGGCGCGTCTGTGCTTTCTTGCCGTGAGCCGAGCAGGAATTGGGCAAGTCCAGCGGTGGTTTGCCCGACAACAACGCGGTTCATACCCGCGGGCCCCGGTTGAAGAGGCCCTCTGATTCCCGCTGTTCCAAAGGTGAGTCTGGCGGAGAACAAACCGCCAAGCCGATCGGCAGCCTCAGCAGAACCTGATTCCTGCTCGTGAAGCAGGCGAGCTAACTCCCCCTGCGTTTCTGGGTCGGGGTCTTGGTCGTGCCATTTTCTGGCGGCGCGAAGCAGGTCGGGCGAGATTGTGCTCACAATTTCGCCACAATCTTCGCCAGGAGAGCCGAAATCACGGCTTCTGCCGATTTTCCTGCGTCAATGACCTCCTGATGGCTTAGGGGTTCTGGAGAGATCCCAGCAGCGAGGTTTGTGATGAGCGACAGCCCCAAAACCTCCATGCCGGCCTCTCTGGCGGCAATCGCTTCCAGTGCTGTCGACATTCCGACGATATGACCCCCCAGAGTTTTTGCCATCTGTACTTCAGCAGGGGTCTCATAGTGCGGTCCCCGAAATTGCACATAGACGCCCTCGTCGAGACCCGGGTCTACCGAGCGAGCAACGTCTCTAAGTCGTGACGAATACAGATCCGTAAGGTCAACGAAGGTTGCGCCCTCCAGTGGGGAGTTAGCGGTGAGGTTGATGTGGTCGGAGATGAGTACGGGTGTGCCGGGCTTCCAGTGATCCTTGATTCCACCGGCACCGTTGGTGAGGACCATAATCTGCGCTCCGCACGCAGCGGCGGTCCGCACAGAGTGGACGACAGCTCGTACGCCTCTATCTTCGTAGTAGTGGGTCCGTGCTCCGATGACCAACGCCCTTTTGCCGTTTTCCATGTGAATCGACCGGATTGTCCCCGTGTGGCCAGGAACACCCGATTGGCTGAACCCGGGAATATCGTGTGCAGGAATTTCAGCGGTCGTTTCACCGAGGAAGTCTGCGGCTTTCGCCCATCCCGAACCGAGGGTCAGCGCTATGTCGTGGCGACGAACGCCACTGACCTGGGCGATGACCTCAGCGGCTTGCTTGGCGAGAGAGAAAGGGCTTGCGGAGTCCGTTTTTGTCATCCTGCAAGCTTAGTTGCGGGCGATATGCGGTGTTTAGGTGACAACCGCCAGCACGTGGCCGCCGGAAATAGAATCGCCCACGCGCACGTTAACGGTTTCAACGATTCCATCGTGTGGCGCGACGATGGGTTGTTCCATTTTCATCGCTTCGAGGACGCACATAATGTCCCCGGTGACAACCTGGGACCCTGCCTCAACCATAACTTTCACGACAGTTGCCTGCATGGGGGAAGTCACGGTACCCACGGCAGACGCGCCCGTGAGCTGGGTTGACGCACGTTTGGGCGCTTTCCCGAGGCTGGCACTCTGCCCCGCGGCGAAAATGCCGGCCGGGACGCCAACTTTTAGCCTTCGTCCCTCAACCTCGACCACGACGGTGCGATAGAGCTCCTCTGCATCGAAGCCTTCTTCGATCGCGCCGTCCCAGGGCTCAATTTCGGCCGTGAACTCGGTCTCTATCCAGCGTGTGTGCACAGAGAATGGCGTGCCATCGGTTGCGGTAAAGGCAGGATCTTCCACAATTGCGCGGTGGAACGGAATCACCGTGGGTAGCCCGGTGATCTCAAACTCCGAGAGTGCCCGGCGGGCCTTCTCCAGGGCGTCTTCGCGCGTTGCGCCGGTCACAATGAGTTTGGCGAGCAGAGAATCGAAGGCACCGGTGATGATGTCCCCCGTGGTGATGCCCGAATCGACGCGCACCCCGGGACCACCGGGGAATCTCACCGAGTGGATCGGACCTGGTGTGGGGAGGAATCCTCTGCCGGCATCTTCGCCATTGATCCGAAACTCGATGGAGTGGCCGTGATGCGCTGGGTCGTCATAATCAATGGATCCGCCCTCTGCGATTCGGAATTGTTCGCGCACAAGGTCAAGGCCCGTTATTTCCTCTGACACCGGATGCTCAACCTGCAGTCGGGTGTTGACTTCGAGAAAAGAAATGGTGCCATCAAGCCCGATGAGGAACTCGCAGGTCCCAGCCCCGATGTAACCAGCCTCCTTGAGAATGGCCTTTGACGAGTCGTACAGCAGTTTTTCTTGCTCAGGGGTGAGGAAAGGAGCGGGTGCTTCCTCCACGAGTTTTTGATGCCTTCTCTGCAGTGAACAGTCTCGGGTCGAGACGACGACCACAGTGCCCGTGGCATCTGCCAGGCATTGGGTTTCAACGTGTCGGGGTTTTTCTAGGTACTTCTCGACGAAGCACTCGCCACGGCCAAAGGCTGCGAGGGCTTCGCGCGTGGCCGAATCAAATTGTTCGGGGATTTCCTCGAGAGTGTGGGCGATCTTCAGTCCGCGACCGCCGCCACCGTGGGCCGCCTTGATCGCTACCGGGACGCCGTGTTCCTTCGCGAAGGTGAGAATTTCCTCCGCGCTGGTTACGGGATCTTTTGTTCCTGGGGCCAACGGAGCTTTTACTTTTTGGGCGATGTGGCGCGCGGAGACTTTGTCGCCGAGCAAGCGAATCGCTTCCGGTGGTGGGCCAATCCAGATCAAACCAGCATCGATGACCATCTGCGCAAAATCTGCGTTTTCCGACAGAAAGCCGTAACCCGGGTGGATGGCATTAGCCCCGGATCTCTTGGCAATAGACAGGATCTTCTCGGGGACCAGGTAGGTATCCGCTGAGGTGTTCCCGTTGAGTGCGTATGCCTCGTGGGCGAGCCTCGCGAAACGAGCATTGCGGTCTTGGTCGGCATATATAGCCACTGTGTTGATTCCCGCGTCTTGGGCTGCGCGGATGACTCGAACCGCTATTTCTCCACGGTTGGCAATGAGCACCTTCGATATCGCGACCACACCGAGAGTTTACGGCTTTAGCTCCCGCGTGTGGGGACCACTGAGCAGGTCCTGCTGGCTGTTGCCGCTACAGGGGAATGTTTCCGTGCTTGCCCAGTGGTGTCCTCGGGGTCTTCGACTTAAGCGCGCGGAGTCCCTTGGCTATCGCGCTCCTCGTCGCAGCCGGCTCGATCACACTGTCAATTTCGCCACGCTCGGCGGCAAGGAACGGGCTCGCCACGTTGTAGGTGTATTCGCTGGCGAGGCGCGCGCGGACCGCGTCGACGTCTTCTCCGGCGGCTTCCGCGTCCTTGATGTCGCCGCGATACAAAATGTTGACGGCTCCCTGGCCGCCCATGACCGCGATCTCTGCAGTTGGCCAGGCAAAGTTGAGGTCAGCACCGAGCTGTTTTGAGCCCATCACGATGTAGGCACCGCCATAGGCCTTACGGGTAATCACGGTGATGAGGGGGACGCTTGCTTCCGCATACGCGTAAAGGAGTTTGGCTCCTCGGCGGATAACGCCCGTCCATTCTTGGTCAGTTCCTGGCAGATATCCCGGAACATCAACGATGGTGAGGATGGGTATTGAAAAGGCGTCACAAAAACGCACAAATCGGGAGGCTTTTTCCCCGGCATCAATGTTGAGAGTGCCCGCCATGTGGTTCGGTTGATTCGCAATTATTCCCACGGACTGCCCTTCGACACGGGCAAAACCAATCACAATATTGGGGGCAAACAAGGGTTGAACCTCGAGGAATGACCCCGGGTCGACGACTCCCTCGATGATCGCCGTTACGTCGTAGGGGACGGAAGTGCTGTCGGGCACGACATCGTTCATGCGCCGGTCACGGTCCGTGACCTCAAGATCTATCTCGGACGCATACACCGGGCTTCCCGAATCAAAATTGTCCGGCAGGTAGGAGAGGAGAACGCGGGCGTAGTCGAAAGCGTCAGTTTCGTCGCTTGCCAGGTAGTGCGCCACACCGGAGGTTTTGTTGTGGGTGAGAGCGCCACCGAGTTCTTCCATCCCGACGTCTTCGCCGGTCACTGCCTTGATGACATCGGGTCCCGTGACGAACATCTGACTGGTCTTATCCACCATGATGACGAAGTCCGTGAGTGCTGGTGAGTAGACGGCTCCCCCGGCCGCTGGGCCGCACACGATTGAGATCTGTGGGATAACGCCGGAGGCTTGCGTATTGCGTTTGAAGATTTCGCCGTACTTCCCGAGCGCAATGACGCCCTCTTGGATTCTTGCGCCGCCAGAATCGAGAATTCCGATCAGTGGAACCTTCGTGGAGAGCGCAAAATCCATGACTTTGATGATTTTGTCGCCAGCAACCTCACCCAATGACCCACCGAAGACTGTGAAGTCCTGCGAAAAGACGGCGACCTGTCGGCCGTGGATGGTGCCAAGGCCAGTGACGACAGAGTCACCGTAGGGCCGCTTCGCATCCATTCCAAACGATGTTGACCGGTGGCGAACATATTCATCCAGCTCGACGAATGACCCTTTGTCGAGAAGCTCTTCAATCCGTTCCCGGGCGGTCATCTTGCCTTTGGCGTGCTGCTTGGATTGTGCAGCCTCTTCCCCGGCGGTGACGGCCTCGTGGTAGCGGGCCTTGAGGTCAGCGATTTTTGCCGCTGTGGTGGCTGTCTGAGGGGCTTCTTTGCGCTCGGTCACACTGTGTACCCTACTGTTTTTCGCTATTTCTCGGGAGGAACGAACCGTCGGTTCCGCCTCTGCGCAAGCTCTAAACGCACGAGGCGTATCTTGTGCCGCCACGAGTTGTTGACCGCGAGCTGGGCAATTTTCATGGATAGCGGAGCCCGCTCAGGATCCCAATCCGACCATGTCTCCCACGGAAACCGGAAGGGAAATTCTTGTGCCACCCAGTAGGCCACAAACTGCTGGGCCCCGCGCGGCGAAGGTTTCCATAGGCGCATAGAATCCTCGGTGATCTCGGAGGGTGCGAGCATTTGGCGCACATCGGCCACAAGATCCCACTGGCTAGCTTGGGTCACCCAGACGGGTTTGCCCATCAAGCTGGCCTCCAGGCCGATGGTGGAGCGCTCCACGATGACGTAATCCGCCTGCTCCACAAGGTCATAGGAGTTGATGGGGTCGTTGTGCCAGTAAATACGAAGAGTGGGGTGGCGCTTCTGAAGGGCCAGCACTTCTTTGGTCTCGCGCAAGAAGTACTGACGACTCTTCGACCCCAAATTCGGGTGCAGTCGCATGACGAGGGACACCCCTTGTTCCTCCAGGATCGTCATCATGCGATCGAAGGCATCGAATTGACTATCCCAATGATCAATCGACCACATGGGACCAAACGCGACAAATTCATCAAACGAAGAAGCAAAAAACACGGCGAGTTTGCCCGCTGGCTCTGTCCGCTGGTCGCTGCCTTTGGCGCTCCAAGATTGCGAGAAAAGGTTGGTTCCTTTTTCGCGATCCATTCGATGCGAGAGCCAGGTGTCGGCCACCTCAGCCAGGGCTTTTCCCTGGGGTAGCGGAAACCCGTCCAACAGTTCTTGTTGGGACGCCACCCGATCATGGGGCTGTGTGTTGCCCAGGTAGTAGGACTGTGGCAAAGCCCTGCCGTTTTCGTAAAGCTTGATCGGGATACTCAATTCCTCCGCGGCGAGCCGCGCAGCTTTCTGGCGCGAGGTTCGACCGTTGGGGATGTAAACGGCATCGGGTCTTGCTGAGTGCCACCGCTCCGTCAGAGATTCGTAGGTGGCATGCATGGCAGCGCGAAGCCGTTTGGTGAGCTCTCTTGCCTCGCGAGTGGATGGTATGTGGTCGAGACGGAAGTACGTCAGCAGTTCGGACTCAAGAGCCTGCTCGAGCATGTCGTTGACCGCAGCGCTTGCCGAAAGTTCTTGTTTCGTCATCGGAAGTGGGATGAGATCGATTTCGTGTTGTTCGAGAACGGCGGCGAAGGCGTGGGGATTTACCGTGTGGCCGAACAGCTTCGCGATCCACCGGGGAGGGAAACCTTGCCTGATGACGGTGGAGGCGCCGATATCAAGGATGCTCACCTCGGCACCGGCCGCTACTGCATCTACCGCGAGCGACGACACCACCGAGTAGGACCGAGCTGTCGCTCCAAAGTAGTGAACGATCTCGATGAAGGTCATCGTTGTGCTCGCCGCTTCAGCCACCACACCAAGGGATCCCCCAGCGGTCCTGCAAACACGAGAAACCTCATGAACCAGCCGGCGAGTGCACCTTTACCCGTGTGCAGTCGACCGCTCGTGAGTGCCTGTTTGGCCCGCTTCTTCAGAGCTTTCACCCCGTCAAAAGAAGGATCGGACAGAAGTAATTCTTCGGCTCTAAACCAAGCCTCCCAGGTGGGGTTGATCTCACGCCACGCGCCTCGATGTCGACGGTTTAGGTGCCAGGGCTTGATCGGCCCGGAATAGTGGAAGATGCTCGCGCGTTCGCGTTCGGCGGCGTGAGCGTGCCAACTGGAGAGGAAATTGAAGCGGGAGTCAACGACCAGGTTGTTGTCCCGGTAGAGAGTGTTGAACAAGTACTGCTCAGAACTGAAGCGTTTCTCGGGCAGGTTTCCGAGTTCCTCGAGCCATGGCTGGCGCGCAGAGTTTGTCCACCCCAAAACACCGGCGTTGAAGCCCTCAAATCGGGTCTGAGGACTGTCTATTTTTCGGGCAACAACAAGGGGAATGCTGGGGTCGGCCGTGTGAATAGCCTCGAATATGTCGTCCCAACCGGCCCTGGCCACGGTATCCAAATCAATCCAGAGGTGTGCGGTCGGTAGGTCATCAGAAATCACAAACTTGGAAAAAGTGGTGATTGTGAGATGCCGACGCTCCGTGAACAGCTCGTGTGGGGAGAGTTCTTTGATCTCGTAGGTGAGCGGTCGCGTTTTGAGGAAGTCCTCCATGAGCGTGATGTTGTCCGGGGCAAGTCGCCCCGTGAAGTGGCCCACCACCAGGTGGAAGGGTGCCTGTTGAGTGCTCGTCAGGGAGTGGACGAGCACAAAAAACGCGTACACCATGTGATCATCAAGTGCCACAGCCACGGTGTTTGCGGGCGAAGTGTTTTGCGCTGAGCTCACGAAGCGCACCTGTGTCTTCTCATCTAGTGAATCGGGTGGGTTCCCCGTGGAACCCATTGTTTCAGCAGGCGAAGGAATCGCACGACGATCGGTGCCGCTGGACCCATGATCGCTAAGGCCCGCAGGAGCCACACGCCACTGTGGTCTCGACGCCAGCGGAGGGTTCCCGACGATCGGGCCTCGTCACCCATCTTCCTAAGTGTTCTGCCAGCCGGGTCGAGGGAGAGCTCGTCCATCAGCGCGCTTTCAGCCTCACACCACGCTGCCCATGGGCAGCGTGCGGTCACACAAAAATGAGCAAGGCGGCGCGGCAGGTGCCAGGGTTTGTGCGCGCCAGCGTAATGAATGATGAAGGGCAAGTCGTTGTCATCGAGTCGTTCTAGTCGATACGTCAACGTGTTGAACTTCTCGGCAACATAGCGCGCGGTGTCTGCGTACAGCTCGTTGAACAGCGCTTGCTCCTGGGTGTCTACGTTATCCATGGTGGCAAGAGGTGTCACCCAATCGCGTCGAGTGCCCTTCGGCCATCCGAGAACACCGGCGTTGAAGGGGAGACCTGGAGTGGGGCTGCTTCCTGCTGAACTACGTTCAGCAACAACCAGTCCCTCGCGTTCGTCGCTTGTCAGGATGCTGTCTTGGATGCTGTCCCACCCCGGGAGTGCAACGGTGTCGGCGTCAATCCAGAGGTGCGGTTCGGAAATTGAATCCGCAAGAAGGAATTTGGCAAAAGTTGTGGGCGAGATGTGACCTTGAGCAATGAAGAGGGGGTTGTGGGGCAGAGGGAGAAAGTCGAGTGGCACGCCCAGGCCGGCGGCGATTTTGGCAACGCGATCGCGATCTGCCTCGGGTAATGAATCCTCGAGGTATCCGACGGTAACTCGGAAGGGGCGGGAGCTCGTTCGGTGAAGGGATCCGAGCAACACGACGAGCCCATACGTCATGTGTGAATCAATTGCGCACACCACACGGAATGGTGCCTTCACGTCCGCCATGTTTTTATTGGGAGAGCAGCGAGCGCTGCCACTCCACTTGGCGGGCAAGTCCCTCTTCTAATCCCACGGTGTGGGAGAAGCCCAGAACTCGTTGCGCTTTTTCGGTGTTGCCCATCGTGCGTTCTTGGTCACCCCGCGCTGTGGGTAACCGGTCGATGTCGAGCGGGCGTTTGACCAAAGCGCCGATGATGTCCAGCGCTTCGTTGATGGAGCGCTCTTGCCCACCAGAAATGTTGTAGACCTCGCCGGATTCACCCCGGGTCAATGCGTTGACGGTACCGGTGACGCAGTCATCGATGAACGTGTTCGAGCGCGTTTGCTCTCCCGTTCCAAAGAGGCTGATCGTCTCACCGGCGAGTGCTTTGGCGATGAACTTTCGATAGGCCATATCCGGGCGTTGGCCAGGGCCATAGACAGAGAAGTATCGAAGGACGGTTGCAGGGAAGCCGGAGTCCCGCCAATGAGCGAGCGCCAAATTCTCGGCGGCGAGCTTCGTCACGCCATACGGTGAGGCAGGAGCAAGGGGGAGTGACTCGTCGCCGGCCGCGTTCTTTCCGTATACGGAAGATGTCGAAATTTGAACAAAGCGCTCAATACTCCAGCTGTGTGCCCGTTCAATCAGTCGTGCTGTGGCGTCCAAATTGCAGCTTGCGTAGAGACCAAAGTCATTCCAGCTCAGCCCCAACCCAGGCATCGCTGCTTCATGAATCACATGCGTGATGTCGTCTGGCAATGACGATAAATCGCCAGTCCGGAGATCCAGCTTGTGCATTTCGATGTTGGGTGTCGTGGAGAGATTGTCGAAGCGCGACTTTTTCTCTGCCGGCGGGTAAAGCCCTCCAAGGAGCGCATCGACACCGACGACCTCGTGGCCTGCGCCGGCTAAGGTTCGAGTCACCGCAGACCCAATAAAGCCGGCAGCTCCCGTCACTAAGACTTTCACGCATACACCTTGTCATAACCATCAACCACGGCTTGGGGACTAAAGACAGACCGGGTTTGTTGGACCAGCTTGTTTCGCAACACTGCGCGCTTTTTTGCCCCTTGATCAGCACGACTTCTCAGGAGAGACGTTAAGTCTTCTGGTCCTGCAAACGTCGCCCCACGCCCGAGGAGTGCCACAAGCTCCGGCATTCCGCCCACCTGCGCCACTAATGGCTCACACCCTTGGGAGGCTGCCTCGGGGATAACCAAAGGTGCGTTCTCCGCCAACGAGGGCACGATGATGACATCGGCTTTGCCAAAATGCGCTCGAAGCTGCTCACGCGGGAGCTTCCCCGTCGCATGGACGGAACCGGACACAAACTGCTGTCCACCCTCACCAATCAGAAAGAGTTGCGCGTGAGGGGTCTCACCGAAGACGTCACGGAACGCCGCGACGGCAAAACCAACGTTTTTGACCGGGTCATCCAGTTTGGCTGCGACGATTACCGCGGTGAATGGGCTGGCGCTCTCTAGATTGGCAGGGGAGCTTTCAGAGCCGAGGAATTCGGGATCAACCGGATTGGGTTGAACGAACAGGGGGGCAGAACCAAAGAGTCCGCTCGCGCGCGCTTGGTCCGCGAGCCACGTGCTGGGGGCCACCACACGAAGATTAGGCAGGGCTGCGACAAGATCTTTCTTTCGAGACCAATTCGCCTCGACAAGGTTCCTGAAAGGTGCCCGCACTGCGGGGCATTGGGAACATCCTGACGAGAACCGCTCGCACCCCAAGGAGTAATGACACGTTCCGGTGAAGGGATTCATGTCATGGAGGGTCCACACGACCTTCTGTTCCCGGGTCAGGAGGTTTTCCCAACCGCGCGGAAGAACCCCGTTGATGCCGTGGAGGTGAACAATGTCACTGTCCAGAACGTCGGGTACCAGCGGGCGTGACACCCGGTCTCGCAGCGCGCTGATGGGGGCATCAAAGCCCGGTGATTTGATTACCCACTCGTCGATTCCCGCGGCAAGAGTGTGTCGAGCGGTGGTGAATGGCTCTGAGCGCAAGTCTGAATCAATGACGTGGTGAAAGGACGCCCGATGGCCTCTTTTTTCTTGCTCGTCCCGCAAAATCCGTGCCACCGACCCGGCTCCACCGGAGCGGGAGAAATTGATGTGGGCGATGGTGGAGGGCACACCACTACGCTAGTTGGAAACCTTGGCGAGAAGGAGTATCTGTGGGTTCGGCTCCATCTGCCCCGGTTGTCTTGCTGGGCTATCACCGCCCCGAGATGACAGCTCGAGTGTGGGAGCGGATCCGCCAGGCGCAGCCGTCGGAGCTGTTGCTGGTGATGGATGGAGCTAAGCCTGGGGATGCCTACGATGCGCAGAAGGTCTCAGAAACACGCGACGTGGTTGCCACCGTCGACTGGGAATGCCGGGTGCACCGCATCTATGCGGACCAGAACCTAGGACTCAAGACTCGGGTTTCCAGTGGCCTGGACGAGGTATTTTCGCGGGTTGATGCAGCAATCATCCTCGAGGACGATTGCCTTCCGTCACCAGATTTCTTTACTTTCGCTACCGAACTCCTGCAGCGCTATGACGATGATGATCGGGTGGGGATGATTACCGGTTCCTCGAGGCTCAGAGGCCACCGGGTGAGTGAATACTCCTATGACTTTTCGAAGGACGTCCGCATTTGGGGCTGGGCAACGTGGTCCCGAGTGTGGAATCCGTTTTCTCACAGTGGTGATCTGAGTAGGCAATGGTCTGACCAAGAGCAGGAAACCCTTATCCCCCAATTCCCTTCGGGGGCCAGGCGAGCAGCCATGAAGAACATGCTGAGCTCGCAGAAGGAACTGGATTCTTGGGCGCTCCCGTTTGTCGTCCACTGTGTGAATCGGGGTTATCTCAACCCTGTTCCTTCTGCCAATCTCGTGACCAATATTGGGCTCGGGGCATCCTCGACTCACACGCAGTTCGAGAGTTGGGTCGCGTACCAAGATGTTGAGAGTCTTCACTTCCCTCTGAAACACCCCGCACACGTAGTTGCCAACCCCTGCCTGGACGAGACCGAATCACGACTGGACTCGCGTGAGCTGTGGCTCTACCCTCTCCGGCATCCCTTCGACGCCGCGAAGCGAGTCGTGACATACGTTGCCGTCCTCCTGCGCCGAATTCAGCGCAGACAAAGGTGAGCGACTAGATTGGGGTGCTGGGTTGCAGTACCAATGCGAAGGTAGGCGGGATCAAGAGTGAAGACGGCTTTAGTTACCGGAATTACGGGGCAAGACGGCAGTTACCTTGCGGAGCTGCTTCTGTCGAAAGGCTATGACGTCCACGGTGTTGTCAGGCGTTCTTCCAGCCCCAACACCCAGAGGATCGATCACCTCATTGCCAATGAGGAAGTAATGGATTCCAGACTCCACCTTCACTACGGTGACCTCAGCGACAGCTCCCGGATGATGGCGCTTGTGGAGTCTGTTGCCCCAGATGAGGTGTACAACCTGGCGGCTCAGTCACACGTGCGAGTGAGTTTTGATGAACCTGAGCTGACCGGCAGCACGACGGGGCTGGGATCAATTCGATTGCTGGAAGCAATTCGCGTCGTCGGGTCTGGCGCTCGTTTTTACCAAGCCTCCAGCTCAGAGATGTTCGGCGCCTCGCCACCTCCCCAAAATGAGGACACCCCCTTTTATCCTCGCTCTCCTTACGGGGCCGCAAAGGTGTATTCCTACTGGATAACCAAGAATTACCGCGAGTCTTACGACATGTTTGCGACGAACGGGATTCTGTTTAATCACGAGTCGCCGCGTCGGGGTGAGACGTTTGTCACTCGGAAAATCACTCTGGCCGCGGCAAGAATCAAGGCTGGTCTCCAGGACAAGCTTTACATGGGCAATCTCGATGCCGTTCGCGACTGGGGCTACGCCCCGGAGTATGTCGAGGCAATGTGGCGAATGCTTCAGGCAGACGAACCCGGTGATTTTGTTGTCGCGACGGGCACCCAGTACACGGTCAAAGATTTCCTCACGTTTGCCTTCGAGCACGTTGGTTTGGACTGGGAAAAATTCGTGGAGCAAGACGAACGGTTCCTGAGGCCAGCGGAGGTTGATGCTCTGGTGGGTGACCCCTCTCGAGTGACAGCAACAACCGGGTGGCAGCCGAAAGTCCTTCCCCCCGAGCTCGCTCGAATAATGGTTGACTCCGATGTCCACCTCGCGAGTAGCGCCCCTACTCCCTGGATTGATATTCCTCAGGGGTATTGAGAGTGAGTAGTCAGGATAAAGTGAAGGAGGAAGACGACCAGGCAAGTTTTCGCAGTCTTCTCCGCATGGCGGGGGTGTCGTGGTCGCTTCTCACCAAGTCCGAGAAGGTTTTCTTCACGGTAAGGGCGTTGCTTCGCGTTGCGCTCAACGGGATTGACATCGTTGCTGTTGGGATGATGGGCCTGCTGGGTGCGGTAACTGCGTCCGGTGTCTCTGGCCAAAGTCTTGAGATTTTTGGTTTTGGGCTTCCTTCTCCAACCGCGACAAATGTCATTACTATTGTCGCGGTCGCTGCAGCGCTCTTTGTCGTGAAGGGTGGATTGGGAATCCTCTTCGCGAGATGGACTGCAGTTTTTCTCTCCCAAATTGAGATTAAGAACTCTGCAAAAGTTGCCCGATACCTCTTTGGCGGTTCCCTTCAAAGACTGCGACAGTATTCTCGCGCCGAGATTGATTTTCTAGTCGGAGCCTCAACCCCTGCAGCATTCTCTGGGGTGTTAGGGGCTATGACAACTCTGATTATCGAAGGCATGCTTTTTGTGTCGATTTTTGTTCTCTTTGTCGCGGTTGATCCTCTGGCAGCTCTTTTGATTGCAGGCTATTTTGGATCCTTGGTCTTCGTGTTGCAGGCAACAACCGCGAAAAAATATCTTGCCTCCGGGCGCAATCTCCAAAAAGGGTCTGTTGCGTCGGGGACATCCCTTCTGGAGATGGTCGACGGGTTTCGAGAAATTTCGGTCTTGTCAAAGCAAGACTTCTTCCTCTCCCGATATATTGAGGCGAAGAAGCTCAATGCACGGACAGGTGTGACGCTTCAAATTCTCAAGAGTTTGCCGCGGTATATTGCCGAAACGGGTTTAATCGTTGGAGCGCTGGGCTTTGTGGTTTGGCAGCTAAGCCGTGGTTCCCTGAGCGAGGGCTTAGTTGCGCTAGGCATCTTCCTCGCCGGTTCATTCCGCATGATGGCTGCGATATTGCCTTTGCAACAAATCTGGAATGAGCTCCGCGTGATACAAAAATGGGTGTCCGTGGCCCATGGTTTGCTGATTCAGCTTCGCGATACCCCGGAGCTGCTCGATACCAGTATCTATTCGACAACTAGACGCAGACGGCCGGAGCTCGCTAAGGAGGAGCGTAATGGTCTCGACGTTGTTCTCGACGCCGTGAGTTTTCGACATGTGGGCGCGACCACCCAGACCATTGACCACGTGAATATCGCCGCCGGCGCGGGAGAGTACATCGCGATTGTGGGACCCTCTGGAGCCGGAAAAACGACGTTGGTTGATCTCATTCTGGGTCTCTACAAACCGGACCAAGGGTCTGTGCGAGTAAACGGGGTCGAACCCCAAGAACTCCGAGAAAAGCAACCGGGCTTGCTTGCGTATGTTCCCCAAAAACCGGGTCTAGTCACGGGTTCAATTGCGGAAAATATAGCGCTCGGTCTGGACTCGGATGAATGGGATGAAGAGTTGATTTGGGAGGCCCTGGAGGGAGCTCAGCTGGCTGACCATGTTCGGGGAATTACCGACACCATCCACGCAAATCTCGGTTCACACTCTGATGCACTGAGCGGCGGCCAAATCCAGCGCTTAGGCCTTGCGCGAGCGCTCTACACGAAGCCGAATCTCATTGTCTTGGATGAGGCCACCAGTGCACTGGACGCAGCCACCGAGGCAAGCATCTCCAGCACCATCAGAAACTTGGGAGGCAACACGACAGTCATCGTTATCGCTCACCGGCTCTCGACCATCCAGCACGCCGACTGTGTATATGTCATGGAAGAAGGCCGGATCCTCGACAGCGGAACGTTCAAAGAGGTGCGTAAACGAGTGCCGATGATTGAGGAGTACGTCAAGCTCATGTCCTTTGATGCCTAACACCTTTTCCTTTCCCCGCGCAGCCTCGTTGGTGCCGCATTTCGTTCATCTTGATACGGTGGCATCGACAAACGCGGAGCTAGAGAGCCAGGGGGAGTTGCCACCGTTCTCGTTGCTGCTCTCAACGAACCAAACCCACGGCCGTGGCCGAAGAAGCCGAACCTGGGATTCGCGGCCCGGGGAGTGCTTAGCCATCAGCCTTGTGATTCCCGATGAACGTGCGCGTTCTTTCGAAACATCCTGGGTGCCCCTTGTCGTTGGGTGGGCTGTCGTCGAATCGTTGACATCGTTGGGCGTGAGTGGAGCCACCTTGAAATGGCCAAACGACGTTTTGGTATCTGGACGTAAGGTTGCCGGCATCCTCTGTGAGTTACTTCCCAGTGGTCAGGTGATTGCCGGAGTGGGGACGAATCTGGTCTTTGGTGAGGAGCCCCCGACCGATAGTGCCGCAGCGTTGTCAGATTTCTGCGTGCCCAATGACGATACCCCGGACTTCTACCTTTCCTCGCTGATTAATTCTGTCCAAAAAGTTATGGATTCGCCGCGAGAGTCGGTTGTCTCTTGCGTAACCGGGGTCATGTCAACACTCGGCAACACAGTAGAGGTGGTGGAACCGGGCCAAGCCCCATGGAGCGGTCGCGCAGTTGGACTCGACGAATATGGGCACCTCGTTGTTGGTGATTCGGTGGGTAATGAGCGGGTATTGGTTGCTGGTGACGTCGAACACGTCCTCCAATAGTCTTAACCTATGAAACGGGTGGGAGTTGTCGGTGGGGGGCAACTTGCTCGGATGATGATTCCTGCGGCAGTCAACTTAGGAATAGATATCCGGGTTTTTGCTGAGTCGGAGAACTCTTCTGCAACCCTTGCAGCTCGCGTGGTCGGAAATTACCGGAGCCAGCAAGAAGTTTCAGCCTTTAGCTCCGATCTGGATGTTCTTACTTTCGATCACGAACATGTTCCTACTGATGTCCTGATCGCAGTTCGTGACCAGGGGGTCGTGGTCTCCCCATCCCCGGAGGCCTTGACTCTGACCCACAACAAAATTGTCATGCGGCACAAGCTCGCGGACATTGGTGTTCCCCAACCACGGTGGAGTGTGGCCGGAGAAAGTCGTTCTCGAGATGAATCCTTGTCGGCCGTGGGGGGATTTCCCTGTGTCGCGAAGAAGCCGATTGGAGGTTACGACGGCAAAGGCGTGAGAGTAATTACCTCCTGGGATCAGATCGGTGACTGGCTTGATGATGGTGACGTCCTTCTGGAGGAAAAAGTTCCTTTCGTTCGGGAACTTGGGCTCTTGAGTGCACGCAGCGAAAGCGGCGAATGGGTGCCATGGTTGCCTGTCGAAACTCGCCAGCTCGATGGGGTCTGCGCGGAGGTTATCGCCCCAGCGCCTGGGCTGAGTGATCAGGACGTGGCGGAATCTGACTTTTTAGCGCGCTCAATTGCTGACAGCATCGGGGTGGTAGGGGTGCTCGCTGTCGAGGTGTTCCAGAATGATGACGGCAGATTGTTGGTGAACGAGCTGGCCATGCGCCCTCACAATTCTGGACACATATTCACGGAACTGTCTGTCACCAGTCAGTTCGAGCAGCACCTTCGAGCAGTAGCTGACCTGCCGTTGGGGTCACCAGCCTTCACGGCCAACGCCGCAGTGATGGTTAACCTCTTTGGCGAGATTCCCGAGGACTCCAAGCGAGAAGCATGGAGGGCAGTCCCTGAAGCAAAAATTCACGACTACGGGAAAGAACCTAGGGATGGACGAAAAGTAGGGCACATCTCGGTTGTCGGATCGGATGCCGACAAGGTTTACGCGCGCGCCATCGAGGCCCGGTCATTTCTTTCCCCTCGATAGGGTGAACATATGAGCACTCCCCGCGTCGCCGTCATCATGGGTTCGGACTCTGACTGGACCACCATGAAGCCGGCTGTCGACGTCCTTCGCGAGGCCGGAGTCGAGGTGGAGAGCGAAGTGGTGTCTGCTCACCGAACTCCCGAAAAGATGATGGAGTTCGCTCGGTCTGCTCGAGATGAAGGTTTTCACATCGTGATTGCCGGGGCGGGAGGTGCAGCACACCTCCCGGGAATGGTGGCGTCAATGACCTCGCTGCCAGTCATTGGAGTTCCCGTTCCCCTGGCGAATCTTGAAGGAATAGACTCATTGCTTTCCATTGTTCAAATGCCCTCAGGGGTTCCCGTGGCCACCGTCGGAATTGGGCAGGCAAAAAATGCAGGAATTCTTGCCTTGAAGATTTTGGCGCTTGGCAACCCATCACTTGCCGCATTCTTGGATGACCTGATGGCCCAGCAAACCGCAGACTCGCTGAAGAAGACGCTACCGCCGAAATAGCGCGGAGTAGCAGACCTATCGGGTCAGAATCCAGCTACGGAAACGCAGACCGAGGGTGAGCACAACTCGCAGTGGCCACTGGAAGCGTTGTGGGTAGAGCTTTGCAAGAAAAAGCTCGGCACTGCGGTGGTGGGCGCGCACCATCGCTCTGTGATGACCTGCGGTTGAGGCTGCTCCCGAGTGCGTGATGGCTGCACCTGGAACATAGACATTCCGTTTCCCCGCCCGTTTGACCCGCATGCCGAGGTCGACATCTTCGAAGAACATAAAGAATCGCTCGTCAAACCCGCCAACTGAAAGAAAAATTCCCCTATCCACGAGCAAAAACGCGCCTGAAAGCCAACCAACCGACCGTGGCTCGGTTCCTTCGTAATCCCCCAGGTATGCCGTGCTCCAGGGGTTTGTGGGCCACGAGGCGTAAAGCAGAGCGTGACCGATGCCAATCCGAATACCGGGAATTGCCCGCGCAGAAGGGTATGTCTCACCACCGGAGGTAACAAGCCTTGGGCCCAACACCGCTGTTTCTGGCAGCGCGTTTCGTTCCGCCATCAGAGTTTCGAGGGTGTCTCGCTGTAGTCGTGTATCGGGGTTGCAGATGACGACCCAGTCAATCTCAGGGTCCAGCATCGCTACTCCCTGATTGGCTGCGGCTCCGTATCCTCGGTTCGATGGGTCATGGTGCGTAATGGTGGGAATCAGTCGGCTAGGGGCAGCGGGGAGCGAGGGAACCGGAGAATTATCCACGACGACGATCTGTTGCGGACGATACGTGGATGCCTCAAGACTTGAGAAGAAGTCTGGCCATTCATCCTCGGATTCGTAGCCAACAACGACTATTCCTACCCCCTCAGCCATGCTCTGTCTCACTGGCCCCTGGCGAACTGAGACAGGCCCGAGTCCCATGCCTCGGCCAGCGCATCCTCCCAGGCGCGAGGAGACTTCAGCCCGTGGGCGGACCACTCGGTGTGCCCCAGAACAGACCAGGCGGGGCGGGGTGCGGGTCTGGGGAAAGCAGACGTCGTGGTCTTAGCTACTCGGTCGGTATCCCACCCCGCGAGCTCGAAGAGTTTGCAGGCAAAGCCGTGCCATGACGTTTGGCCCGCATTAGTCGCGTGGAAGATCCCCTTTGTCACACCGGCATTCACGAGTTGTTCGATCATTCCCACAACGTCCACCGTCCAGGTCGGCTGCCCAACTTGATCATCCACAACGTCAAGGTGCTCACGCGTTTGTCCAGCAGAGAGAATTGAGCGCGGGAAACTGGACCCGTTGACTCCGTAAAGCCAGGCGGTCCGCAGGATGATGGAGTGGTCCGGATTATTTTCGAGAACAGCCTGCTCGCCGGCCAACTTCGACTGCCCGTATACGGACGCGGGTCCTTTAGGCGCATCTTCCGGATAAGGCGTGGTTGCGTCTCCCCCAAAGACGTAGTCGGTCGAAAGGTGAACAAGCGTTGCCCCGCTTCTCGCACACGCCGCAGCGAGGTTCTTCGGGCCCTCCGCATTGATCGCATACGCGTCGTCACGATGGGTCTCCGCGTCATCGACAGCGGTGTAGGCGGCTGCATTGATGACAATGTCGAAGTCCGGGATGACGGTGGTCACAGCATGGCGATCGGTGATGTCGAGAGTGGACCGAGACATCCCGGTCACGTCGTGGCCTTTCAGCCCGAGGAGTATGTCCTGGCCCAGCATCCCCTGGGAACCGGTGACGAGCACACGGCTCATAGAGAGGAGTGCTCTTTCAGGGGCTCCCACCACGCTCTGTTTTCGCGATACCACTGCACCACGTCGTTCAGGCCCGCCGTGAAATCGACCTGGGGCGAATACCCCAGCTCGCGCGAGATCTTGGCGATGTCAACGCTGTAGCGCCGATCGTGGCCTTTTCGGTCGGCAACGTGGGAAATGAACGACTCGTCTTTTCCGGCCGCCTCGAGCAGCAAGTGCGTGAGTGCAGTGTTGGACAATTCGGTGCCGCCACCAATGTTGTAGACATCGCCGGCCCCGCCTTGTTGCAAGACAAGCGCGATGCCGCGACAGTGATCGTCGACGTGCAACCAGTCCCGAATGTTTTTGCCATCCCCGTAGAGGGGAACCGGCAGGTCGTCAAGGAGATTGGTGATGAAGAGGGGAATTACTTTTTCGGGGAAATGATGGGTCCCGTAGTTATTGGAGCACCGCGTAATCGAGGCGTTCAGCCCATGGGTGACGAAGTAGCTGCGGACCAAAAGGTCGCTTGCCGCCTTGCTGGCAGCGTAAGGAGAGTTCGGAAGCAGTGGTTCCGCTTCGTCCCATGAGCCCTCATCAATGCTGCCGTAGACCTCGTCGGTTGACACGTGCACGAAACGGGGGATGTTCAGCGCGAGCGCTGCATCCAGCAGCGTTTGCGTTCCCACCACATTGGTGTCAACAAATATTCGGGAGTCTTTGACGGAGCGATCAACGTGGCTTTCTGCGGCGAAATGCACAACGGCGTCATGCCGTGCAAGGGCAGCGTTCACCGCCTCGCGGTCTCGAATGTCACCCTCAACAAAGCGAAATTGTTCCGAGCCCGCGACTGATTCAAGGTTCGAGAGTGTTCCGGAGTAAGTCAGCGCGTCAAAAACGGTGACCTCAACTCCCTCGAGGCCGGAGAGTTGGCCATTCAAGACCATTCGAGTGAAGTTGGAACCAATAAAGCCGGCTCCGCCGGTAACGAAAAGTTTCACACCACACTCCTTGAGACTGGTTATCAGTCTAGTTCGTGCCCCTCCTGCCCGACACCTGCGCGAGCCCTACTAGTAGATTGACGAGGTGGCCTCATCGTTTTCCCGCTCCCACGAGTTGGCGGTTCCCGCACTTACGCTCGTGTTCGCGTACTACGAGAATCCGGGGATGCTGGAGTTTCAGTGGGAACAGATGGCCCAGTACCCCGAAGAAATTAGGTCAGCCATCGAAGTCATTGTTGTTGACGACGCCTCCCCCACACACCCGGCATACAGCGTTCCTCGGCCGAAGGAACTGCCGGCAGCGTCGATATTCCGGATCGATCACGATGTCAGGTGGAACCAAGATGCAGCGCGGAATATTGGCGCGCATGAGGCGCAGGGCCAATGGCTGCTCCTCACCGATATTGACCACGTTGTCCCACCGGAGAGCCTTCGCACTCTGATCTCTCTGCCACGCGACGAGAAGAACTTCTATTCGCTTGGTCGAACCAAGTTTTTCGGGTCCCATCCTCAGAAGCCCCACCCCAATAGTTACCTGATGACAAAGTCCTTGTATTGGTCGATTGGCGGTCATGACGAAGACTATGCGGGGATTTATGGGAAAGATTTTCTCTTCCGGAAGCGAGCGATGAAGAAGGCGCAGGAAGTACACCTTCCGGATGTTGTGTTAGCGCGTGTGGGAAGCACGGCGGTTAAGGACGCTGGGACAACGACCATTTCTCGGAGGAACACCCGGTGGAAACAAGCATGGGGCTATCTGCTCGAGGGTTTGAAAGCGTTGCGCCTCTGGCGCGGGGTGCAGACGCTGTCACACCCCTACCGCCGCGTGCTCTAGCCGGAGGTATCGAAGCGAAAGCTTCGCGGTTGGTAGGCTTCGGACGTGGAAATTACTCCCTTGTCACTCGATGGCTCGTTTGTGGTGACACCCCGCGTTCATGCCGATGACCGCGGTGAATTTGTGGAATGGTTTCGCGCTGACCTCTTGAAAGAGGCAACGGGACTCAATTTTTCGGTCATCCAGGCAAACCTCTCAGTCTCAGCCAAGGGGACGCTGCGAGGCATTCACTTTGCGGATGTTCCACCGGGACAAGCAAAGTACGTCATGTGTAGCTCCGGCTCTATCCGCGATTACGTGGTCGACATCCGAGTGGGATCTCCCAACTATGGGAAATGGGAGGCGGTAACCATTTCCTCGGGGGAAAGAAATGCCATTGTTCTCGACGTTGGTCTTGGCCACGCATTTCTTGCCCTTGAAGACAACACAACAGTGACCTATCTCGTGACCGACCACTACAAACCGCAGTCGGAGCACGCCATCAATCCGCTGGATGTCGATATCGCGCTCGAATTTCCCCTTGATCGTCAGGCGCTCTTGCTTTCAGATAAGGACACATCAGCACCTAGTTTTGCCGAAGCCGCCACATCGGGCTTGCTTCCGAAGTGGCAGGGTTAGCCACGTGAAAGGCATCATTCTGGCAGGTGGATCAGGGACCCGTCTCTGGCCCATCACCAAGGGAATATCCAAACAGTTGATGCCCATCTATGACAAGCCGATGATTTACTACCCGCTGTCCACCTTGATGATGGCGGATATTCGAGAAGTGTTGATTATTTCCACGCCCGATCATCAGTCTCAGTTTCAGGACTTGCTCGGCGACGGCGCCCATTTAGGAATGTCGATCTCCTATGCCGTTCAAGAACGACCAGAGGGGCTCGCACAAGCATTTTTGATTGGCGAAGATTTCATCGGAGATGACTCGGTGGCGCTCGTTTTGGGAGACAACATTTTCCACGGAGCCGGACTCGGCAAATCACTGAGGGCACACTCAGAAATCCAAGGCGGTCTTATCTTCGCAACGCACGTGTCCCACCCCGAAGCGTATGGTGTGGTCGAGTTTGACCCCTCGATGAAGGCGCTTTCCATTGAGGAGAAGCCACAGAAGCCCAAGAGCAATTTTGCTGTGCCAGGGCTCTACTTTTATGACTCGTCGGTTGTTGGCGCCGCGCACACCATCACGCCAAGCGAACGCGGCGAGTTGGAAATTACCGCAATCAACGATTACTTTTTGCAGCGGGAGCTGCTGAACGTTCAGATCCTTGATCGCGGGGTTGCATGGCTTGACACCGGAACCTTCGAATCAATGATGCAGGCGTCCGAGTACGTTCGTGTCATCGAGGAACGTCAGGGCTTGAAGATCGGGTGCATCGAGGAGATTGCCTGGCGAGCGGGCTGGATTGATGACAGTTCGCTGGCTGATCTTGCTGCACCGTTGCGCAAGAGCGGTTACGGGACGTACTTAGATGGACTCCTCCAACGATGAGTTACGTGAGCGAAATTTGGGCTTCGCGGGAGCTGTTACAGAACCTCACTAACCGTGAAGTCCGCGGCAAATATCGCCGCACTGCGCTCGGCCAACTGTGGTCTCTTGCCAACCCGATTGCTGCGATCCTGATTTACACCTTCATCTTTTCCTTTATTTTTCGACTGCCGGCCCAGGTAGGAGACCCAAGTGGCCTCAACAACTATGCATTGTGGCTCGTGTGTGGGCTTTTGCCATGGCTGTTTTTCAACCGTGTATTGAGCTTGGGTACCGATGCGTTGGTATCCAACGCAGGTCTAATCCAGAAGGTGTACTTTCCCCGCATTGTTCTCCCTCTTGCGTTGGCCAACGCCACCTTTTTCACGTGGATTCTCGAGATGGCTGTCCTTGTTATCGCCCTGAGTCTTCTCGGTTCGTTCGTTCTACCGTGGTTGCCTCTGGTTGCTCTGTTCATGGTGGTCTTTGCACTTTTTTCCGTCGGTCTTGCCATGGTGTTTTCCATCATCAATGTGTACTTCCGAGATCTCGCGTACCTCTTGACCATCGTTTTGCAGTTCTGGTTCTATCTGACGCCAATTCTTTATCCCGTGGAGTTGGTGGTGACCCAATCAGACCAGCTCGGTGGCCTGATCGGGACCCCCGTAACCCTCATCGACGTTTATTCGCTTAATCCGGTTCTGGGATTCATCGAAATTTTCCGCAATCTTCTTTACGACAACCGCATGCCCGAAGCGACCACGGTCGTGATTGCGCTCGGGTGGACCGTCGGAGCGCTTGGTGCGGGAGTCCTCGCTTACGCGCGGAAAGAAAAACAATTGGCGGAGCTACTATGACCGACTGGGCTGTTCGCGTCGATGACGTGAGTAAAAAGTTTCGTCTGTATCACGAGCGAAACCAGTCTCTGAAGTCCGCAATTCTGAGAGGAAAAACTTCCGAACACGAAGATTTCTGGGCCCTTCGAAATGTTTCGTTTGACGTGGCAGAGGGGGCTACTCACGGGTTGATTGGAGCAAATGGCTCCGGAAAATCAACACTGTTGAAGTGTTTGGCAAAGATTTACTGGCCGACGTCAGGAGATATTTCCTATCGCGGCAAGATGGCCTCACTCTTGGAGGTGGGGTCTGGCTTCCACCTTGAGCTCTCGGGCCGCGAAAATATCTACCTCAATGGTTCGATTCTGGGAATGTCTCGGAAACAAATTGACTCACGATTCGACGAAATCGTTGACTTTTCGGGGGTTGAAAAATTCCTCGACCAACCAGTCAAGAACTACAGCTCAGGCATGTATGTTCGGCTCGGCTTCTCAATTGCTATCAACGTCGATCCAGACATATTGGTTGTTGACGAAGTCTTGTCGGTGGGGGACGAAGACTTCCAGCGAAAAAGCTTTGACAAATTCCGTGACCTCAAGAAGGCGGGCAAGACGGTCATCATCGTGACCCACGCGATGTCTGTGGTGAAGGACCTGTGCGACACTGCCACCTGGCTGCGCTCGGGCTCAGTTGTGCAAGTCGGGCAGGCGGACGCTGTGGTAGACGCCTACTTGGATAGCGTGGGGACCTGAGCCTGCTCCTGCGGCTGTGAATGCGCACTCAATGTTTGAGCGGTTGTAATTTTCTGAGTCAGCACGATAAAGGCAAACCAGACCGGCACCGCGAACGCCAATGAGCCGATGATCCACACTAGGTTGGGGCTGATGGCCTCGGGGAGGAATCCCCACCACCATTCGCGAGGGCTGTTCAGATTGACTCCTTGAACGAGATTTCCCGTGGTGTATCGCCGGAGGTTTGTGTGCAAGGCGACCGCGTTCGCAACAACGAGGGCAACGGTGATTGCGGAAAGTCGGAACCTGTCGCGAATGAGGGGTGAACCGTCTTGTGTCAGCACGATTGTTCCGACCACAACGACCATGAAGGGCACCAGGTATCGCGGTTGGAACTCAACGCCTGCAAGAGCGCCACTGATTTGAAGCAGATAGACGGGAATGACCCAGAGGGCGCCGAATACGGCGGCAAGGGCCCATGCCTTCTTTTTCCCCGGAGAGCGCACGGCTTCGAAGATGAGGCCGAGCACGACAATTCCAACTCCAACCCCAACGATTTGTGGAAGTGCTGTGTCAAGCCAGCCCAGCGAGCCAAGCGGCCTTCCTCCGAAGACGCCGGTCCAGAGTCCCGGCACGCTCCAGATGTTGTTCCACAGAAGGGCCCAGTCGAAGTCTCCCGGGACAAGCACATCCGCGCTTTGCGTCCAGGGAAGTTCGGAATTGGCCTGGCCGTTGGTGTTAACGCCGGCGATGACTCTCTCTAAGTTTCCGGGTGTCGTGATGAGACGCCCCACAACGAAGGCAAGGGGGAAAATAGCGACCCATGTTTTCTTGAGGAGCTCGCGCGGAGTGAGCGGGGACTGCCAGAGGGCCAGCACCGACGCGACGCCCAAAAACAGTATGGAGTCAACGCGAGAGCTAACGCTCAGGAGGAGTGCCACCACATAGACCGCACCCAATGCGACCGATTTCCAGCCATGGGACTCGAGGTAACCCAGCAAGGAGAGCCAGCCGACCCCGACCGCCATGATGGCCCACGAACTGGGATTTGTTGAGGGAATCAAGAACATCCCCAGCGGGATCAACGCAATCGGCCAGGTCCAGGCAAGCGTCACTCGCAGTCGGGAAGGAAGCAGAAGCCAGAGAGACCCGACGAGCGCCAGGAAAACGGCAATGTTGAAAAGCCGGAACGACACCACCGTTGTCTCGATATTGTCGGTTTTGAAGAGGTTGCCCACCATGTAGAAACCGTTGGGATACAGACCTCGGGTGGGGTTGTTGTGTCCGAAAGCAAAGTCTTCGCGAGGGTCGGTGCCGTCAAGGAAGGGTTGGCACCCGGCTCCCTGCTGAGGGTTGTGATACAGGCAGTAGCTCGATACCAGAAGGGGAGGAGGAATCATCACTCCCTGCCCGGTGGGATCGATTTCGCAATCAGGCCCGGAAAAACTCGTGCACCAGATGCTGCTGAGGTGGTAGTCGTCATCGGGGGCGCCACCCACTGCCGTGCTTAGTGCCCACGCTGACATCGCCAGGGTCGAGGACAGGACGAGAGCGACCGCGCTCACAATTTTTTGCAGTCGGCTCCATTGCCGGGGGGCCTTTTCGGTGGGGAGATGCTCGTGCTTGGCCATAGTGCCCACCCTACTTTCTTGTGCCAAAGAGTTCTTCAAGAACAGGCACTTGGGCAGCTCCGGTGTGCCGCGTAAGAGCAACCGTGCGTGCTGTGGAAACAATGTCGCTTCTCTTCTCTGGGGGGAGCGCCTCAATTTCAGACAATCGCTGGCCCCATTGGCTCGAGCCAGATAAAAACCCACTCACGCCGTGCTCGAAGGCTCCCCTAAACACCGGGGTCGGCGAGGCCAGTGTGAGGGTCCCCACCGCGGCCGATTCAAAAAACTTCAGTTCAGATTTGGAGAAGGTGAAGGGGCTTGACTGCAACGGTGACAGCGCAACGTCCACATCGGCTACGGCCGACTGTAATTCGATGAAATTCATGAAGGGTCTCGTGCGAATTTGGCTCTCAACTTCACTCAGCGCGGGGGTGAGCTGAAGGTGGCCCAGCACAGTGAGGGTGGAGGAAGGCGATCCCTTTAGGAAGTCGACCACCCCTTTTTCTGCGACCGCGAAGTCCTTGGCGTGAGAGTGGCTGCCGCTGAAGTAACCCAGCCGCAAACCTGCTGTTTTGCGAGTCGTTCGAGATTCCCACACGGTGTTCGATGCCTCAATTTGCTCGTTGTTCATAAAGTTTGGGACAACACTGACGGGGAGGTCTGCAAAGTCCTTGACTCGGTCTGCGATGTAGGTGTTGGTGGTGATGACATGGTCGGTCAGCGACAGACACGCGCCAATGTTGGCAATAAAGGCAAACCACTGGTCAATATCTTTGCCAAACAACTTGTAGTTGAGGTTTGACGTGACGAGCGGGGCAAACCTGACATCAAAAACCAAATCATCGATGTCAAAAAACACTTTCCCCCCGCCGCGACGGAAGCGGGTAATCACTCTGTCGATATCGGTGTCATACGGGGTCCTGAAGACCACCAACGAGTCCGCATAGTCCGAAAGGTCATCAATGTGAGGAAGGTCAGTGAGGAAAAAATAGGATGTGCTGACGCGCTTCGAACCCGCATTGAGAGCCTGCGTCATGTTGTAGCAGCGATAACGAAAACTGCCCGAGTCTGCCTTGGGCGCAAAATAGGCGACCCGGTGGGTTCCCTCCTTGAGAAGACCCAGGCGCTCTCGCAGCGGAATGTCCCACGGTTGTGAACGACTTGTCATCGTTCCACCTTTCGGGCTTCTTTTTGCGCGTATATGGCCATGATGCCGGCCACAATCGATTCGACGTCAGGTGTCACAAGCACGGTGTCGGCTTTTTGGCTCGCGGCACCAGCGCTGAGATGATTCGGAGCAACCTGAAGGACCCCAGGCGATCCAAGAGAGGTCAGCACATCGTGAGGGGGACTCTCCGAGGACATCACGAGTAGACAATCTGGAGGACCGATGTCACGAGGATTCTGCGCCGGGATCTCGTCAAAGAACGCAAAGGCATCAGCGACACTCGGGTCCACTGAGATGGTGACGTCGTCATCGGTTGTTGCGAGCCAAGCAGACACAGACTCCAGTGCCGTGATGAAAGCAAGCGTTGAGCTCCCTGGGTCAGCGAGGACCCGCAAATGCCAGCTGCTGCTGGGTTTTGCGGAAAACGACGCTCTGGCTTCGAGATTCGGGAGGTTCGTCGGCCATTCTTCTGATGCCAACGCCAACGCCAACGCATTCCGCACCTGCGGCGAGTTCGAGACCAAGTGAATGTTGTCGGGCAGCGTTACATTCGCAGCACTCGCCACTTGGGGGTGTCTGCCCAAGTCGCTGTCCGTGGACGCGAGTACCCATGAACGCTCGACTTCAGCAGCGTGTCGCATCGCCCGAGCGCTTGACCATGAGCTGGCAAGGGACACCTCAGAGGGGTAGAAGGGAATGTCTGAATACGTTTCTGTGAGTGGAACTGGGGTGATCTCGACTGTTTGGAGGAATTCCTCCGCGCCATCTGCGAGGGCTGAATTCACCACGTCAGGCTCAGGTGCAATTCCTCGGAACAACACTCGCAACGTGGCGCCTCGGCCATCAGCTATAGCCGCTGCTGTCCGGATAAATCCTTCGAAAAGTGGCCGGGGAGCGGCGGAATCGAGAAGGAGCGACACCCGCGGCGCCCCGATTTCTGGAGTAAGAAAGGAGCGTAAAACAGCTGTTTCCGGCGCCACGTGGTGGACCATTTCTTTTGCAGATCGAAGGGGCAGACGCCCCTCAGCCTGTCCATGGGCGAGGAAGTGGTACAGCGGATTTAAGCGGGCAACGCGCACATCGTCGTTTTTTTCGAGGTAGTAGGCCGAGTCAAAATGGCGCGACGGCGCCAGCCCATTGATCCCACCCTGGTGGATGAAATGCCACAGCGGGTCCTGCCATCTTTGAGATGGCGGAATATGAGCCCGATACCATCGGCGGTCAAAATATGGCGTTTCAGAAAACAGGCGATACATTTCGCGGGGCAGCGACCGGCTTATCCAACCGCGGGGAGCAAACATCGCTAGGCCCCTTCGTCAACTCAGCCCAAGCTAGACCGTAGGGTAATTATGACAGGTTGGTTTCTTTTCGGGTCGAAGGGGTGTGTTCAGTGCCAGAGCGCCCGGTTGTCAGTGTCATCCTTGTCAACTACAAGGGTGCCGATGACACTCTGACCGCTATTGACGCCCTCGCCTCACTGCCCGAATACTCGGAGAAACTCGAAATCGTTGTCGTCGATAACGCATCGGGTGATGACAGCCTTGGTCGCCTCCAGTCCTCCGCGCATCAGATCACCTTGGTCGAGTCGGCGACTAACACCGGGTTTGCCGGAGGATGCAACCTGGGTGTTGCGCGCTCCCAAGGTGACATCGTCGCCTTCTTGAACAACGATGCGCGACCCGATTCGCTTTGGGTTAGCGCCGCCCTGGAAGCTCTGGACAACGATTCGAAAGTTGGCGCGATCGCGAGCCAAGTGCTCGATTGGGACGGGACGATCATTGACTACCAAGGTGCTGGTCTCACCTGGTACGGAATGGGTTATCGCCCGCACACCGGCGACAAAGTAAAGCCAGGCAAATCACCCAAGCCCCACCCTGTTCTGTTTGGCACGGGTGCGGCCATGTTTGTGCGCCGCTCGGTCTTTGATGAGCTCGGCGGCTTCGACGAATCGTTCTTCATGTTTTTCGAGGACGTTGATTTTGGCTGGCGTCTGAATCTGCTGGGTTATACCTACCTGTACGAACCGCGCTCCATTGCGTATCACCGCTATCACGGGTCAATGGGTGAGGTTGCTTCCTACCGCGAGCAGTTTTTGCTGGAACGTAATGCGCTCTACTGCCTCTACAAGAACCTGGATGACGCGAACCTTGCCCGAATGCTTCCGGGTGCTCTTCTCGCCTCTGTGAAGCGCTCAGTAGTTGATTCGGGCGTCGACACGACCGCCTTTGATATGGCGCGAGGTGGAGGCAACATCGATTCGCTCTCCCTGGAGCCCTCCGCAGTGGTGCCGCTGTTTGCGATGGACCAGTTTGTGGATTCCCTCCCGAGGCTTATTGCCCAGCGTGAACAAATTCAAGCAACTCGCCAACGATCCGATGTCGCGATGTGGAAGCTCTTCGGGGAAACCAATGCCGCGATGTCGAATGATGCAAGATATCTTCGAGGATATGACGCGATTGCGGAGGCTTTCTCAGTGACCGCTGACCCTGCGGCCCAGGCCATTCTGGTCATCACGGGCGATCCGATCGGAGCCAAGCTCTCGGGCCCCGGGATTAGAGCGTGGCACATGGCGCACGCTCTGGCACAAAGCCATGACGTGACACTGCTCAGCATGAGTGATGTCGATGACACCCTCAGCGTTGATGTTCGCCTCGTGCATGTTGATGCCGGTGACTTCAAAGCCTTTGCCGGGTGGGAGCAGTGGGCTGATGTCATCATTTTCCAGGGACATGCCCTCGAAGTGTTTCCTGTGTTGCAGACCAGTTCGAAGCATCTCATTGCCGATATTTATGACCCCATGCATCTCGAACAGCTCGAGCAGGCAAAGCACCTTGCCACCGCACAGTGGGAAAAGCAGGTCGCCGATGCAACATCAGCGATTCAGCATCAACTGGAAGTGGCTGACTACTTCGTGTGTGCTTCAGAGCGCCAGCGCCACTTTTATCTTGGCCAACTGACCACACTGGGTCGTGTCACCCCGGCTGTCTATGCCACTGACCCCCACCTGGAGCGTCTCATTGGCGTGATTCCTTTCGGGCTTCCTGATACGGACCCGCAGAAGGGCAAGGGAATGCTTCGGGGTGTTGTCCCGGGAATCGACAAGGGCGATGCGGTGCTGGTCTGGAGTGGGGGAATCTATGACTGGTTTGACCCGCTCACGCTGATTCGAGCGGTAGCGGAGCTTGCGAACAAGAAACCGACGGTCAAGCTGTTTTTCATGGGAACCGCACACCCGCACCCGGGTGTGCCCGAAATGCCAATTATTGCGTCCGCGCGCCAGCTTGCCGAGGAACTGGGTGTTGCTGGCCGCCACGTTTTCTTCAACGATTCCTGGGTGGATTATCACGAGCGCCAGAACTTCCTCCTAGACGCGGATGGGGGAGTCAGTACGCACCACTCCCACATCGAAACCACCTTCTCGTTCCGGACCCGAATTCTCGACTACCTGTGGGCGTCCCTGCCGATGGTCGTAACGGAGGGTGACCACTTTGCTGAGTTAGTGGACGCCCGTGGTCTTGGCGCCACCGTTCCCGCAAACGATGTACCCGCGTTGGCGGATGCTCTCGAGAAAGTCCTGTTTGACAAGACGTTTCGCTCGGAAGCAATTCGCGCTTTGGAAGAGGTGCGAGAAGAGTACCGGTGGTCCCAGGTTCTGGCCCCGCTGGTCGGGCACGTCGCGGACCTGAATTCGGGGAGTGTTCCCCAGAAGGCGACCCGAGTCCGCTATTCACCGGTACGGAGGAGACCACCGCGGTTTAGCATCCAGGACATTGGTCGCGGCTTCTCACGCTTGTTCAGGGGAGAGTTTCGATCCCTCGCGAGAGCTGTGCGGCGAAAACTGTTTCGTCGCGGATAGCGCATGAGTGAAACCGTGCGGCCCAGCGTTTCCGTTGTGATGTGCACCTTCAACGGTGAGAGGTTTGTTGCAGAGCAACTAGAGAGCATTCTTGCCCAGACGTTTCCACCGAACGAAATCATCATTTCCGACGACGGGTCGAGTGACAGGACTCTCCAGGTTGTCGAAAGCATTCGCGGAGCCAGTGACCTGCCAGTCCGGTGGTCTATCCGCACAAGAGAAACTCCACTGGGTCCGGCACGAAACTTCGAATCAGCGCTGCGACATGCCACCGGCGACCTGATTGCGCTTGCGGACCAGGATGATGTCTGGCTTCCACACAAACTCGAGACTTTGACAGGAAGGCTCACTGAAACACCAGGAGCCCTCCTGGTTCACTCCGATGCGCAACTAACCTATGAATTAGGACGGCAGGGTTCCACCCTGATGAAAGCGTTGGCGCTGACGAAACACGAGAGACAGAATCTCCTATCGGGAAACGCTCTTGGTGCGCTCCTCAAGAGAAACCTGGTGACGGGCGCAACGACGATGGTTACAAAAGGGCTTCGAGATTCTGCACTGCCGATACCTGATGGTTGGGTCCACGATGAATGGCTCGGTCTTGTTGCTGCCCTGCAGGACGGAGTTGTGTTTGATGAGTCACCGTTGATTTTGTACCGGCAACACGGCGGGAACGTCATTGGCGCGCAACAGCTTGAGCCTGCCGTTGCGCAGGAGCGCTTGCAGGAACCGCGAGCTGCGTTCTCTGCGAGAAAGGCTCGAAGGAACGAAGCGTTGCTGGCTTTGCTTCACGCCGAACCGGCAGGGTTGCCGCCTCATCACCGCGAGGCGCTGCAGGCAAAAGTGGATTTCGATGCTGCCCGAGCGACATTGCCTGACGCTCATCTGGCTCGGGTGATTCCCGTCGTCCGATGGGCCTTTGCGGGGTTGTATCGCGATTTTGCACGGGGCTGGATCGATGTAATTCGGGACCTTGCCCTACGGCCTTAGCTCAACACACACCTGGAAATACAGGGATGCGGGCGTGTGGTCCCTAGCCTGAGCTGTGTGAACTATTGGTTGAAACTTGCGGTCTCCGCTTTCGCTGCCGGCTCGCTTCTTGTTGCTGGTCATCTCTCGCCGATCTCGACGGTGAGCCCGGCTGTTGCGGAAGAGGCCCCAACGATTAGCCATGCTGCCACCAATGGGTCCTTGTGGGCGGGAGCTGATTCCGAGGGGGCGCTTTACTGGTCAGAAGACAGTGGAACAACCTGGAACTCCGCCAGCTTTGGTCTCACAAAGAGTGGTGTTTCGTCCATTATTTGGAACGGTAGCTCTTTCCTCGCAACCTCCTACTTTGAAGGCGCTCGCAGCAGCGACGGAAAAACGTGGACACGCTTCATGTTGCCGTTGGGCTCCGCGTTTGACCCCGGAAACATCATCAGCGATGCAGAATTCTTCCGTTCAGGCTCGATGAGTGTTGAGGAGATTGACGCTTTCCTTGAGCTACGTAATCCCAACTGCGCCGAGGGCGCGGTGTGTATGAAGAACTACGAAGAAACCACCTTCTCACGTGACAAGACCGTCCTGTGTCAGGCATACGAGGGCGCTGAGAACGAATCGGCAGCCGAGATCCTGAACAAGGTCTCCGCAGCATGCGGGGTGTCTGTGGAGGCACTCCTTGTCCTTATTCAAAAGGAACAGTCGCTTGTGACGTTGAGTGCGCCCTCGGACATGAGATTCCAGAAGGCCACCGGGTATGCGTGTCCAGACACTGCACCCTGTGACGAGCGCTACTTCGGTTTTTATAACCAGGTCTATAACGCGGCTAAGCAGTTCAAGCGGTATTCGAACCCACCGGGGACGAGCAGATTTTTCACCTGGTTCCCTGTCGGCACTACCTCACCTGTTCGTTACCACCCGCGGGCTTCGTGTGGCACAACTCCGGTGACCATTCGTAACCAAGCAACTGCGGGACTGTATTACTACACGCCCTACACACCGAATGAGATTGCCATGGTCAACCTGGCCTCGACAGGTGATGCATGTTCGGCGTATGGAAACCGAAACTTCTGGCGGGTTTATAACTACTGGTTCAATCCAGAACGCGACTTTGGCACCTGGGCAACAGCCAGGGGCGGCGTGACCACGGTGGTGGACCGCGATGGCACTGTCGCGGAGTCAACAACTCTCACGTCGTGGAAGCGGGTAGGCACTCTCCCGGGTGTCTCCGCAACAAACTCGGTCGATCAATTTGGCCAGTCACCGACAGGAAATCTTGCCGCGCTTCTCGAAGACGGTTCAGCGTTTGAATCGACAGATGGCGCGACATGGACCTCGCTGGAGGTCCCCACCACCGAAGTGGCGCAAGACATTGTCACTCGACACGTCGTGGTAGCAGGAGACACCGTCTGGCGTATTTCTCGAGCAAACGGGGTCAGCGTCAGTTCTGTGGTTACGGAGAATAATCTCTCCCGCGGGGGTGCACTGATTCGCGTTGGGCAAACCCTCACGATGACGAAACGTGGTGTCGTGAAAACCTTCGATTCCCCCGTTTCGCTGGATCCCTCCATCGTGATTTCGGCCGGTAGCGTCCAGGCTGAGACCCCTGGTGATGACACCACACCGGCCACCGATTCAGCAGATGGCGAGACGCCGGACGAGACCGGTGACTCCCCAGAGGGTGAGTCTGAGCCAGTCGGCGATGATTCAAGCGAAGACGTCTCTGAGGCCGAGGCGCCGTTGCCAGCCCTGGAGCCGCTCGTGTCAGAAACCTCCACCAGTGATGTGCTGTACACGGTTGCTCGGGGAGACACGTTGATTCGTATTGCGTTCCGAAACAACACCACCGTGTCAAAACTTGTCGCCGATAACACCATCGCCAATCGTGACCGGATTTATCAAGGGCAACGCCTCAAAGTGGGAACGACCACGACATCAACAAGTTTCCACCGCGCTCAAGCCGGTGACACGCTCCAGCGAATCAGCGAGCGACGCTCGGTGAGCACGGAAGTTCTGTCATCTTTGAACCCGTCGTTGAGCACCAGCGATGAGATTGCGGTGGGGACGAAAGTGCGAGTTTCCTAAGACGATTCGCGTTCTTCAACGACCTTGTCCAATTGCGCTTGGGTGAGAGTGAGTGCTCTCGCGAGATCGGTATTGACTTTCTCTTGCCAGAGCTGCCGCCGGTATTGGTAAACGGCGTAAAAAAGACCAAAGACGACAAAGGCGTAGAGCAGTAAGTCTGCACCGCGACCAACCCCTACAAGCCCCGCCAACACGTTCGTGTAGTCGGGGAAGAGCACGGCCAGAAGGCCTGCAATCAGAGCAATAACAATGAAGATCCGCCGAATTGCTTGCTGGTTGGACCCGCGGCGGGCTTTCAGGAGATAAAACCCGACGAACACAAAAGCGGCAACTAGGATCCATTGGCTCAGCATGGTCTCTCCCTACTTCACAATCAGATCGATCAGGATATTGATGGAGTTCAACAAGGATTGACCTTTTTTCTTTGAATAGTCGGTGTAAAGCACCTCGACCGGGTACTCCTTCCACGACAGTCTCGACTTCGCGAGTTGGTGAACGATTTCGCTGGCGTGTGACATTCCGTTTTGCTCAAGTCGAATTTTCCGTAGGGCCTCCCGGCTGAGTACCCGCAACCCATTGTGCGCGTCAGTCAAACGCAACCCGGTGAAAGCTCGGGTCATGAGCGCCGCGACCTGAAGCACCACTCGTTTTTTGAGGCCTGGCTTTGTCCGCTTGTCAAGGAACCGCGAGCCGTAAATAACAGATATTCGCTTTCTCAGCGCGAGCTCCGCCATTTCCGAGGCATCGTTGACCCGGTGTTGACCGTCTGCGTCGAAGGTAACGACGTGGGTGGCATCTGTTTGTGAGACCACGTAGTCAAAGCCGGTTTGTAAGGCTGCTCCCTGCCCCAAGTTCATGGGGTGTTGGAGGACGGTAGCTCCCGCCGATCGCGCGATCGCAGCGCTGCCATCGGAGCTGCCATCATCCACGCACACGATGTTCCCAAAGGAGCCGCGCAGGTCTTCGACCACGGCGGCGATCACTTCCGCTTCGTTGAACAACGGAATCACCACACACACGGAGTTGAGCTCAGCGCGACGAGCGCGGTCAGAACTCACATCGGGCGTCATAAGGCCATTCTGGCAGAGTGCTCACAACCCAAGGCGCGAGTGCGGGGCACCCGGGAATAAGCTCGAAGCATGTTCTTTCCGCTCGATGGGCCGATCAGAAACTACTCCTGGGGGTCCTTGGGGTTGATTTCGGGCTTTCGTGGCTCTGCTGGCTCAGGCGAGACGGAGGCAGAGCAATGGTTCGGAAATCACCCAGAGTCCAAAACCGTCATAGAGGTGGCGGGGGAACACCGTGAGTTTTACGAATGGTTGAGCGAGACTCACACAGACTTCCCCCTGTTGGTGAAATTGTTGGCGGCCGAGCAACCGCTCTCAATCCAGGCCCATCCGGGGGCGCAACAAGCACAAGAGGGCTTCGTTGCTGAGGAGGAGAAGGGTGTTGCAGAGGAACTTCGAACCTACCGGGACGCCTCAGCAAAGCCAGAGCTCCTCGTTGCCCTATCCCCGGACTTTCGTGCGCTGGTGGGCTTCGTCGGGCCTCAGCAGCTTGGGCGGCGGTTAGAACTCTTCCGAGGGGCCGGCCTGGACCCTGCGACCTGTGAGGTCATGACTGAGAAGCTTCTGGAGAATCCAGCAGAGGGCGTTTCGTGGGTCTTGGAAAATGGACCTGAGGTTCAACACTGCCTCGCGGTCATCCAGCAGTGGGCGGAAAACGTGCCGGTGTTCACCGATGAGAGTGTCAGTGAGCGAGCGGAGCTCGAGCTTGTCAGAGATCTCTGCGCTCTTTATCCCCACGATCCAGGTGTGCTTCTTTCCGTTCTCATGCACCACGTCATTCTGGGCCGAGCTGAGGCACTCTTCGTCGATGCCGGAGTGGTTCACGCATATCTCCACGGCTTTGGCCTCGAAGTAATGTTGCCCAGCGACAATGTCGTTCGCGCTGGGCTCACACAGAAGAATCGGGACATTCAAGAGTTTCTGAAGATTGCTGACACTTCTGCTCTCTCGGAACCTCCCATCGTGAGACCGCGAGAGCACGGCGTTAGCAAGCGATATGACCGCTTCAACTCTGGTTTTTCTGTGACGCACCTGACGGGAGCTGGCGGCGTTACCTTGGCTAATAGCCCAGCAGTGGTTGTCGTGGAAGATAGTGCAGGTCCAGGAGTGTTGAGGGGAAACCTGTCGGAAATTGCCTGTGACGCGGGGGATGTCTTCTACGCCAGTGAAGATGAGGGAACGCTCACCACAACCGGGTTGGGGTCAGTTTGGGTGGTTCACCCCACGAACCTCGCGGGCTAAACCGCTCGCAGAGTCGATTCGTTTTTCACAAACCAGTCGTAGGCATCAGCAATGCCTTCGCGCAGGCTCCAGGAAGGCGACCAGCCAAGTGCATGAAGACGTGAGCTATCGAGCATCTTCCGGGGCGTGCCGTCTGGTTTGCTCGCGTCGTTGACAAGGTCACCCGTGAACCCGACAACGTCAGCGACGATTCCCGCGAGTTCTTGGATGGAGACTTCGTGACCGGAACCGATGTTGATGGTGTCGGGATCGTCATAGTTGATCAGCAAGAATTCGATCGCTGATGCCAGGTCGTTGACGTGCAGGAATTCGCGAAGCGGGGTGCCCGAGCCCCAGATCGTCACGGTCTCGGCTCCCGTGGTTTTTGCATCATGAAACTTCCGAATCAATGCCGCGAGCACGTGGGAATTTTCGGGATGGTAGTTGTCGTTGGGCCCGTAAAGATTGGTGGGCATCGCCGAGATCCACCGGTGGCCGTGTTGCCTTCTCATCGCTTGAACCTGAAGAATTCCGGCGATTTTCGCAATTCCGTAGGCGTCATTAGTTTCCTCGAGGGCGCCGGTCAGAAGTGCTGACTCAGGGATGGGCTGAGGAGCAAACTTCGGATAGATACACGAGGAACCGAGAAACAACAGGCGGTCCACTCCGACTGCATGCGCGGCGTCCATGAGGTTCACTTGGATTTGAAGGTTGTCGCTCAGAAAATCCGCGGGGTAGGTGTTGTTGGCGTGGATCCCCCCCACTTTGGCCGCAGCGTCAATAACAACATCTGGAGCAACCTCGTGAACGGCAGACATCGTTGCCCGACGGTCGGTCAGATCCAGCTCGTCGGAACGAAAGCCCACCAGGTTGGTGTAGCCAGCTTTCTCAAAGTGGCGCCAGATAGCCGAACCCGCCAGCCCACGGTGGCCTGCGATGTAGACGGTGTCCGTAAGCTTCATGGTGTTCCTCTTTGACGATGTGGTGACCCCAGCCTAAAGCTCTAGCGCGAGAATGGTAGCGATGAATACGGTGAGCGTGATGGTCGTGCTGCCCACCTTGGGCGACCGCCTGGAATCTCTCGAGATTGCCCTTGCAACGTGTGCCACACTTTCGGCCGAGATTTCGCTCACCGTGGCTGTCGTTGCTCCGAGGGACGCCGAGGCGGCTCGGGAAATCGCGCAGCGCTTCGGCGCTGTGCTGGTGGATGACCCTGCTTCCGGAATGGCGGACGCCATTAACGCCGCTCTTGCTACGCGGTCAGCTGAGAAGTATTACATCTGGCTCGGAGACGATGATGTTTTGGTGGGGCCAGGGATCGCGAAGGCGGTGCAGGCGCTTGAGGGCCAGGCGAATGCGGTCGTTGCCTATGGCCACTGTGAATACATCGACCCGTCCGGCCGCGTGATTGGCAAAAATGCCGCTGGGTCCCTCGCCAAGGTGCTTCTTCCCTGGGGCCCGAACTTGATTCCTCATCCCGGGACGGTGGTGTCGATGGATGCGCTCGAGAAAGTGGGAGGTTTTTCTTCGGGCCTCTCCTATGCCCTCGATTTAGACGTCTTCCTCAGGCTTCGCCGTGTGGGCACATTCATTGGCATAAAGCACACAACAGCACAGTTTCGGTGGCACGCCGCGTCTCTTACGGTGGCGGATCGGCGGGCTTCCTCGAGAGAGGCGATGCAGGTCAAAGCGCGGCATCTCCCAGGATGGCTGAGACCGTTTGCGCCACTATGGCACTGGCCCGTTGCGTGGGCTTCCTCGTTAGCTGCCAGTGGAGTAAGTCGTGCTGCTCGAAAGAAAAGGTAGCCTCAAGGGATGACGTGGTTAGTAACAGGTGGCGCGGGGTACATCGGTTCCCACGTGGTTCGGAAACTTGTCAACGCTTCACTCGGTGTTGTCGTCTTTGACGACTTTTCGACCGGGGTTCGATCATTTGTTCCTGACGGGGTTCCCGTCGTCGCGGGCACGCTGCTCGACACTGAGCTCGTCGAACGGGCACTCCGTGAGCATTCCATCGACGGTGTGATTCACATCGCCGGTTTCAAGTTTGCGGGAATCTCCGTCGAGAAGCCCCTGCACGCATACGAACAGAACGTGACCGCCATGATGTCGCTGCTGTCTGCGATGGATACCGTCGGTGTGGACAAGATCGTGTTTTCGTCGTCCTCGTCTGTTTATGGAAACGCTGCCTCTGGGCTGGTCGAAGAGGACTACCCCTTCAATCCGACATCCCCCTACGGGGAATCCAAAGTCATCGGAGAGTGGCTCCTGCGTAACCAAGGGGTGGCGACGGGCCTGAGTCACACGAGCCTTCGTTACTTCAATGTGGTGGGCTCGGAATCAGCCGATCTTCCAGACGTGAGCCCCTACAACCTCTTCTCAATGGTGTTCGCGGGCCTTGAACGAGGCGAAGCTCCCACCATTTTTGGGGATGACTATGACACTCCCGATGGCACCTGTGTTCGGGATTACATTCACGTTGGCGATTTGGCGGACGCTCACGTGGGCGCAGCACGCGCGTTGACTCAGGGAAGCCCTCTGCAACAGGCTTACAACCTGGGGAGCGGTGAGGGCACGTCCGTTGCCGAAATGATGGCAACCATTGCCCAGGTGACGGGTAACGATTTCACTCCCGTACGAGGCCCGAGGCGCGCCGGTGACCCGGCACGGGTCGTGGCCTCAGGCGATCTTGCCTCCAGGGATTTGGGCTGGGAGATGACGCATTCGCTGGAAGACATGATTCGCTCTGCATGGGAAGCTCGAGCATCGCTCGCGAGACTTTAGCCTTACTCGCTCGATAGGCTTGCGGCGTGGGGAAGACGGGAAGCGCTAGAGAATGTCATTGAAAAATTCGACCATTTTTGTGACCGGGGGGACCGGGTCTTTCGGGCATGCCTTTGTGCCGATGGCGCTGGAAAAATATGACCCCGAGCGCATCATCATTTACTCCCGTGACGAGATGAAACAGTGGGAAATGGCGAAGCTTTTCGACGGTGATAAGCGCGTGCGCTTTTTCATCGGAGATGTCCGCGACCGCGACCGGTTGTATCGGGCGCTCGATGGTGTCGACCACGTCGTGCACGCGGCCGCCACCAAGATTGTCCCCACAGCGGAATACAACCCCTTCGAAGCGGTCAAGACCAACGTTCTCGGCGCCATGAACCTGATTGACGCCTGCATTGACAACGGCGTCAAAAAAGTTGTGGCGCTATCGACCGACAAAGCAAGCAGCCCCATCAATCTCTATGGGGCAACAAAACTTGCCTCAGACAAGCTCTTTGTGGCGGGAAATGCGTACGCAGGGTCCAAGAACACACGGTTTTCTGTGGTGAGATACGGCAACGTGATGGGCTCTCGCGGTTCAGTCGTCCCATTCTTCCGCGACGCAGCGACGAAAGATGCGCCGCTCCCGATTACTGACGCGAGAATGACCCGTTTCATGATCACGCTTGAGCAGGGCGTGCAGTTGGTGTGGGAGGCATTCGATGACATGGAGGGCGGCGAAATCTATGTGCGCAAAATTCCTTCAATGACCATCACCGATATTGCCGAGGCTGTGGCCCCGGGGAAGCCGACCGAAGTGGTGGGTATTCGACCGGGTGAAAAGCTGCACGAGCAGATGATCGGTGAAGAAGATGCCCCGAACACCTACGAATATGGCGACTTTTTCAAGATTTTGCCGACCATCAACACCTGGTCTCCTGCTACCGACATGGTGAAGGGTGGCACAAAAGTTCCTGACGACTTCGTCTACACGAGCGACGCCAACACCGAGTGGATGACGCCGGCGGAATTGCAAGGGTGGATGGGTACCCACTTCACGGACGGCTCCCACGCTCCGACCGCTCAACACTGAGGTAGGTCTGTTGTGGAGCCTGTAATCATCATCCCCGCCCGGGGTGGGAGCACTCGAATTTCTCGCAAGAACGTGAAACCTTTCAACGGGGCACCGATGATTCACTGGCCGATTTCCTCGGCTCTTGCCTGCGTGCCCGGGGAAAACGTCGTCGTCTCGACCGAGGACCCTGAGGTTGCCCAGGCTGCGGTTGCCGCGGGGGCTAGCGTGCCCTTCATGAGACCCCCTGAGCTCGCTGATGATCAGGCAGGTACCGCACCAGTCATCGTTCACGCGCTGGATGTGTTGGAGCTTGAGGACGACACGGTGGTGATGTGCCTGTACCCAACAGCACCTGTCCCAAGTGCACTGCTCGCCGAAGCACTATCGGTGGGCCTCGAGCACGCCGGCGAGTTTGTGGTGTCACTCGGGCGTCATCGCTCCCCGCAGGAGCGCTCTCTCGTGGAGACAAGTGACGGGAAGATGGCGCTTGCGGATTCTGGGGCGCTGTTTTCTCGCACCCAGGATCTTCCCCAGCGGTTTTTTGACGCGGGAAAGTTTTATGTCGCTACTGCTGGAACGTGGCGCTCACGAGAGACGATGATGGCGGAACCCTTGGTTCCGTTCTTTTTGCCAGATTGGGCGAGTGTAGACATGGACGAACCGGATGACTGGCCGGTGGCGGAGGCTCTCCACCGTGCGTTCGTCCTGGAGGCCGAGTGAAAGCGCTCGTCCTTGGAGTGTCAGGCTTCCTCGGTTCGTATGCGGGATTTGCCCTGAGCAAGGCGGGATGGGACGCCACCGGAGCATCAAGGTCCCCAACCAGAGGCTATTCTCAGACCCTCGATGTGCCCTCGCTTAGCGATATTCCGTCAGCAATTCGCAGCGAGCCATGGGACGCGATTGTCAATTGCGTGGCGATTGCCAATCACGAACAGTGTGAAGACGACCCAGCTGAGGCACGTCGTGTCAATGCGGAATTGCCGGGGGAGTGGGCCGAGCACGCTCGGGAGAATGGCTCGCGCTTCGTACATTTCTCCACCGATGCCGTCTTCGACGGGAGCTCCCGCGGTGCGTATCGCGAAGATGACGTCGCGAACGCGCCGAGTGTGTACGGACAAACGAAGCGGGCGGGCGAGACAGCCGTCCTCGGGGCAAATCCAGAGGCACTGGTGTTTCGGACAAATTTTTTTGGCTGGTCTGCCGATGGTGGGAAAGGGATTCTCGATTTCTTTGCGAATGGGCTTTCAACTAGTACTCCGATGACGGGTTTCCGCGACTATGTGGTCTCAAGCCTCTACGTGGGCCACCTCTTCGAGCTGATGCTTGAGGCACTGCAAATGGAACGTGGTGGCATCTATCACCTGGTATCGAGCACCCCATTGTCGAAGTACGACTTTGGTGTTGCCCTCGCGCACGCGATGGACGCGGATGCCGACGTGATCAACCCCGGCCTCCTGGCTGATAACCCCGCGCTGTCCAACCGTGGCCATCACTTGGGTTTGTCCGTTGAAAAGTTGGAGGGCCTGGTCGGCCATTCGATTCCCTCCACGGAGGAGGGCATTCGCGCCGCCCTCCAAGAGCGACAGGCGGTCATGGATTACTTTGGTAGCGAGAGAGCGGCAGGAGAGTAGGTGGATATGAGAATCGGCACACGAGAGTTGGGCGAAAACCAACCCACCTATTTCATTGCGGACATCGCAGCCAACCACGATGGTGTTCTCGACAAGGCTCTCGAGCTGATCAGCTTGGCTGCAGAAGCCGGCGCTGACGCCGCCAAATTCCAACACTTTCGTGCGGATCACATTGTTAGCGACAAGGGTTTCCGGGAGTTGGGTGGCCAGCAGTCCCACCAGTCTTCCTGGTCTCAGAGTGTTTATGAGGTCTACAAGAAAGCTTCATTGCCGTGGGAATGGACGGAACCGCTAGCTCAGCGCGCCGCTGAAGCAGGAATCGATTTCTTCACGAGCCCTTATGACATCGAGGCCATCGATTTTGTGGATCCTTTTGTCCCGGCCTACAAAATCGGCTCGGGAGATATCACCTGGCTTGAGGCCATTGACCACATCGCTTCCAAGGGTAAGCCGGTGATCCTTGCGACCGGCGCTGCCAGCCTGGGGGAAGTCGATAACGCTGTGTCGGTAATTGCCCGCCACGGCGTTCCGTATTCGGTCATGCAGTGCAACACGAACTACACGGGTGTGGAGGAGAACATGAACCACATTCACCTCAATGTTTTGAAGACATACCAGGAGCGTTATCCCGAAGCCTTGTTGGGGTTGTCAGACCACACCCACGGTGATGTCACCGTTCTCGGTGCTGTTGCTTTGGGGGCTCGGGTCGTTGAGAAGCACTTCACCGACGACATCACCCACGAGGGTCCTGATCACCACTTCTCCATGACACCGGAGACATGGCGGTCCATGGTGGACCGGACCCGTCAGATGGAAGCGGCGATGGGGAGCCACAGCAAAGTTGTCGCCGAGAACGAAAAAGAGACCGTGGTGATCCAACGACGAGGCCTTCGTTTCGCTGGGGCACTCCCTGCGGGAACCGTTCTTGAGGCTCAACACTTAGTTTCCTTGAGGCCCGCGACTCCAGGGAGCGTCACACCAGATCAGGTCAGTGAGGTCCTCGGGAAAACTCTGACCGAGAGCGTCGATTTCCACGATGTGGTGACGCGAGAGGTCTTGTCCTGATCGTGGGAAACTCGGCGTGGGTGTTCCTCACGGATCGCGCAGATGGTCACGCGGATCGGTTTTACCGGCTTTTTTACGAGGCTCATCCGGGATGCGAGCGTCTCGACGTCGCTGTCGACCACGACGGAACTCCCCGCGCGACCCGCAACGGCACCGCGCTGACATCCTGGGACGGCATCCGGGATTCGTTGGCGGGCTCAGCGCTAGTTATCTCCGGACCGCTGGACACGGTAAGTCACCATTTGTCGAGCGACACCTATCGTCACGTCGGTATTTCCTGGGCTACAGACCTCATGGTGAGTGCGGCTGCATCGCAGGCACTAGCGACGTCCCTCGAGGGGGCTGTTGCATCGATGGATCTGGTGGTGACCGATAACTACGCCACAGAGAATGCCTTCGTCTCGATGGGGGTGGAACCCGACAAAATTGTCCGGATCCCGTGGGGGCCGCAGCCGTTCGAGGCGACGGGTAAGCCGATTTCGGGTTCCGATGTTAGAAAGCGACTGGAAATACCCGACGGTAAGAGAGTTGTTCTCTACCCCCGCGCGCTTGAGCCACACTATGAACCCCTGGTGTTTATCGAGGCGTTGTCGACGGTAGCCGCTGAGTACCCCGATGTGTGCGCCGTCATTGTGGAGTCAGGCTCACTGGTCCCAGCTGTCAAGACAGCCGTGTCAGACACAGGGCTTGAGGGAACGGTGTTCTGGGCCCCAACCCTCGAGTCACCCGAGTTTCACGCGCTCATTCGCGACTCCGCTCTTGTGGTGGTGAGCCCGCGGACTGATGGGACCTCGGTGACTGTGATGGAGGCAATGTCTCTTGGTACACCCGTTGTGACGTCTCAGACCTCAGGCTCTGCCGAATGGGTGATGGACGGTGTTACTGGGTGGTCATTCCCGGTGGGGAGCCCTGCTGGGCTCTATTCCGCAATGGCACGGGTGTTTGGCGCGTCTGAGAGTGAGATTTCATCGATTACGACCCGCGCCAAGAGGCTTGTCGATTCTCGTGCCGGCTGGAGCCGTTCTTCCGCGATTCTGAGTAAAGCACTACAAGCGCTCTAGCCCGCTTTGGCCTCCACCTAAAGTCGCACCTGAGCGTTGGAAATACTCGGACTTGACGGAAACGAATTACACCGGTGTAATTGTCTCAGTCATAAGTTATAGGCCGGTAAATGGCTACAAAGGAGTAACAGTGAGCGAGTACCGGAATTCGGTCCCCGACAACTGGTTCGTCGACCCGGTCTCACTCGGAGTCCCCGGCGTTCGTCGCCCGGACGACGATGACGGTGCTCTTTCTTGGCAGACTGATGCGCTCTGCGCTCAGACAGACCCTGAAGCCTTCTTCCCCGAAAAGGGTGGGTCCACAAGAGACGCAAAGAAGATTTGCGGGCAATGTGAAGTCAAAGCGGAGTGCCTGGAATATGCGCTCGCTAATGACGAACGTTTTGGCATTTGGGGCGGGTTGTCGGAGCGTGAGCGGCGCCGTCTGCGCAGACGCGCGTAGCCGAATTTGATGCGCTCCCGCATCGACGCTCTCGTTGTTGTCCGTCATGGCGGCGATGATCTTGCGAAAACCATCGAGAGCCTTCGCGCTCAAACCCTTCCGCCCGCTCGCGTTCTAGCAATCGATGCCAGCGGGTCGGGGCGGTTCGGAGACCAGCTCGACGCACTGTTCTCGGATGGCTTCGAGCCGTCCACGGTGCTCTCGTTACCTCAGAAGGCATCATTTCCCGCGGCGATTAATGCGGCTCTCGCCATGCTGTTCCCCGAGGGCACGCCGGCTGGGGACGACCAGTGGCTGTGGTTGCTCCGCGAGGGAATCGTCTGCGAAGCGGATGCTCTCAAACGTTTAGCCTCGAGTGTGGAGGGTGCACCACTCATCAAGATCGCTGGGCCAAAACAGGTGATGACGCAGCGGCCTGGTTACCTCCGAGAACTGGGTGAGTCGATGACCCCGTGGGGGCGCCGAGTCCCATTGGCAGAGCGAGAGCTCGACCAGGGACAATACGACCGTCTCAGCGATGTTCTCGCCGTTGGCGAAGCGGGAATGCTTGTCCACGCTGAGTCTTTACGGGGTGTTGGGGGCTTTGATGAGGCCCTGGCCGCTTTGGATTCTGGTCTTGACCTCAGTGTCCGAATCCGGTTACAGGGCCACAGAATTGTGGTGGTTCCGCGGGCGGTCATCAGCGTGCCCTCGAGCTCGGCCGACGCGCACGCGGATAAGAAACTCTCCGGATTCCGCCACGAATACCTTGCTGCGCAGTCGTGGCTGTATCGCCGCTTGGTGTACGCGCCGGCTTGGGCGTTGCTACCGGTGGCTCTCACGTTGGTTCCTTGGGCCCTCGTCAGGGCGCTTGGGCACCTTGTCGTGAAACGACCGGACCGTATGGTGCTTGAACCACTTGCCGCGGTCGGAACACTCGGTCGTCTGAGGGCGGTTTTTTCTGCTCGTATTAAGCTCCGTGAGACCCGAACAACCGGCTGGGATGCGATTGATGCTTTACGCATCGACTCGCGTGACGTGATTCGTAAACGTGCAATTGCCCGGGAGGAATCCCTCGCCCGCCGGGAGGAGAAAGCGGTGATGAGCCCGGCTCCCCGCGCTCTGCCGCAGCTTGCCTGGCTCTCGCTCGCTCTCACGGCTGTTACGGCTGGTGTATTCGGCGCGTGGTGGGGAGCAACGGCACTCATCGGTGGTGGCGCACTACCGCTGGCTGCGAGTTTCCGCACACTGTGGGCTGGAGCGTTCACTGTGATTCCCACTCAGTGGGGTTTTGACATTCCACCGCTTCCCGCTGATCCCGCATCATTCGTGCTTGCGCTCGTGGGGTCACTTACCTGGTGGGCACCCACCTCGGCACTGGTGTGGATGGTTGTTGCCGCGGTGCCTGTCGCAGGCGCCATAGCGTGGTGGGGTTTTTCCCACATCTTCCGGCAGCCCTGGACGGTCACTGTGGTGTCGTTTGTGTGGGCCGTAAGCCCCGCGTTTCTTTTTGCGGTGGTCGAGGGTCGAATGGGGGCGGTTCTCGCGCACCTGGCCCTTCCGTGGCTTTTAGGGGCGTTGTTGACCGCGCATCAATCGTGGCAGCGAGTGGGAGCAGCCTCACTCGCGGCCATCGTTGTGACCGCTGGTGCCCCGGTTCTTTTTCCCGCCGTGGTCATTGCGGTGATTGCTCTGGTCGTTGTGCGTGGATGGGGCTCCCCTCTGCAGATGCTCGGGGGAGTGTTGCCCTTCGTGATCGTCCCATCACTCCTGCTCGCGATTCCGCGCTTTCTTGGGTGGTGGCAATCAGCTGAGGGCCGCTGGTGGCAGAGCGGGGGCGTGCTTTTTGCCGATCCCGGTGTTTCCGTGCCCTACGGGCCCGCACCTTGGTGGTCTCTCATCCTCGGGATTCCGTCAACGGTGCCTGTGGGTGTGTCGGAAGTTGTGCCCCAAGGAGTAACTTCACTGCTGGTGTTAGTTGCCATGGCGGCTATGGCACTCGGCGTTGTGACCGCCATTGTCTCGTTAGGTTTTGGCAGAAACACTACGTCTCTGTCTTTTGCGGGCCTTTTTGCGCTGGGGCTCATCACAGCGACGGCTGCACCCTCTCTGTTTTCTGGGTTTTCTGGCGGGGAGGCCACCGCGGTGTGGCCTGGCAGCGGGGTATCCCTGATAGTCCTCGGGGTTCTGGTCGGGGCTGGGTCACTGCTGGATCGCGTGTGGTTTAGTGACGCGCTCGGCAACCCCCGGAACGCATTTCCCCAGTGGTGGGCGCGACTCACTGCCGGCGTACTGGTGGGTGCAAGCCTTACGATTCCAGCGCTCGTCGGCATTCAGGTATGGAGCGGCAACGGCATCGTCCAGCCCGCATCGGCTGCCCGGACACTTCCCGCTTTTGTCTCTGCAGAAGCGGCAGCCATGCCGCACGTGGGAACACTGGTCATCTCTCCCACGAATTCTGGTTACGCGGCAACGCTCGAGCGTGGGGCGGGGGAGACCCTCGCCACCAGCTCAACGCTGGTTCGTGGACGTTCACTCGAGCTGACGGCCTTTGACGAGGACCTTGCGCGACTGGCGGCCATGCTGGTGCGACCAAGCTCCGCAGATCCGCTCCCCCTCCTCGAGGAATACGGAATCCGATTTGTGTTGATTGAGGATGATCGAGGCAGTGAAGCGTCTCTGGCGCTCTCGCGGCAACCTGGTTTCGTCAGTGCCAGCTCTGTTGAGGCCGGTCAGCTGTGGCAGGTTCCCGAGGTGTCCCTTCCGCAGGAGCCCGAGGTGACTGTTCCGTTGAATCTGTGGAACCAACTCTTCCTGGTGAGCCTTGCGATGGTGGCAGTGCTCGCGGTTCCGACCGAACGCAGGGTTAAGGCTGCTGGGGCAGGTCGCGACGATACCATCGCCCCGCTCGGCGAGGAGACTGCAGACAATGACTGATCACACCCCTCGACACGGCACCGCCCAGCTTGCGGCGCGCACACTTGGCGCTGTTGGCTCAACCCTCACCATCGCTTTGGCAGGCCTGGTTACCGCCCTGGGGCTTCCCTCGGGAGTAGTAGCGGCACTGCAAGGTCCCGTGCCAGAACTACCCGTCATCGAGGTGCTCCCAGCGGAACCCGACCGGATGCTGGTGTGTATGGGTCCTGCGTTGTCATTTGGGTCCGAGGGCGCGCGAGTCATGGCCTACGGCGCGCCGAGCGAAACGCTAGCCGGGTCAACCATCACCACGACCGTCATTACAGACACCACCGTGACCGACGGGTTCGCGTTGGAAGCAACTCTCACCGAGAACCCTCCGGTTGTCGTGTCTCAGCCTGTCGAGGCTGGGGTTCTCGCGGCGACAAGCGCCCAGTTGGTCAGCAACCTCAATGTCGCAGGCTTTGCTGTCAGTGAGTGCCAGATCCCTGAGCGCGAGCTATGGCTCGTTGGCGGCGACACAAGCACAGGGCGCCAAACCGCGATATCGCTAGTGAATCCCTCGGATGTTCAAGCCTTGGTCGATCTTGACGTGTGGGGAGCTCAGGGGCCCATTCTGGCGCCACTAGGGCAGGGAATACTGCTTCCACCCCAGTCCCAGCGGGTTCTCTCGCTGTCTGGCCTCGCTCCTGGCGAGACCTCCCCGGTTGTTCGGGTCTCCAGTGACAGTGTGGGGGTGGTCGCCAGCATGCATTCCACAATTGTTCGAGGCCTCGAAGCGGATGGGTTGAGCGTAAACGGTTCGCAACCGGTGCCGAGCACCCTGCGGGTTGTCACCGGTGCGTATACGCCGCCGGAGGAGGTTATTGGGCCGATCAAGGGCAAGGACGGCTATCGCGATGTGGGCGCAGTCTTGCGACTGCTCGCGCCAGAAAGTGACGCAGACGTTCGCATCACCGTCAAGGCCCCAGGGGCTGATGATTCCGTGATCGAAGCCACCCTTGTCGCGGGCGAAACGACCGACTTGCTTCTGGACGAATTCAACACCGGCGATATCGCGGTCATCGCAGAATCAGACCACCCCATCGTTGCGGCCCTTCGCAGCAGCGTCGGAACAGATGCGCGAACCGACACAGATTGGGTGGGCAGCGCCCACTCTTTGGTCGGTGAAACGGCCTTTGCCGTTCCCTCGAGTGGCGAAGCACGAGTGTCTTTCGTGAACAGGGGAGAAGAGGCCATCATGGTGACCCTCGACAACCGCGAGGTTGTGGTGCCCGCTCGAGGCCTCGTGACAAGACCGGTGGCTGCGGGAGCTCACACTGTGCGCTCCGCGCAACCTGTTTTTGCGGCGGTGTCTGTGCGAGGAGAGACCGTGATGGATAGTTTCCTGGTTCTGCCGAGTTCTCAACCACAGTCCTCGGTACTGGTCTCGGTCCGCTAAAAGGCTTAGTGGCCTGCGAAAGCAAAATAGGCTGACCCCATGACCGAGAGCGCGCTTGCAGACATCGTCAAGACCTATGACGTCCGAGGTTTGGTGGCAAACCAGCTGACTCCCGAGGTGGCTCGTGCACTCGGGGCGGCTTTTGTGGAGGAGGTTTCCCGCCCGGGAACCGCGGTTGTTGTGGGGCACGATATGCGGGATTCTTCCCCGGTGTTAGCCCAAGCTTTCAGCGAAGGTGTCCGCGGCCAGGGTGGCCACATTCGCAACATCGGGCTGTGCTCGACCGACATGGTCTACTACGCCTCGGGGACCTGGGATTTACCGGCAGTGATGATTACGGCAAGCCATAACCCGGCCACGTACAACGGGTTCAAGTTTTCTCGTGCTGGAGCCCAAGGAATCAGTCTGGACACGGGCCTCGCCCGGATCCGCGATCGAGCACAGCAGTTTGAAGACGGTTCCGAGCTCTACGGAGTCCTCAACGGTGAAGAGTCGAGCACCAACGTTCTTGGGGAGTACGCGGCATACCTTCGCCAGTTGGTTCCTCTGACCGGCGACCGTGCCCTCACAGTGGTTGTCGATGCGGCAAACGGGATGGCTGGGCACACCGTGCCCGCTGTTTTTGGGACAGACATCGAGGGAATTGAGATCATCCCACTTTATTTCGAGCTCGATGGTTCCTTCCCTAACCACGAGGCGAACCCTTTGGACGCCAAGAATCTAGTTGACCTCCAAAAAGCAGTTATCGCCGAAGGCGCGGATGCTGGTCTCGCTTTCGACGGGGACGCTGACCGCTGTTTCGTGATCGACGAAAACGGAAAACCTGTGACGCCCAGCGTTGTTGCCGCACTTGTTGCTCAACGTGAGGTTGCGCGGGTGCGCGCGGCAGGAGAAGCGGACCCTATTCACGTGCTGCACAACTTGCTCTGCTCCACGCGCGTCGCTGAGGTTATCGCTGAGTCAGGCGCTGTTCCGATTCGCACGAAAGTGGGGCATTCGCTAATCAAAGATCAGATGCGCGAGACCGGCGCAATCTTTGGTGGCGAACACTCCGCCCACTACTATTTCCGGGACTTCTGGGGTGCCGATAACGGCATGCTGGCTGCTCTGCACGTTTTGGCGGAGCTTCGCGCTTCCACAGGCCCGCTGTCGGCACTGACAGACGATTTCTCCCGGTATGTCGAAAGTGGAGAGATCAACACGCGTGTCACCGACCAGTCTGCTGCGATGGGCGCGGTGGAAGAGCTGTTTTCTGTTCGGGGTGAAGTGGATTACCTCGACGGTGTGACCATTACCGGTAGCTCCGATGACGGTTGGTGGTGGTTGAACGTGCGGGCCTCCAACACTGAGCCGCTGCTTCGGCTGAATGTGGAGGCGGAGCACTCTGAGGTGATGGAAGAAGTCCGTGACCACGCTCTTGCCGTGATCCATACCTTCGCGGCCTAACCTCCACTCCCGACGGCTTTTCAGCCTTTATCGTGCGAGAATAAGCTCATGTTGACTGCAACTCCCCTCCAGTACCGTGTCGCCGACCTTTCTCTCGCAGAAGCGGGTCGCCACCAACTCCGGCTCGCAGAGCACGAGATGCCAGGCCTCATGGCCATTCGGGAAGAATTCGGTCCTCACCAGCCGTTGAAGGGCGCTCGGATCGCGGGCTCGCTTCACATGACCGTTCAGACCGCTGTTCTTATCGAAACTCTCGTCGCTCTCGGTGCGCAGGTGCGCTGGGCCAGCTGCAACATCTTCTCGACGCAAGATGATGCGGCCGCTGCGGTCGTGGTCGGGCGTGGAACGCCGGATAAGCCCGAGGGCACGCCCGTGTTTGCCTGGAAGGGCGAAACTCTCGAAGAGTACTGGTGGTGCACAGAGCAAATCTTTGACTGGAGTGCGGAGGGTCACACCGGGCCCAACATGATTTTGGATGATGGCGGCGACGCGACCTTGCTGGTTCACAAAGGCGTTGAATTCGAAAAAGCGGGTGCTGTGCCATCCGCTCAGGATGACGACCCCGCCGAATGGAAAGTCATTCTCGACGTGCTGAACCGTAGCCTGCAGGAAACCCCCACTCGCTTCACCGACATTGCCCAGGGCATTTTGGGTGTGACCGAAGAAACCACCACAGGCGTGCACCGGCTGTATGAGTTCTTCAAAGAGGGTTCACTGCTGTTTCCTGCCATCAACGTGAACGACTCGGTCACGAAATCGAAGTTCGACAACAAGTACGGTGTCCGTCACTCTCTAATTGACGGCCTCAACCGCGCCACCGACACGTTTATGAGCGGAAAAGTTGCGTTTGTGTGTGGCTACGGGGACGTGGGTAAAGGATCCGCGGAGTCTCTGCGTGGCCAGGGAGCCCGAGTAATTGTGTCGGAAATCGACCCCATTTTGGCTTTGCAGGCAGCGATGGATGGCTACCAAGTTGCCAAGCTTGAGTCGGTCATCGACACGGTTGACATCCTGATCACGGCCACCGGTAACTATGGGGTTGTCACCCTTGAGCACATGTTGGCGCTGAAGCACCAAGCCATCGTGGCGAACGTGGGCCACTTCGACAATGAGATTGACATGGCGGGGCTTGAGTCCCTTCCCGGTGCCAACCGCATTGAAATCAAGGCCCAGGTTCACGAATGGCAGCTTCCCAACGGGCGAAGCATCCTAATGCTGAGTGAAGGGCGCCTGATGAACCTGGGTAACGCCACCGGCCACCCCAGCTTTGTGATGAGCACTTCCTTCACAAACCAAGTTCTCGCCCAGATCGAGGTCTTCACCAACGGGGACGCTTACCCGCTCGGTGTGCACATGTTGCCTAAACACTTGGACGAAAAGGTGGCGAGGCTCCACCTTGACGCTCTCGGTTTGGAACTGACTGTTCTCAGCGACGAGCAGGCTGCCTACATTGGTGTTCCCAAAGAGGGCCCCTACAAGGTGGACCACTACCGTTACTAGCGGTTTAGGCCTCGTTGTAGGCTTGGGCGCTATCAGCGCTGATTGCGTGTGTTCCGAGAGGGGTCGCCGGTGACTGCTCGCATTTTGGTGGTCGATGACGACATCGCCCTCGCGGAAATGATTGCGATCGTTTTGCGGGGCGAGGGCTATCTGCCTGTTCAAGCATTCGATGGGAAAGAAGCCCTCGAGCTGTTCCCGGAGACCAGGCCGGATCTCATCCTGCTGGATGTCATGCTCCCTGGGGTAGATGGAATTGAAGTCTGCAGCACGATTCGTGAAAGCAGTGGTGTCCCGATCATCATGCT